>Ga0105051_10004666_pt1 | contig 15745 bp, 14 predicted proteins | sample FRY02_FD_78383 | JGI IMG/M metagenome (GOLD analysis project Ga0105051, IMG submission 78383) | Freshwater microbial communities from Lake Fryxell liftoff mats and glacier meltwater in Antarctica - FRY-02 (megahit assembly) | ecosystem: Environmental > Aquatic > Freshwater > Ice > Glacier... | reverse complement strand
CGGACAAGAAATTTATCTCCACATTTTCATCTTTTTTAAGTAATTCACCTGCGAAATGAATCGTAGATAACTCATCCAATACATTCGTTATAATATCGCTGTGTTTCGTTGAAAGTTCTTGGATAGTCAGGGTTTTTTTAGCAACAAACTGCTATTCACCCTCAGTATCAGTGAAAAGAATCCATGTGTAAACACCATCGGATGAGTTTTCTAGTTCATTGTTTCGAACAAGAGGAATTCCGTCCAGAAGGCGGTTTTTGTCTTCATCAGACATTGAAAAGTTGTAAAAGTCTTGTCCTAGTTTAACACATTGGTTCTCAGTCCCAACCGAAAGCAATTTTCTATTGGTCTTATCCAATTTATGATTAAACCGAAATGTGGGCATGAACGCATTCCACCGGCGCGTCTTCTCTATCAATTTGGCACGTTCAGAATCAACTCTGTGGTTGGGACAATTCAAATCTATATTAGTATCGATTTGATTAAATGTTTCAACTACACCCGCAAAGTCATTTTTACTTAATGACTTTTCTTGTTCTGAAAAAAGAAAAATCTTTTCCCTGTCGTAATTTGTCATTTTATAGTAGTTGAATATAAAGTTTATTTTATAATATAAATTTAGCGAAACTTTATTTTTATATAGTATATAAAAATAATTACTGATAATCATTCCAGGATTTTCCAAACGGTAACACTATATTCGCAACTGATTGACAAGAAGCGAAACCAATCGATGTACTTGTCCCAGCAATAGCACAACTTGTTAGATTAGAGGTTCCGTCGTATATCCCAATAGTGTCTATCAATATATTCTGTTCAGGTAAGTACGAAATATCAGTAAGTACGAAACAACCAGTGGCTCCTCCGATAGAAAGAGATAATGATAAATCTGTCGAAATGTTTTCACGTGTTGGTTCTTCAATGTACTGTAGTCCTGAAAAGATACTACGAGAACCTCGAAGACCGATATAGAAAGCACAACCACATCCAATCCATGTTCCAGTCACAATGTGAGATAACGGAAGTTGTAATGTTTGCAGTGTATTGACAATTGGTTGCCATACAGAACCGGAACAAAAAGCCGCCGACGACAAGAGTAATCCTGACTGAATATCCAACTTCCTATTAATATTATTTGTTTCTCCAATAGCGGTATTCTTCAATATACAGTACGCATTATGACCTATGAAAACCCCTAATCCATCACCCACCCCAGTAGCAATAGCGAAATCAAGTGAATCACTAGTGATTCCGTAATTGGCACTCATTATAGACGCTGATTGCCACCCAAACCCAGCCGGAAATATTTTAGATACGATGACTTCTGTCGTTGTCAAAAAACGTTTAGTTATGTTTTGCATTTATCAACTATATTATTTTGTTATTTTATTTCAATTTCAATTTCACTTAAACCCTTCTCCTTCTTCCAATCCGCGAAACTAATCCTGTTGACTTCCATCTTCTTGCTCATAGTAAACATCCACTCACACCATCTAATATAATCCTCATTCCATGCACGTATTATATTCCAATTATCCATTACCTCTCTAATTCTGACATCGACTATGTACATGTCGTTAATTGATTTCTTTTGACCTTTCATATAGAAATTAGTACTTTTCTTTTTAAAATTAACGATATGATGACGAACCAAACAATCTTGGTGTTTGATAGACTCCAAATAATCATTCGCTCTAAATAGAATAGCCATACGAATCATTGAATTAAGAGAATAATTTTTAGGCCCCTTATATAATCTCTTATCATCATCGTTAGATAACATCTTCTCACTGTATCTAATCATCGCAATATCGAAAGGTATGGAACCAATCATATACTTCCAGGTCTTCTTTATAGTTGAATAACTCTTAATTTCAGGGTCAAATGTAAACGCAAGAAGCGCATCAGGGAAAAAGTCGACTAAATCACAAAAAGGTCCGCTTGATTTAGTAGAAATCAGAAGTGGTTTACTAAAACGCACAGGTGCTTTCTGCATCCACATTCTCATTGTGAAAGAAGGAAATGGTCCCTTTACAGATGTACCAATTCTAACGAACCAGTTAAGGGTTGTGTTACCAATAACCTTCTGATCGGGTTTCGGTGCAGTAGTAAAAAATAAAAAAAAATAATTGAAAAAGGATTTAATATTCGATGTAGATAACTTCATCATGACAATATTGTTGATAATTTTAAAAATAATATTCGATTTTTAAAAGTTTTGAAATTATTTTTATTTACAGAATTATAAAATTGAAAATTTGGATTGTTTTATGGTTAGATTATAAACACAAATGACAACTAAGTATAATAAAAAAGTAAATATTGATGGAAGTTACAGGCGTTGTTATGGGCATACTGTAGTCTCCGATTTGAATGATAATCTTTCAAGCATAGAAAAATTCATATTAAAATCAGATGTATTAAATAAGTACTTTTCACCATTACCAGCACACTCATACCACATGACGGTATTTAATGTATGGTCCGATGGTCGAGTATTAATACCCGCATATGCGAAAATAATTAAGGATAATGAAGAAAGCATGGCGCGCATGAAACTTGAGGACGAAGCGGAACGTAAACATCATGACAGACTCGCAAAATATGATAAAGAATATTACAATAAGCATCCGGGTTACAAGCAAGCACCCAATATACCCAAGGGTATGATGGATGAAAAGAGAAGTGATATTTCCATACTTACACTACCTCATTCTTTCTGGTTTCCTATAATGGAAGACATAGATGAAATATGTAAGAGTGACATACAATCGAATATAAAAGTTCGTGTAAAAGTTAGGAATAATTGTAATGGAGTTGGGCTAGGAGTCAGTCTTGAATTGGACGAACAAACAAGTGTTTTATTGACAAATATGAGAACCAAAATTTCGAAAATAGTCGGTGATTCTGATTCTAACCTGGTACCGCATATGACTCTCGCATACAGGTATAGAGATATTCCAACCGAGGAATCGGAAATAGTGAATAGTGAAATTCGTAAACTGAACGAACACATATCAAGTATTACTTCAAACGGCATAACTTTTAAACCATCTCGAGCCTGTTGGTTTTCTGACATGACCAGGTTTTTAAAGTCTGAAGATATGTTTTTCTAATTTATATGATTATAGGAAAGAAAATGAAATAGATAACCCAACCTTGCGTTTTTCAGGATCGCTCTGCAACCACATTTTTTCTCTACCCTCTACTTTAAAAACAGCATTAGCGCTGAAACCTCCGTCTAAAGATATAGCGTTGACTATGTTAAATTTATGAACAAGGTTAGCAACTTGAACGCGATCTAACCCAGGAGCGTCATAACCTCGTCCTTCAACCATAAATGAAATAACATCCCCATCTCCATTAGTAGCAAGTATACTATGGATCCCAATCCGATTGGAATGACGCGAACCATACGCGCCAGACGCATCTCCAGTAGCTTCAGTTCGAAACATAAAGTTATTCGGTGCATCTGGTAAAAGTCTATAGGTTGAATTTATACGAGGGTGGGATATACCTAGAAGGGCTGGTGTATCGTCCTTGTCGATTGTAAATTGAGTGTTAAGCATAGTGTCTAGGTCAAATACAACATTTTTATTAAATACCAACATAGGTCCGCTACAAAAAGCCCAGTCGTACCACCAATTTTGAAATTCAGCCTTGAGTACTGGTGTTCTGCCTATAGCGTTATCGGTGTCCATTTTTATAACGGGTTGGTTTGTATCATATATGGAGCCATCCTCTAGCAAGTATTTGACAACTTCATTTATCGTTTCGTGTTTTGACATAAAGTCGTTGTGAGTTGAAATACTAATAACATTACCCTTACATTTAACAACTCCAAAATATTTACGATATGGTTTAGGAATTGCTAAATAGGTACCGTTCGGTATATTGTTCGGTATATTATTTTTATCATATGAAAACCCAAGAGGTTTTCCTATATTTTCAGGTTTTAGTTTATGACTGGTTAACTCGTGTCCATTCGCGTTAACTATAAAGTAACCACCATTTATTGTAACAACTGTAGGTGCTATATGTAAAGATGTAGCCTTCCACAAATCCATACCATGATTCAATGTTATTTCAGAGGTGCCATTTTTAATTACTATAATATTTAAATTTACAGTCTCCTTATATTTTCCAACTTTCTCCTTCTTCATTTCGTTGTAATCCAACCAATTTTGGTAATTCTTGTATACTAATGAAGATTTCCCATTTCTGTTCAATTTTAACGCTTCTGGATTAATTACTATCGAATAAATTTCTAATTTATTCTCGACTTCAATCCGAAGGGACTTTTCAAACCCTGTTTTATTTATATTTATGTTACTTTTGAGTTCACCTGGTTCACCTGATTTAGAGTCATAGACTTCAGTCGATATGGGATTATACAATGGTTTAGATAACGTATTCTCAGCGCTATGACGTTGGATTTCTTCAAGTTTTTCAACGCATGTGGTGGATGAGTTTGGCTTGTTAACGTAAGATATATCATCATCTGGGTTATCTGGCAACTTAATATCACATTCGTCTTTAATTTTGTCGATGTTAGTTAATGTCTTGTTAACATCGCCACGATTAATAAATGAATTTACATCTAAATAAAGAGAATTTTCAGGTGTAAATCCATTACTACAATTTATGATATCAGGTTCTAGGTAATATATGGCAAATTGTTTTCGTTCATTCTTACCAACAACAATTGGTGCATTTTCAACAACATGTTTCAATGACTTACAGTATCTAATAAGTCCGTTCATTAACTCAGTTGACTCATCGAAACCTTGAATATTCATTCCCATATCACGAGTTTGCGGAAGCCATCCCAGAGGAGTTCCATTATCATTCTTAACGTATCCTTTATCTGGGTTACCTTTTATAAGCGCACTAATTCCATGTCTATTTACAAGGTTAAAAAAAACTGAAGTAAATTTTTCTAAAGAATCTATAAGTTCCTTGTTAGTGGCACTAGATTGTGTTGGGGTTGTATTTGTTGCTACGCAACCAGTTTCCATGTCTTGACTTAAAGCAGTTAATAGATATAAAAGTTCCGTGGTGTTTCTAAAAGAGGACGTACCTTTGTCTAGATCCTTGTCTGTAGACTTTGGGTTACAGTTCTTATAAGCCAATTGGCTTCCATTATGTGTCAAATTCTTAGTTACGAATGTGTAGTTTCGTCTATACTTAGATTTGTCATTTGCCGAACTCATAAAACTTGCACACGTTCCGAAATCTATCATCTTACACATTAGACCGTTATATTTAATAATTACCACTATTGGAATACCACTGTCAGATATCAGACCACTATTCATTATAATATATTTTATATCCTTCATGTCCTTGCCCTGATATATATATTGTATTGGTTTATTTATTTTTTCATAATCTTTCATTTCGTTTTTATCTAACTTCCTACAGTCCGTGAAAGTAATTAACATATTCCTATGATGCAAGTCGAAATGAGTAAAACCGATTAGATACTTACCTACATAAATCGAATATATAAATTGAAATATTATATTCAGTAATATACCAGGGTTATTCTTAATTTTAAGAAATCGGTCTGGATTATTAGTTGGGTTTATGAATTGTCTAAGTTCAATAGTTGACTTTTCCGACGCCATATAAAACTTATGCTCATCGGGTATGTCCATGGGTCTTTCCATGTCCATGTTATCGTTATTGCAAGAAAATATACCGAAAAACTTACTGTAGAAAGGACATATACCTAAATCGTAAAAATGACCCAACATCGACCCGAAAACCATTTCGGTTAATGGGTCCACCACCTGTATTTCAACGACATTTGTTCTCGGATTTTTACTTATACCCCATTCAACAATAGTCGGTTCGTTAGCAGTTTTTATAATGACCGGACAGTAAAATGGTTCAAATCCACCATTTTGTTTAATAGATGTTATTATAGCTTTTATATCTTGACGTTCCTCATCTTCGTCTATTTTGAAATCATTAACAGTCCCAAACCCCCCTTTTTCAAATTTCATTAATTTTAATTTATTATTATTAATCAAATGACAAAATTCGTTCGATTGGATCTTTATATCCTTCGTAATTAGACTGTTCAGATTATTTAATAATATTATTTGATTGTCTTGTGATACAAGTTCGGGGTGTGCGTCTAACAATGGAAAAATCATCCATAACCTTTCCAATAATCTATCTGCTTGATTGAATTTTTTATAAGCGGGGCTGAACCCGATTGAGTCCATTATTCCTTTGAATGTTGATTGCTTTTGTAACAATTCTTTTTTAGTTTCACTGTCAACTGCAAGATCGATACGTCTCTTAAATATTTCTAACACCAACCGATTTTTTTCATAACTCGTTAAATCGTTGGAATTCATAACGTTCGTTTGGTAATTACGAAATGTATTATCCATTTTATTATTAGAATTATTTACTTAAATAAAAAAAATAATTTTAAAATTGAATATTGTTTTTTTTTATTTACAGATTATAAACATGAATACTGAAAATTTAAACAAACTTTGCTTTGAATATATGGGGGAAGTTGTTAGCGTAATGTATAAAAAAGACGAACCTTGTAAGAAAGACGTTACACTTTCGTCTTTGGATAATGTTGATATTATCTTGGGTAATAAACCATCAATAGATAAAAATGAAGTTGTGGTTCTTGTATCTGATCACAAGAAGGCTGAATTAGCGGGGGAATTTCATGAGTCAATCACGTCTGTTAATCCAGGACGTTTTGTGATTTTTCCAATTCAACATCAAGACGTCTGGGATATGTACAAGAAGGCGGAAGCATCTTTCTGGACTGCTGAAGAAATTGACTTAGCCCATGATGCTAAGGATTGGGAAAGTCTTTCAGCCAATGAAAGACATTTCGTATCTCATGTCCTTGCATTTTTCGCCGCTTCTGATGGAATAGTTAATGAGAATCTTGTTACCAACTTCGCGACAGAAGTTACAATCCCGGAAGCCAGATGTTTCTATGGATTCCAGATTGCAGTTGAGAACATTCATTCAGAGACTTATTCACTACTTATTGATACCTATGTTAAGGATCCTTCTGAAAAGAATCGACTTCTAAATGCCATAGAAACTGTTCCATGTGTTCAAAAGAAGGCTAATTGGGCTCTTCAATGGTGTAATCCAGATAATGCTTCGTTTGCTGAAAGATGCATTGCTTTCGCTTCCGTTGAAGGTATCTTCTTTTCTGGTTCATTTTGTTCCATCTTCTGGTTGAAAAAGAGAGGACTTATGCCAGGTCTTGCATTCTCTAATGAACTTATATCAAGAGATGAAGGATTACATTGTGATTTTGCCTGTTTAATGTACTCTAAGTTACAAAACAAATTACCAGAATCAAGAGTTCAAGAAATTGTTATGAATGCAGTTGCCATAGAAAAGGAATTTATATCTGATGCTCTTCCAGTTGAACTTATTGGAATGAACTCTAAATTAATGTGTCAATACATTGAATTCTGCGCTGATAGATTACTTGTGGCATTCGGAGTGAAAAAGGTATATAAAACCGTAAATCCCTTTGAGTGGATGGAAATGATTTCCCTCCAAGGAAAGACCAACTTCTTTGAGAAGAGAGTAGGAGAATATTCCAAATCAGGAGTCGGAGTCGACTCCAAGAATCAAGTTTTTGACTTAGAAGTCGACTTCTAAAAAATGTAGTTTTATTTTTATATAGATTAAAAATAAAATGTCTGATCTCTATTATTCAACATAGGAATATTCACTTTAAATGGTGCGTTCTTATTGTCTTTTGCGGGTAGATAAAATAATATAGGTGTTTTCTTATTCTACTTTGTTTTTGTCATAGTTGGGTTGTACGCGTACAAAAATACTAAAGTCAAAGAAGATAAATGTGTAAGGGTTTGTCAGGAATAAAATTGAATAATAAAATTATAATATAAATATATGTAAGATTTTAAAACATGAATACTAATGAATTTAACGAACTTTGTTTCGATTATATAAAAGAGGTTGCTGGGATTATGTATAAGAAAGGTGTACGTCATGAAAAGGAAGTTATCACTGCGTCTTTCGATCAATTAGGTGGATTTAATCAATGGCTCGGTGATGGAGATAAACTTCTTTCCATGTCTGCAATTATCGAGATTATGGAGTATGTCAGTGAATACGGTAAAAAAAAATGTGACAGTTCCACATTGGGACATTGGGTTAGTTTCTCAATGAAGGAACCATTTATTTTGAGTAAAGGACATACAACAAATACGCTTTTGTGTTTGTATGGTGAGGCTTTGATGCATAACAATGTAGAATGCGCCTTTCAGTTTATCGGTCAGATATTCAAAGACCTGAATAGAATGGATTCGATATCTGAATTTGATGCGATGATTGTGTTGGATTCTTTTAATGATTCGATGTTCCATAAGTGGATTAAGAATGATAGGTTTAGACGGAGGCCAATTCCGTGTTTTCCGACTGTCCCACTAGGACCAATCAAGAGACAGGTCTGTATAGTTTACCGAACTTTCGCTGAGAAATGTGTAGATAATGGAATTTCGTATAAAACTGTTCGTGATAGATTTTTTATGGATATGAGAAACAGAGATATGCATATCAATGAAATACAAGAATTATTAGACTTGAAACATTACGATCCACTGTCTGATTATTCGGCTGAATTTTATGTAGATGACATTGGTTGGACTCTTAGACATCTATTGGTTCACTTCGAAAATTTGGATAATATTGAATTTAAACCACGTAGGAGTGAACGTATTGCGAAGAGAAAGAGATTGTAGATATAATTAGGGGTGAGTTAAAATAACTTTTTATTTATATAAAAAGTTAATTATTTATTTTAGTGTGTTAATTTAATTTATTATTTACTCAAACAATTCTCTATTAATCCCAACCATAGGTAATTCCTCGTCTACTTCCTCTTCTTCTAATTCATCCCAGTTGTCCAGTATGGTTTTGACTTTGTTAACCACAGGAACTGTTTTGACTTTGTTAACCAAAGGAACATCTTCCTCTTCTAATTCGTCATCCCAATTACCAAGTAAGTTGTTAAGATTACCAATAACTTCTGTAGGTTTGGTAATTTCAACAACCTTCTTTGTAACAGTAGGTTTGGTAATCTCAACAACCTTCTTTGTAACAGTAGGTTTGGTAATTTCAACCTTCTTTGCAACAGTAGGTTTGGTAATTTCAACAACCTTCTTTGTAACAGTAGGTTTGGTAATCTCAACAGGAACATTTTCGTCCTCTACTTCGTTATCCCAATTACCTAATAAGTTGTCGAGATTATCAACAACTTTGGTAGACTCTTTAGACTCGTCATCATTAGTGTTCTCATTAAGTTCTCTAACCCTTTCCTTATCTTCCATAGACTTCTTTTCAGCCATGTTTTTAACATTTATATAATCATTCGATGCCCATATCTTTCCTAACTCCAACATAATCTGTTGATTTGTTGCACCAACACCAATACTTTGTTTGACATCAGCCCTCTTGATGTTACAGAATATAACCCATGCCGACTTAGCACGAGGTTTCGCATTACTTTTCTTCTTTTTATCAGAAACACTCTTATGGACGACCGGTTTAGGATGTTCTAGTTCATATCTAGCCTTGTCGTCACTGGCTATTTTTGTGAATTTTTCGAACAACTCTTTGTCTGGTCCGTCAACTGAAGTACTAATCTCTTTCCATCTTATCGCCAACAACTTAGTAACATCCTGAGGAGAAGACTCAGGATTACTCTCTTTTATAGAACCACGAAACTCAGCACAGCAGAATAAGTAAGCAGACTTGTTCTTATTTGAAGGGGTTTTGCCACCACCAGAAGGGATCTGTTTAATTTTCTCTTTGAGATCTTTTTGTGTTCCATCTTCTAACCACATCGCGTTAACCATCCTTTCATAAAACTCTTTATTTAGATTACCCCATACATCCTCTGAAAACAAAACACAACCGAACGTCTCTATAAAAGTTTTCAGAGAGAAAGAAACTACTTTGGAAATTTCCAATCCTTTCTTATTAACCTTTCCATTCACAACCCAAGGACACCCCTCGGTGTTCGCACTTTCCCACTCTATCCACTTCGACATCATCCCGTCGAAGTCATCCTCTGTCCACATAGGCGAGAGGGTCACCGCGTTCTCCTTTAAAAAAGTAGAAACGTAGGTGTTAATATTCATATTGAGCATAGTTGTCATTATGTACTTTTTTCCTAGAAATCTCCATGAAAAATCAATTTTATCGATGAGAAAATTTTTTACCTACTCGAAAGTATCGTTTTTTATTTTCGTCGGAAATAAAAAACAAATTGGTAAGAAATAAAAGTTCTAAAAATATAAATTTATTAACAATCACGAAAGTTGTTTTGTGTAAAAACTATAAAATTTTCTTTATATTTTTTTCATGTGTTATAGTTGTGATCACACCGCTATGTTTATTGTCCAATCGATAGAATACCTACCAACATCGACAATATATATTTCACTTGTCGATGTCAATGGAATCTACCAAGCGACTTCACTTGACATGACATAAATGTTCTATAGAGGATTCGAACCTCAGTTGACCGAATCAAAACCGGACGTGCTCTATTAAAATCAATTTTAATATATGATTTCAGAAAGATAAATAAAATGAATAACACCAAATACCTAAAATTCGGACTGTTTTTAATACCAGAAGAAGATGTAAAAAACCATCCTTTGAAGACTGCTCGAGGCTGGATCGAATCATACGGGACAAACGTCAACACGGGAACCATTTACGAAATAAAGACAGGTCTGTCTATACTTTTAGGGGCTGGGTTAATCGAACCAGATGACTTATACGGTGAATTCAAGGATGTACGTAAACTAGAAACTATCGGCGAAATAGAAGGACTCGTAAATGTAACTCAGTCTGATGACATGGGGGGGACTGCAGACATAGGTATCAAGTATAAAAACAAGGCTAATATCGAGTATTATTCAATTACAAAATGGACAAATACGTTTAATAAGTGTATTCACAATGGATCAGCCACTAAAGATTACGGTATGTCCAAATCTACCAATACGGAAAAAAATAACATAGACGCGTATAATTTGGCGATAGCATACAGAATGTTGAATTTTGGACCAACACCAAACAGCAAATGGAAACGAACACCCACATGCCCTGGTACGAAATCAATGTGTGAATTTCTAGCAAAAGAGGCATCGATGAAATTCAACACATTCGAAGATAAAAAGAAAATACATATTATATCCAATATACTAGATTTGGATAGTCAAATGAAAACGAACACCAAAGGGATTATTTACTGGGACATAAAATCTAATTCTATAAAGGGGGTGTATAGTTGGAGATTTGCGTCTAACATCCATGATTTCTTAGAAACTTACTCAGACGGTATTTATATTTACCACGGCACACCCGATAAGTGGTTGATAAGGACTCAGGCTAAGTATAACAATGGTATAATTGAAGGCATGTCGTCTAAAAAAACCCCGAATTATTGGAAACCTAGGATGTCAACTAACTACTTATCCTCGTGGAATTCGGTTGTATTCTCCAGAGGTGTATTTGAGATGATAGGGATAGTTCTTTAGTCAAATAACGGATCGTTGTTTATAAGGAACCTGGCACTCCTCTCGATCATCTTCACGTTTACTGCGTTTCCGAACTGTTTATATGAGACTTTATCATCACCATGAATAATAAAGTTTTCGGGAAAGGATTGTAGACGGGCACATTCCCTCGGTGACAGAGTTCTATTTCTCGGACCATAGACAGGTATCATACTCGCCATCGCAACGAGAGTAGGCGCATAATTTAGACCCTTAATACGCACCCCAGATCCACGAGGGCTCCATAACACTTGGGACATGTCTAAATCATCACTGCCGGTTTGCCATTCCATTTTACGTACAGCACCTACCCATAACTTGTTCTTCCTCGAACGTTCCAACCAAGGCCCCAACACAGATATGTTTGTCTTGTAGAATTCCCTGTTTTTATCAATCCAATTCTTGTATTTCAGATAGAACGCTGATTGAGACTTGGAAATGTATTCTATGTTCTCTTCATTCGTGAGGTTCTTTTTCGGTTTAGTCACTGTCGTATTTTCACCGTCTGAGTCCCACCAATCAGTCCATATTGGAAACCTTGGTATAGACACGCCACACCCTCTCAAAACCAAGATAAAGTCAGACCATACTACCTGTGTCTCTTTCATTTTACCCTTGATATTGTACTTTGGATCGCATTCAGTCTCTACGATGTCTTCAATGGATGTTTCCCGGACCCTCTCTCTAGATATTGATGGAAGACTGTTCAACTCACCTAGATCCTTCCTCTTACACATTATAACGACTCGTTCTCTCGACTGAGGGACCCCGAAATACAACGCATTGAGAATAACTGGTTTCTCGTATGTGTGGTAACCCAGGTCGTCAAGTTTTGATTTTATGGTAGTCCATGTGTTTCCGTCGTCATGAGAAGACAAATTCCTCACGTTCTCAAGTAAGATATATTTGGGCTTGTGGTGGTCTAGAATATTACAAATATCAAAGAATATATTTCCTCTGTTATCATCGAATCCGTTTCGTTGACCCGCCTTCGAGAACGGCTGACACGGAAACCCGGCACATAATACGTCGAACGAAGGTATAGAACTCACCTCAATCTCAGTCAAATCACCCTTTGGGGTAATTCCGTAATTTAGTTTGTAATTATCCCTGCATTTAGCGTCAATGTCACTCGCCATCACACATGTCATACCCATGTTAGCAAGAGCCTGATGGAACCCTCCGATCCCACAGCATAAGTCAATAAATTTTAGTTCGTTCATGTTTATTATTATAATATATTCTGTATTATAATTCAATTATACCGAAAATCAATTTTTATTATCTATCAGCGAACACAACAGCGGGTATAATTTTATTTATACGAAAAAAATAAAAAACTATTTGATCAGTTGATGGAATAATTATATAATACCAATATATAAATGAGTACATTAAGTAATTTACGTACAACAGGTATGACTATATCACCAACCTCAGTAGATGTCGTAATACCCAGAAGTTATGGGTTTTATCCAATTGACATGAAAAAGACTACACCGACTCTAAATATAAAACCATTCAAAGAGACTTATTATGCGTCGAAACAATGTAAGCATGTTTGTTGTAAAAATAAGAACAACTAACCTATATTTTTATAAAATTGATTATTTATATACTTTTGTATCTAAATAATCACAATGAGCATTAATAATGTCGTTGGAATATTATCATCTACCGTTTCCTCTACCTCTGCCTACCTAACCAAACTTTTACCAGATGATGTCCTCCTTACCATCGCTTCTTCTTTCACAAAACTAGCGCTTACATCCAAACCAATCTGTGAAAGTATCAACAAAATGTCAGACTACTTAATGTCATCTAGTCCCAAAAACATCATCCTACCGTTAGGTGTAACGGCACTATGTCTAAATTTTATTTATTATAAAAAACGGGGTTTATACTCCACTATAATTGATAAAGAATTGCTGTTTAGAGAAGCAATCAGGACAGGTTCGATATCTACTATGAAACATCTTATATCTCTTGGTGTTGATGTAGACGGTATTAAATCTAGCACCAAGACAGGAGAGGACAATAAAACCGTTAAAACTGATTTTTTCCCGATTCAGGATGCCGTATATTCTAACGACCCTGAAAAATTACGCTTGTTACTTGACTATGCTAATATATCACCTAATGTAATCACGTGTTGGAAATTGAGAAGAGATTGGTATGATGATCTACTATCATACACCAGCGATACGAAGGTCCCGCCTGTACAAACTAATATAAAAATACCACAGATGATACTCGAAGAACACATAAAACAAAGGAATTTTTCTCTGTTCTTCGAGCGTGATTGGCGTTCGGATATTCGTGTCTTCAAATGGGTTTGTACGGCATTGTCAAAGGTCCCAAGAGGTCTACAAACTGGTTACACTTCTAGATGCGATAATCTATCGTGTAAAAAGAGGTGTTCGAATATTAGGATTTGTAATGGACTAATGTTATGCGAGAAGTGTGCGAATTCTAAGAGAGGACCAGGAAAGGAAGCGATTAATGAAAGTAACTACATACAAAAACTTTGGATAGAACCATATTCCGAGAATTATTACGATTATTATGGTAATATTGATCAAAATCGTATTGATGCTTATCATACTGGTTTGTATGACGATTACGATTATGAGGCTGATTACGAAGTTGACTATGACGAAAAATATGGAAGATATGATAGATTCGAAAGAGATTGAGATATGGTGGTGTACATAGTAACTATAAAATTATAAAACAAGAACTAACATATATTTTTATAAAATTGATTGAATGCAAAAGGATGCAGTGGAATAATAGACTTATAAATTATATTTTATTTTTAAAGATAAAATATGAATTCACTACCGGAAGATATGAGATAGGAGATAGGAACATTTTTATATACCAAAGATTTGAAATCTTTACTAACAACATCAGTAAATATGAAATATTCAAAATACAAATACCAATATCTAGAGTTAAACGAAGAAAGTTCGCAATAAACAAAGTATTCCGTGATAAAATAAAATATTCTAATAAACAATTATCATTGGATTTGTCAATGTTAGAATTTAACTTATTGTGATAAAATAACAAACGTAGAAAATCTTGGAAACGTCCACAACCTAAATTTATCTTTTTGTAACAGAATAACAAACGTAGAAAAGCTTGGGAACGTCCATACTTTAGATTTAACTAATTGTTTTGGAATAACAGACGTATCAATGCTTGGGAACGTCCATAATTTAACGTTAACTGGTTGTTCTGGAATAACAGACGTATCAATGCTTGGGAACGTCCATACTTTAAGGTTACCTTCTGGAATAATTAGAGGGTCGATACGTGATATTCAAGCCGCGGCTTCTGATGCTGAATCTGATGCTGAATCTGAATCTGAATCTGATGCTGAATCTAATGCTGAATCTGATGCTGAATAGATGTACCAGTATGAAAAATGAAAATTTTTATCGATTTAGATATAAAAAAATATGAATTCACTACCAGAAGACATAATATATGAGATAGGACGATTTTTGACCAAAAAAGATTTTAGATCGTTGCTAACAACCTCAACCAAAATGAACCATTCGAGACATCAATATCAATATCTAGACCTAAACAAAGAACGTTCAAAACTGTTTGTAGAAAGTGACTTGTTTCGTTTTAAAATCTTATCTAAAATAAAATATTCAAATAAACAATTATCGTTGCATTTATCAAATGACAAAATAACAGATGTGTCAATGCTTGGAAATGTCCATACTTTGAACTTATCGGATTGTAGGGGGGTTACGGACGTTTCAATGCTAGGAAACTTACACACTTTGGATTTATCAGAATGTACGGGTGTAACAGACGTGTCAATGCTAGGAAACATACATACTTTGGATTTATCAGATTGTAGTTATGTAACAGACTTCTCAATGCTGGGAAGTGTCCATACTTTGTATTTATGTGGGTGTTTATCCATAAAAGACGTGTCAATGCTAGGGAAAGTGCGTAATTTGAATTTATCATGTTGTGATTACATAACCGACGTGTCAATGCTAGGAAAAGTAAACACATTGGATTTATCACATTGTAATGAAATAACAGATGTATCAATGCTTGGAAACGTCCATACTCTTAGTTTGGCTGGATGTTGGAAAATAAAAGATGTATCT
>Ga0105051_10004654_pt1 | contig 15766 bp, 12 predicted proteins | sample FRY02_FD_78383 | JGI IMG/M metagenome (GOLD analysis project Ga0105051, IMG submission 78383) | Freshwater microbial communities from Lake Fryxell liftoff mats and glacier meltwater in Antarctica - FRY-02 (megahit assembly) | ecosystem: Environmental > Aquatic > Freshwater > Ice > Glacier... | reverse complement strand
TGGACATCCAGTTTTGTGGCAACCCTCGTAATTGGTGGCCTGACTTTGCTCTCCCTTGGAGTGATCGCCCAGTATCTGCGGACCGCCGTGAATATGTCACTGGGAAGACCTTTGTACGTCGTGGTCGAGGATCCCAAGAACCACTTTCCAAAAGTCACCTCTACCGAGGATTAATAGGCTTTGCTAGCTCAAAAGCGAAATAGATCGCTGTGGATCCTGGGGCAAGGCGGGTTCTTAGGATCCGCACTCGCGCGGCAAGCAGTTGCTCACGGGTACGAGGTTTTTCCACGATTCACGGTTCCGTGGGCTGACCCTGCTGCTCGCTCCTTGGTTCTCAATGACATGGCTGAACAGTTTGCGGTTTTCGCTCGCGAAAAGGATTCCACGATCATTTGGGCCGCTGGGGCGCAGGGCGTAGCGAATTCGCAGGGAGGATTCTCCCCTGAGTTAGATTCTTTCCACGACTTTGTGAACGCTATTATGAGAGTACATGGATTACAGGGTGCCACCGTTGCCATCGTTTCAAGCGCTGGCGGAGTCTATAGCGGCTCAGCCGAACCACCATTTAATTCTGCGAGCCCAGTAAATGCGATTAATCAGTACGGACTCAACAAAATTGCAATAGAGGAAATCGCTGCGACTCAGTTGACAGAAAACTTTCGGGTACAGATTGCTCGAGTCACGAATCTCTATGGCCCGTGGCTTGGACTAAGGCAAGGTCTGATCAACCGGCTGTGTACCGCTGCGGCGACTCGCGAGGCACTGCAGATCTATGTGCCGTTGGATACCGTTCGTGACTACATTTACGTTGATGATGCGGCCCAGCTTCTTTTGCTCGAACTTGATTTCGCTCGTTCTTCCAGTCCTGCTGGGCAATTAAGTGTGTCTTTGATTGGGTCCAGCGAGAATAGTTCTATCGGGTCGGTGATTGATACCGTCACCCACGTTACGCACCGCAAGGTCCCAGTAACCATGGCCCGATTAGCGGCGGCACAGCTGCAGGCCCGAGACCTGCGGATGCATCCCAGTTGGATCGTACGTGGGATTCCATTCACCCCAATGCCGCTTGCCCAAGGTGTCAAAAGATTATTTGATTCACTCGTGACGCTTCCTCGTTGGACCCAGATCAATTAGACCCGTTAGGCCGTTGGAAAAGTCCAAAAACCAAGGTCATCTACTGTCCAAAACAACAGCGATCGAGGCATGAACTCGTCAAAGAACATCAGGGGTGCGTAATAAAGCAGCGCGAACGGAAGTAGGCCCATTGCCTGGTCGGCTAGGTCAAATGCTCGAGCTCGATTTCCTAACCACCAGTAAAGAATGATTGCGAAGTTCCCAAGAGTGAGAAATACCCAGCGGTAAATGTCGTAGCCACCGGCGATCAATAGAAACGGACTGATCGAAGCTATGAACGCGAGTCCTGGAAGCAAAAATGGTTTCTGGTTAATGCCTCGGCCGCGCAAAGCTTGCAAGAGCCAGAAGAGGATAATTGCCAAAGTAAACGGTGCCGCGAGGTTGAGTCCGGGAACTCGATTCACGTAGACCCAGGTTTCCCGAATACCCATATCGAAAAGTAGGATCGCATCCTCACGAAAAGCAAAGGGAAGTGACGTGGTCAAACGATCAACCGTTGCAATTGATTGCCCCTCACTCCACGGCCCTTGCAGAGCCACAATTGCTGCAGCAGCTAGCGGTAGGATTAAAACAAAAAGTCTCTTGGAGAATCCGTCTTTCGCGATTACGAAGAACACTAAAAGCGGAACTGTGGTGACCATCGCGCTTTCATGGACAAAAACTGAAAGGGTCACCGGGATAATCGCGATTAAAGGATTTGATTTAGCCCACAGCCACACGCTGAGAAACAGAAGTAAATACAGCAGTTGATCCAGATACCCGACTTCGTGAAAAAGATAAGCACCCGTCGGTGCAAGCAGCCAAACTAACGCCACCATTCTTTGGCCATTATTTTTGGCTTTCCAGCCGGCTACTACAATCACGATTAGCAGACCGGCAAGAATCGCGAATGAGACAGAGGCAAAAGCCCAATAGGAGTAATCGAAGAAACTCCACAGCGGGGCGAGCACCGTGCCCAAAAGCGAACGTCGGAAACCACCGTCTTGAACTGAAATGTTGTATAGGGTTGTCGCCCATAGGTTGGGTAAGCGAAATCCGACGTAACCGGCAAGGCCAACACTTGCCAGAATCAACAAGCGCAAAACTGTTACGGAGCTGGGTTTAGCGCGCAGAGTCGGAGTGCTCTTTTCGAGTTCAAAGTCCAATGGATTCCTCAATCGCAGTTACAAAGTCCCGACCGTACTTTCTTTCTCGGATGGATGAAGGCAAATCGGATTCTCCCTCACAGCGAGTAAGTGGTTGTCAACCTGAGCCTAAGACGACCACATCCTACTTGCAACTGACTTGATTCGGATACGTCATAGTCAGTCATTCAGATCCTGTACACAGTTGCTTGACTCCCTGGTCAGAGTCCGGTACTTGGGCGGCTTTTCTTTCGAAAGATTTATACCCGAGTGACAGAACCGGCGTTAAATTCGTGTGTATCCAGAACCGGTAGATAAAGGCCTAACGCTGGAAGCATCAAGCCAGCGTTCTGAAACAAAACTCAAGTCTCTAAAAGAAAAAGAGTCGTGGGCTTGCAATATGACAGCGGCATCGTATTCATTTGGCGCAGCTGATGAGTGGTGTCGGGTTATGAGACGGCCATCGACAGTCAATTCTGTTACGAGAGGATCTAAGTAGACGACTTCAGCTCCATTTTTTAGTAAGTTTCTGACAACTCCAATAGCCGGAGAGTCCCGTAGGTCCGCAATGTTGGGTTTGTAGGTAACTCCCACAACCAAAATTCGAGCGCCGTTAACTGAGAGTCCGCTGGCATTGAGAAGATCCCGAAGGCGAACAACTACATAAGCCGGCATACTCGCATTGATTTCCTGAGCTAGCTCGACGAAGCGGAACGGTTGACCGAGCTCGGTCTTTACCCGGTGGCTGAGGTAATTCGGGTCTATCGGGATGCAGTGGCCACCTACTCCCGCACCTGGCCGGAATGCTTGGAAACCATAAGGTTTGGTTTCAGCAGCGCTAATCACGTCCCAAATGTCAATTCCGAGCTCGTGGCTGATTTTGGCCATTTCATTGATAAGGGCAATGTTTACGTGTCGGTACGTGTTCTCCAGTAGCTTTGCCATCTCAGCTTCTTTTAGTCCCTTAACGCGCACAACCTCAGTCGTAAGGGGTTCGTAAAAAGCTTCGACCGCGTCAGCGCATTCTTGGGTGAGACCGCCAACAACTTTGGGTGTGTTTTCGAATGTCCAAAGTTGGTTGCCAGGATCTATGCGTTCAGGGCTGAAGGCCAGATTGAAATCTCGCGGTGCGACTAATCCATGTTTTTCAAGAATCGGTTGAACAACTTCTTCTGTTGTACCTGGATAAGTCGTAGATTCGAGGATGACCAGTGGTTTTGATACCTCATGAATTGTATTGGAGAGGCGCTCTTCAATCATGTGGGATGCAGCTTCAATGGCACTCAAGTCTGGTCCGCCCGATTTAGTCAAAGGCGTGGGAACACATATGACGAATACGTCAATATTTATGAGTTCGATAGATTCTGTCGTCGGGTGAAAGTCCCTGGTTAACCAGTCCTGAATTTCACAGTTTGAAACGTCATCGATGTAACTGCACCCTCTTCGCAAGCTTGCGACTTTATTTATATCTATGTCAAAACCGACCACCGCGTATCCGGCATTGATGCATGCACGGATTAAAGGTAGGCCGACGTAGCCGAGACCAATCACGGCTACCCGTGTGCTTGCCAAATTCGATTCAGATCCTATTTCTTCCGACATGCTCCCTATATTCTCGATGCTTCCTACGTGACCGAATCAAAGTTAGCAGCGTCCTGGTGAGATTGTTTACGCCGGCGAGTAAATAAATTTATCCACGCTAGGGCCCCCATCAACGCTATCGGGTAATAAGCGGGGATGCCATACCTCGCAATTGCTCCGCCAGTAATTCCATAGACCAAAATGAGCAGAATTGGGGGAGCATAGAGTGCAATTTTTAACCTCGTCGGCCTTCGGATCAAATCAAAAATTGCAGAACTTAAAAGTAAGATCCAAAACACCCACCCGAGTAGCGAGAACCATTGGGGAAGAGTGTATCCCGTCAATTTGCATTGCGGGGAGTCCTTAAAATCGCTGATGAACTGGGGGTCGACCGTCAAGATTTTCGTAAGTGCAGGCATAGCGTCGGGCGTTGATTGACTAAAAATCCAGGGACGTGGTTCGGAGCAAACAGGGGCAACGTCAGTAAATGGACGAGACCCTATAGCGAAGTTAATGTTGACCTCATCATCCCGAAAAGGATTATTGTCGATTCCTCTCCAGCCCCTAGACTGCGTTACGTCTAGCAAGCTGAAGATGGACACAAAGACTTCCTGTGCATAGTAAGTAGTCCTTTCGTCTACACGTTTTTTAATATTGCCAAGATAATCTATTTCCCAGAACGGGTCTTGTAAATTCTCTTCATTAAAGTTTTCCGAAGTGGTGGCATTTTCGACAACAGAACTCCATGCCACGTGACTTACCAAAAGACCGACAAATGAGCCCAAAACGATTAGTGCTGAAGGTAAAAATAGTGTAATAACCTTAGTTTTGGATCCTCTTGACTCACTTAGTCCGAGAACTCCAACTACAAAAGCGCTGACCACCGCAATGGCCCCGTAAGCGGTTGTTAACAAATAACCAGCTGCGGTTATAACGAACCAAGCAGATACATAAACAGTTCGTCGTTGAATTGAATCTGACCGAAGGCCAACCGAAAAAGTCTTTATGCAGAGTGAGGTGAGCAACATCAGATAACCGACCAATGCCGCTTGCTGAAGCGGAGTCATGACATAACCGCCCAAGTAGAACCAGAGGCCAATCGCTGGGATTGAAGCGCACAGCCAATAGAGCTTGGCCGATAACTCAGGCGCGATATGTCTTCTCACGGTCAAGACAAAAACTACCCACCCGAGCGAGACGAGAAAGCAACTTAAGAGAACGATTGACCATATATTGGCTCCAAAATGAATAGGAACCGCCAGTAAGAGGGGCCATAGTGGCTGTCGAACCCAAAAGTAGTTCTCGGGCATAGTGCCGGTGAGTATCGATTTGCCGGAGGAAACATATTGCCACCCGTCCCAGCCGAATTCAGGGGAGCCGAAGATCAGTGCTGTACCAAACGTGAAAGTCAGAGCAAGTAAGGCCAAAGAAGTAAAAAATATGATCTTTCGTATCTGTGGCACTCTGCCCCCGCCTCTAATTTAACAATCCAACTGTATGATAGTGCTTCTCTCTCATTCGGAAAGGTGTTCGTGTCCCTTGACAGATGACATCTGGTTTACCGGAGAAGCGCATGCTGAAAAATACAATTCTGGAAATATGATTTCTAACAGATTGGTCAGGCGCTTCTTGCTCCAAGTTCTTGAAATGGCTCAAAAAACGAAACCGGCCACTGTTCATGAGGTTGGTTGCGGCGAAGGACACGTTTTGGCCACTCTCAGTGCGATGGAAGTCAATCTAAGGGGCACGGACGTCTCGCAGTCCTCGCTTGAGATTGCCGCGCGCGAGATAGAAAAGCACGGATTGCAAATTCCTTTGGAGGTTCGCAGCGTTTATGAATTGAATCGTCAAGATTCCGCTGATTTAATTCTGTGTTGTGAGGTCCTCGAACACCTTGTTGATCCGAAATTAGCGCTCCAATCACTTCTCTCGGTGACCCAACGCGAACTGATTTTGAGTGTTCCACGTGAACCAATCTGGCACCTTTTAAACATGTCCAGGGGAAAATACTGGAATGCGCTCGGAAACACTCCGGGGCACTTTAATCACTGGACCAAAAAGCAATTCATTGAGTTTGTATCAACAGAAGCAGAGATTCTCGAAGTAAGATCGCCTCTCCCATGGACGGTGATTCGATGCCGCCCCCTCGGAGGAAATTTGGAGGGAAAATTGAGTTGAATCTCCTGATCGCAATACCTTGTCTCAATGAAGAAGAAAATCTTTCCAGTGTGATCGACTCATTGCCCAGACATGTAACAGGGTTTAACAAAATAGACATTCTGGTCGTTGACGATGGGTCAACTGATAGGACGCCTGAAATTGCCCGGAATATGGGAGTCAATTTAGTTTCGCACATAAATAATCGCGGGGTCGGCGAAGCATTTAGGTCGGCTGTTGATTTTGCAATCTCGCATCGTTATGACGTTTTGGTAAACATTGATGGAGATGGACAATTCGACCCAGAGGACATTCCAAGAATCGTCCAGCCAATCCTGATGAGGCAATCAGAGGTTGTCACCGGATCTCGGTTCGTGTCGGGTGGGGAGGCGGTGGGGATTTCTTTTCCGAAAAAGCTCGGCAATCAGATGCTTGCCAAGTTCATTAGCTTTCTCGTAGGCAACAAACACTACGACGTATCTTGCGGTTACAGAGCATACAGTCGAGAAGCGCTTCTTCGAATGAATTTGCATGGAACTTTTACTTATACACATGAAACATTCCTTGATTTTGCCGCCAAAAATTACAGCGTCACCGAGATACCCATTCGAGTGAAGTACTTCCCAGATAGGGATTCAAGGGTTGCGGGAAACCTCCTTGCTTACGCCGTCAAGTCTTTCAAAATCCTATTCCGAGGTTACCGAGATTACTTCCCTCTAAAATTCTTTTGGGGAATCAGCGCAGTACTGTCAATTATTGGAACAGTTCTTGTTGCACTTTTCTTCGCAATGTATTTTGCAACTGGACTTTTTAGTGGCAATCTTTACCTCGGTTTCTCGGGTGCCTTTTTCTTATTCCTCGGAATACTATTTTTTGTGGTTGGGCTCCTCGCCGACATGCTGGACCGCACCCGCACTAATCAAGAAAGAATCCTGTACTTGCTCCGGGCGTCACCAACAAACCTGCCAGGGGCTAGTGAACGGGATCGGCCGTAAATGTGTGGCATATTCGGTGTTGTAATAAGGCCAACATCACAATTGAGCACCGCAAAGATTCGTAAGGCATTCGAGACCATGGCTAAACTTTCCGAGTCACGCGGCAAGGATGCTTCTGGCATTCTGGCATGGTCTGGCGGTCGCGAAATAGTTTTAAAGTCTCCGTCAAGAGTGGCTGACATCCTGAACTCATCCTCTTACTCTGACCTTGCCCGCGTTTTAGATTCAACCTCCAACTCGCATGAACCTATCGTTTTAATTGGCCACACCCGAATGATGACCCAAGGCGATAGAACCTGCCCAGAAAACAATCAACCGGTGCTAATGGAGACTACCTCTGTTTTTCATAACGGGATAATTGTGAATGAAGACTATGTGACCGACCTTCTCGGCGCCGACAAAAGGAAACATGAGGTCGACACAGAGGTGTTTGGCCTGTTAGTTCAGTCGTATCTACAGAGTGGCCACGGATATGAACAGTCGGTAAAAATTGCTAACGAACAATGCGAAGGAGCAAACACCTATTGCTGTATCTCTTCAAAGGAATCCGCCTTGACGTTGACGACCACAAATGGATCTATGTTTTATGCATGCGACCTTCAGGAAATGAGTCTGGTATTCGGATCAGAACCTAAGGTCGTTGAAACCGCCTTAAATGTGCTTGGCTCGCAGATTTTCCAATCTGCGGTGAAACTTGAATCGAATGAAACTCTCTATTTTCAGATCGAGAATCCTCAAAAAATCATTGCCAGACAAATTCAGACGATTATTCCAAATAAGCCGGTGCGTGAAATGGGAAGATTCCAGCCCCAGACCTTCGAACTACCAGTGGATTGGGACCGAATTGCTAATTTGCGAAGGTGCAAGAATTGCATACTACCGAGCACATTCCCGGGAATAACGTTTGATGCAAATGGAATTTGTAATAAATGTAACCAAGGTTTCTCAAGAAAGACACTAGGGATCGATTCTCTCATCAAGGTTTATGAAGCAAACGTACGAAAAGGGATGAATAACGAAATATTGGTTCCCATAAGCGGGGGCCGTGATAGCTGCTACGGACTGCATTACATTAAAAATGTCCTGGGGCTTCCAGCCATTGCCTACACATACGATTGGGGATTCGTCACAGACCGAGCACGACGAAATATCTCGAGGATGTGCGGTGCTTTAGGTGTTGAGCACATACTGGTCGCGGCAGACATCGATCTAAAGCGGGCAAATGTCCGTCGGAACGTGGAAGCTTGGATGCATAAACCTGAGCTCGGAATGATTCCACTGTTCATGGCTGGAGACAAACACTTCTTCAATTATGCTTCCCAGTTGAGGAAAGAGAGAAACACCTCATTGACCGTCTTTTCAATGAACTGGTTCGAGCAAACTGGTTTCAAGACTGGCTTTGCAGGAGTCAGTGACAATTCAGTGCATTCAAAGACTCATGGGCTCTCTAATCTCAATAAATTCAAGCTACTGGGGTTTTACGGGAGACAACTGATCTCCAATCCGAGATATTTAAATTCAAGTATCTCCGACTCGCTTTCTGGCTTCTCATCGTTCTACTTGAGCAAAATGGACTACCTTCAGTTATTTGATTACATTGAATGGGATGAGCATGAGATCAATCAGACACTCAGATCGAGATATGCATGGGAATCCGGAGACCCCAATCGGTCAACATGGAGGGTTGGGGATGCCAGCGCCGCGTTCTACAATTATATTTATTTGACTGCCGTTGGTTTTACCGAATTCGACACATTCCGAAGCAACCAAATACGAGCCGGACAACTCTCACGTGAATCGGCCTTCTTGACCTTGCGTCAGGATAACGATCCAAACATCGAAGACTTTATTGAGTACTGCAACTTGATTGACATTAATCCCGAAGTATTGGCGGAAAAAGTTAGGAGTCTCGGTCCATGCTCGACGCGAGAGACCTGATTTTCCGGTTCGCGGAACCATTAAGATATGTGCTACTCAGTGCGGCGATTTACTCCTACATATTCGTACTCTTGGGACTTTCAGATTTTTTACTCGACATAAATCCACGTGTTTCCTACGCGGTCATACTGGCAAGTGCATACGTTATTGACTACGCGATTACGGGCCGATGGGTTTTCGGAAAAAATCTCGGTTGGAGGAGCATCGCCCGATTCATTATTTTTGTTTCGGTTTCTTATTTTCTGAATGTCGTACTTTTTTTGGCGATTTACACCATGACATCACTCGCCGTTGTAAGTGCCATGACAGTGGCTGTCATACTCTTCCTACCGCGGTACTACCTCTCGAAAACCTTCGTGTACCGGAATTAGGTAGCAACAGTTTCGTGTCTCTAATTCTCCGAACGTCCTTCAGGAAGTGTCTGCAGCCAGGGCCGCTCTCCATTGTCCCAGAGATCATTTAGAATCTTAGATTCTCTCAACGTGTCCATTGGTTGCCAAAAACCGTCATGCTGATATGAACTGAGATTGTTCTCCCGCGCGAGAGCTGACAGCGGTCCGGATTCAAGCACACAATCTTCTGTGAAGTAACGCAAAGTTTTGGGTTTGAGGATCATAAATCCAATATTAATCCAACCTTCAAGTTGAGGTTTTTCCTGAAACGCGATCACATTGCCTTGTTCATCAAGATCTAGGACCCCGAACCTGCTTGTGGGCTGCACCGTTGTGATGGTCGCAAGCTTCCCCGATTCCAGGTGCCTTTTTTTCAGTTCATCAATATTGACATTTGCTAGTCCGTCACCATAAGTCAGAAAGAAGTCTTCACTTGGGTCTAGATACTTTGACGCTTTAAGAACTCGCCCGCCAGTTTCCGTAGTGTCTCCAGTAAAAGCAACCGTCACGGTCCAATCCGACTCGTCATGCTCTCCATGGACTTGGAGTGAATCCTTATCTCCAAGTGAGATGGTGAAGTCATTACCCAAAGGTTCGTAGTTAAGGAAGTACTCCTTGATCATGTTGCTCTTGTAACCGGTCGCAATCACAAAGTCGTTGATTCCATATCGGGCTAGATTTTTCATGATGTGCCATAAGATCGGTCTTCCCCCGACTTCCACCATGGGCTTTGGTCTGAACTCGGTTTCTTCACGAATTCGAGTGCCGAGACCACCTGCGAGTAGTAGAGCTTTCATGCGCTGATGTTAGCGGTTGGCCTAGCTCCTGATGCTAATGTCGGACTGTGGGGGCGAGGGAGAAAAACGGAACACGAATAAACCCTTGGGTGGTTGCGTGGGCCATTGGTGCCGTCGTTTTTGCCCTCATTGTTGTTTGGCAAAACCGCGGCTTGACTTTTTTTTGGGATGAATGGGATATTGTTTGGGCGAGCATTGAGAGCCCCTATTACGGGATCCTGCAAGATAACGGCGGTAACTTTTTCCCACTTAGCCGGATTGTTTTTGCCCTCGAAATGGCCATCTTCGGCACCTGGTACCCCGCCTATATGCTCGTCACCAGTTTGTTATTTGGCGCCACGGCCTTTACCTTCAACTTGCTCCTAGACGACGGCACGAGAGTACGGCGTATCACTCTGAGCGCTTTCGCTTTGATCTACCTGTCATCCACTGGAGTGCTGTTCGCATCCAGTATGGGTTTCATGCTCAAATGGGGGCTCAGCCCGCTACTTGCGATCATTTCCGCCGCATTCTTTGTTCGCTCAAGTGACCAAAATCGCAGTCGCATCCAGATGCTTGCTCTCGCATGGCTTTTCTTCTTCCTGTCCTGGGCTGCCTTCTCAAGTTCCATAGTTTTAATGGCTCTGCTAATAATTGGACTGATTCATGCGGCACCGCGGGGTGTCGGTCGACTAAATTCTATCGATTTGAAAATCAAGCTTTCAATTCTAATTCTTATTGCGTCAATGGCTGCCGTTGTCGTTGGTATCCGACTTGCTGAACTAAATCCGCCATTGAATCCCCTTATAGGAGATGCTCAAGGAACTATAGATTCTGTTCTTGCAATTGATCTCCTGCAAACTCTCCTGTTAGCACTAGCGTCATCTCTTGCCGGCCTAGTTTCCATAACGATCGCTGTCCCGCTACACGACAACTCGGTCTTCACGTGGCTCATAATCGCTTTTCGTGACTACCTTGGCGTGGCCCTCGCGGTGCTCGCCTTGGTACTCGGGGTTATCTACGCATTGAGGAAATCTTGGCCCAGCAAACATCTGGTTTTCAGTTTTCTCCTGCTCTTTACAGCGAATCTCTTTATTACTGCAGCGAGGACCCCTTTAATTCATCGTTATCAAGCGCTGTGGGTTTTGATCGCTATCATTGTTCTCATATTCCTGCTTCAATGGCTTGCCACCGTCCGGCTGGTCGCCCTAAGGAACCTGCTCTTGGGAATTGTGGTGGTGGCCAGCTGCCTCTCTGTCTGGCAGATTGCCACAGGTTCACTTGCCGTGGGCAATATTGAAAGACAAAGAGACCTCGCAGATTCAGCCAAGTTGACGAATCCGATGCAATGTCTCGCAGAAGCTACCAGCACGCTAGAGCAAGTTGCACCGACGATCACGCCGAATCAGCTTTGCGTCCTTCTCGGTGTTGTCGACTCGCGATCATGGATTACAGAACGACAAGATATCCCTCAGCGGTAATGAGAGATCAATCAACCGAATTTTTCCGATTTTCAGCTTAGTCGGTTAAGTCAGGAGCAGGACTGTAACTCACATCTCGCCACTTCCGCGTCCAAAGATAGACTTTATAGGTGTCGAGTAAATCAAAAGTCAATCCCACACCTGCCGTCGTTGACCCTCAGCGAGAGGAAATTCTCAACCTCGTTCACCTTTTTGCGGCTCAGTCTTTGAAAGTGGGCGAATTTGTTCCCGGAGAATCCGTGGTGCCGGTCTCCGGCAAGGTCCTGACACCTGAGGACTTGGTGGCACTGGTTGACTCGAGTTTGGACGGGTGGTTGACCGCAGGGCGGTTCCACGAGCAGTTCCAGCGGGAATTAGCTAGATATGTCGGCTCGCGCGGGGCTTTGATGGTGAACAGTGGGTCGAGCGCGAACTTGGTGGCGTTGAGTGCATTAACGAGTCCAAAGTTGGGCAAGAAGGCTTTGAAGCCAGGGGATGAAGTTTTGACCGTTGCCATGGGTTTCCCCACGACAATTAATCCGATTGTTCAAAACGATCTGAAGCCGGTCATGGTGGACGTCAATTTAGGGACCTACGACGCTATTGCGGATCGTCTTCGGGAGGCCGTCGGTCCCAAGACCCGCGCGATCATGATGGCTCACGCTTTGGGTAATCCCTTCGATTTGGACACCGTCCAGGAACTCTGCAAGGAACACGGCCTGTGGTTGATTGAGGACTCGTGCGACGCTTTGGGATCGGAATACCGGGGAAAGCGCACCGGCAGTTTTGGCGACACCGCAACAGCGAGCTTCTATCCCGCCCACCACATCACGACCGGTGAAGGTGGGGCGGTGTTCTTTAAATCTCCCCTAGTCGCTCGGCAAATTGAGTCATTCCGCGACTGGGGTCGGGACTGCTACTGCGAAACCGGATGCGACAACACGTGCCTCAAGCGTTTCGAGTGGCAGTTGGGTGAACTGCCCGAAGGCTACGACCACAAATACATTTATAGTCACATTGGCTACAACCTCAAGGCAACCGACATGCAGGCGGCGCTGGGTCTGTCGCAACTTGCGAAACTCGACAGCTTTGTTGCTGCCCGTCAGAAAAACTTTGATCACTTGTACTCAAAGCTCTCCGGGGTTTCTGGTTTGATGCTGCCTCAGGCAACGGAGCACTCGAAACCTTCATGGTTTGGGTTCCCCATCACGCTGGAGCCAGAACTTGATGTGAATCGTGAAGATTTGCTGCGTTTCCTAGACGCTCGGAAGATTGGTACGCGACTCATGTTCGCCGGAAACATTTTGCGGCAGCCCGCCTACAAAAACGTCGAAGCTCGGGTGGTGGGTGATTTGACCAACACCGACATTGTCATGCGGCGGACCTTCTGGGTGGGTGTCTATCCGGGGTTGACCGAGCCTATGTTGGACTACATCGCTCACAGCATTCAAGAATTTGTGGAGAACCCCTCAGTCAAGGCGTAGGGCGGCTGATTCACTCCCCCTAGACTTACCGACATGCACTTCCTGGTAACTGGTCACACAGGCTTTAAGGGTTCGTGGTTGACCCTGATGCTCGGTGCTGCCGGTCATACGGTCTCTGGCTATTCGCTAGATCCTGAGCCCGGTTCCCTCTTTGAGCGGGCTGGTCTGTCGGATCAAATGGAGTCGGACATCCGTGGCGATATCCGTGATTTTGATTCTTTGACAACGGCCTTTGTTGACGTCCGGCCTGATGCGGTTTTTCACTTAGCAGCGCAGTCACTCGTCCGTGAGTCTTATGCTTATCCTCGGTTGACCATAGAAACCAATGTGGTGGGGACCATGAACGTGATTGATGCAGCTCGGGCAGCGAATTCGGTGTCGGGAATGGTCGTTGTGACCACGGACAAGGTGTACCGCAATGTGAATCAAGTTGCCGGCTACCTGGAGGGTGACGCTCTTGGTGGTCATGATCCGTACAGTGCTTCAAAGGCCATGGCCGACATCTTGACCCAGTCATGGATTTCCAGTTTCCCCGGGTTTCCCATCAGCATTGCCCGGGCCGGGAATGTAATTGGCGGGGGTGACGTTTGTAAAGATCGACTCGTGCCGGACCTGATGGCTGGGTTTGCTTCAGATTCGGTGGTTCCACTTCGTTACCCGGCAGCTGTTCGGCCGTGGCAGCACGTACTGGACTGTTTAAATGGGTACACCATGCTGATGGATCGCACTTTGACTGACTCATTGCCTTTTGTAAATTGGAACTTTGGGCCAGGACCTGAGAGTTTTAAGACCGTGGCCCAGGTCGCCGATTTGTCGGCTTCTTTCTGGGGCTCTGGGGCTAGTTGGTCCGACATAGGCGGGGATCACCCTCATGAGGCAGGGTTGCTAGCACTTGATGCGTCGCGGGCACGCAACGAATTGGGATGGCAGGACCGGTTAGATTTCGAATCTTCTGTGGAATGGACCGTTGATTGGTATCGCAGTTCGGACTCGGGTCAGAATCCCTTGCTTCTGACTCAGAGCCAAATTGCTGCATTCGGTGAACTGGCGCCTGCATGAGTGAGGAACGAGAACTTGACCCGGTGACCGGCATACCAATGGGCGAACCAATCCGCGACCGGACCGTCATTGAGTCCGTGCGAGCTTCCATGTCGCTGTTAACGAGGCGTGATCGTCGACTTTTCGGCTTAGCCGCCGGAGCGCAAATGGTTTTAAGTTTGCTTGACCTCGTCGGCATTGCTCTCATCGGAGCAATCGGGGCGATCGCAGTTTCTGGGATCGACCCCAATGCACTTCCAGGCACGATCGAGGTTTGGCAGGAACGTTTTGGCCTTGGTGGGTTAACTGTTTCCCAGCTGATCGGACTACTAGCGGCAAGCGCTGTATTCATGTTGCTGTTGAAAACTTTGCTCTCAGCTCTGATCACCCGACGCATGCTCAGGTTCCTCGCTAACCGTCAAGCAGACGTTTCCGCCCGTATGGCGCGCACAATTTTGAGCCGCCAACTTTTAGAGGTGCAGCGTTGGAGTACCGCTGAAGTTCTCTACGCGTTGACTGGCGGAGTCGCAGCTGCCATTACCAGTCTGCTTGGCGCAACACTCATTATTGTTACCGAGTTTTTTCTATTCATTGTGATCGGTGTCGGCCTACTCATTATTGATCCTGTTCTCACGATTGTCTCGGCATTATTTTTTGCTGTGATTGTTTACTTCCTACAAATTTCGTTAGGCCGAGCCTCTGCTCGAAACTCATCTGTTCAGGCAAACCGCGGCATGTCAACAATTACAACGGTTTCTGAGGCTCTCACCACCTACCGCGAGACCACCGTTCTCAACCGTCGTGATTTCTATATTGATCGTTTTGACAGGTTGGCCCGCGAATCGGCCAATGCCGGAGCGACAAATGCATTCCTAGCTGAGATTCCCAAGTACGTGCTGGAGTCGGCGCTGGTAGTCGGTGGATTCACTCTTGCGATCGTTCAATTCCTGACCAAGGACCTTGCCGCTGCGGCCGCAATCGTTGGTCTCTTCCTTGCCGCTGGTTTTCGCATCATTCCGGCATTGCTACGCTTGCAGGGCGCTGGAATTACTATTCGTACCGCCTCAGCCGCTGCACGCAAAACTTATGAACTCGCTTTTTGGTTCAACCTTCGTGGTGGTAGCGGTGAGGGCAGTAATCGCATCTCCGACGATCAAGCTCGTGCGATTCGGGATCGGATTTCCTCTGGCCATGCTGACTTTGAGGCCCGTGTGGAAGTCAACGGTGTTTGTGTTACCTACCCGGGAGCCGAGCACCCTGCAGTACTTGATGCATCCGTGAGTGTTCCTTCTGGAAACTCACTTGCATTAGTCGGTAGCACCGGGGCTGGGAAATCCACGTTGGCTGATGTAATTCTGGGAGTCGTCGATCCTGATGTGGGTTCAGTCACGATCAGTGGTGTGGATCCACGGACAGCCGTATCCACGTGGCCCGGTGCAGTCGCATACGTACCACAAACCGTCGGACTCACCGAGGGAACGATCCGCGACAACGTCGCATTAGGTTTACCTGTGCTAGCCATCGATGACTCCATGGTGTGGGAAGCACTCGAACGAGCCCACCTCGCAGAGTTCCTGCGAGACACTCGCGAAGGCCTCGACACGATTGTCGGTGAACGCGGTGTTCGCCTTAGTGGCGGTCAACGCCAGCGACTCGGCATTGCGCGAGCGCTATACACCCGCCCTCG
>Ga0105051_10004653_pt1 | contig 15768 bp, 3 predicted proteins | sample FRY02_FD_78383 | JGI IMG/M metagenome (GOLD analysis project Ga0105051, IMG submission 78383) | Freshwater microbial communities from Lake Fryxell liftoff mats and glacier meltwater in Antarctica - FRY-02 (megahit assembly) | ecosystem: Environmental > Aquatic > Freshwater > Ice > Glacier... | reverse complement strand
GAGACTGGTGGAGCTGACCGATGGGTGTTATAGCGAAGGGGATTCTCAGGGGTCGCCAGGGTTTATTCACCCCCGTGTCCTTGGGATACCCACTATCAGTTTTCAATAAAAACTCTACTCTCAGAGAGGGCTGCCGGTGCAGTGTTTGATAGTGGCGCTCAACTTGGAGCGATAGGTGCAGAACACGTGGGATGAGATGGTAGAAGACAGAGATACGAAAGTACATGTGACACTTTAATGCTTGAAATCGACATAGAATTTAGCTTTCGCCGCACTTGCTATTATAGCCTGCTGCGCGCGAACTGGGTGAGGAAAAAAATTCCAAAATGTAAGGTTGACCTGTAGGGGCCTAAACCAAATTCGTTACAAGATCTCGTTGGTGAGCGCCTGTCTATTGACGCGCGGTGGCCGATCTCGTTCATGAGCGCTATGTCGCTTATATATGTCGCTTATATATATAAACATATGTATTTTGAAATTTTGTGTACTAAATATGTATAAATATATCAAGCCGAAAAAAATTGGCTGGAATTGACAAGGCTGTCGTCAGAGTAATCATTAGTGCTGGCAACTTGATCGTCTGAAATTTGAAGAGCTGGGCTATTCGAAGGGTCACGTTCTGAATCGTTGCAATTTGAATCTGTCGTGTGTCGAACCGTATTCGAACATTCAAAACTTTCCATTTCTGAGCATTCACTTGCTTTAGTATTTTGTAAATTTTTGCGCAAAGACAACGCCGACGGCCTGCTTTCAGATACGAGATGGAAACAGTTTTGGATCTCTTGAATTACTTCTTCAGAAAACGCTACCAGGACCTTCTCGGGTCCGTTGAGTCGAGCTTTAGCAGAATCGTTCGCTTGGTCTTCAGCCACGAGACACTTTTTCAATTTTTGGTAAAGAACATCTTCATATTTTTTCTTTCTCGCTGCATAAAGTGGTTCAAGAGGGCCAGGGTCTGACCACCGGTGGATCTCCACACGCAATTTCTCTTCCATATTGTCGCACTGCTGGTCCTGATCTTGTTCTTTCCAAATGTGCAACCGCTCTCGGAGATTCACTTTTGCAGATTCGACAGTTGTCTCATGAAATCTTGAACCCCAGTCATTTAAGAGTACTTCTGTTTCACTTTTGAAGATCTCGAGAAAATTGGGTCGTTTTTTCAGTGTCACATGATGAATTTTTTGGATTATAGCATAGGTATACATGTATCTCGCATAATTGCGACAAAGCTCACTGCCATCATGCTCAAACCAATCAGAGTACAATATTCCTTTATACAATTTCAGTGCAATTAGGCCAAATGAATAAATATCGCTTTTTCCGGTCAACTCAGCACGATGCGCCTGTTCTGGGCTCAAATACGCCAGCGTTCCAGCACCCAGATACATCTGATCAGATTTCGAGCATGCTAGCCCAACATCAACAATAACAGCCTTTTCAAAACTTTTGCCGCTCATTTTGATCATGATATTGTTGGGATTCAAGTCCTGATGCACCCATCCTTTACTGTGCATACGATCCAATCCCGACAAAATATCGTTGAGAATGTGCAAAGCTTCAGAAGTTCTTGTCTCTGATGTATGACATTCCTTGATATAGTCTGCTAAGTTTTTCGTCCCTAAGTTCTCCATGATGATACACGAACAATCCATGAACAACTCAATCGGTTTGACAATGTAACGTGAATCAAACATTCGTAGAATATCATACTCTCGCTTACAACTCTCTTCGACATGCTGATTTTCATCATAATTCCGTTTTCGATTTTGATCTTTGATTTGCTTGATCACCACACTATGCCCAGACATCCTATCAGTGGCAAGGTATATAATGCCAAAGTGTCCTTGCTTGACCTTACGGGAGTTTCCTGAGAGAACCTCTTGGCGCTCATACTTACTGCGAAGCGCCTGGGAAAGTTCGGAACCAGAATGATTTTTCTTCTGCTTATCACCTTTTGCCAGGAAAATATTGATTTCTGACTGCTGTGATTCAGACCTTAGATCAAAGGAAGCGTTCATGTTTGAAGTACTTTGAACAGACGCCGATTCAACTGATGAAGAACAATCTTCATCTTCGCAAATCCGCTGGCAAAAGGCTGCGAACGAAAGAACTTCTTCCATTTCTCCCCAACGGACCATCATCTGCAGTTCTTGGAGAATGCTCTTCGCCTTTGACAGCGCATGAACGGATTGCCGACCCCACCCTATCGTTGTTTGCCTGATAATATTCTTCGAAGATGATAAAGACCCAAGTTTCAAAAGTTGGCAGATGAGGCCACTACCGGAAATCACAATCATATTTTGGGCATCACTTGTGCCTCGAGTCCGGATTGAATCAGGCGTCAAAGCAAAGACTACAAAAACACCACTTTGGACAGCCAGTTGAGATTTCTCGTTGAACGAATCATTTGATCCTGATTCAGAATCATGATTTTCAGCCCACTTTTTCAAATCGCCCACTCTTTCATCCACGATCATAAAGTGGGGATACATCCGCTGAAGATAAACAGCAATATCCATCATGACATCTGAAAGAAGCCTGATATCTGGCAAACTTCTCCGATTTTCAATTGCCATGAAGGGTAAGTCCTGCAGCTCAATTTTGCTAGCGAGGTCTGGGTACACAAGATCAAGATTCAACACATTTGATCGCAGGCCACAAACATCAACGCATAACTGGATACCAATTCTCGATTCCTCGGAATCCAGCTTTGCAACTCTTTGTGTTTTGAGAGCATAGATTTCAAACTGCGACGGAATTCTTATGCAAATTTCGTGTTCGCCGGAAATCAATTGTAACGGCACTGTGAAAGCACCATCATCAAAGGTCATGCATTCTTTTGAGTAGTGATTGCTGCACTCCGAACGAAGTAATTTCATGACGCCATTTTGTTTTTTTTGTACAAATCCCGTACCTACTATGGTCACCCACGAGCCTGTTTCAGGAAGGATTTGGATTTCAGCGCGAAGATCAATGGCGGATATTTTCATGGAGGCGTAATTGGCAAAGACGTCGGTGATTTTGGGTGTAATGACGCTTTCAAAAGTTCTGTGCAAAACATTGCTTTTCGAGACAGACCCAGGAAAATTGACAATCCAATCGCCATCAAAACCCTTGGGAAGATCAAACTCAAAAAAATTCAACATCAATGGATCTTGTACTACGTTTATCTGGCATTTGACTTGCTTTAGCAACCCAATGAGAGCAGGTGAATTCACTTGCAAATCTTCGCGTTGGAAACGGAACAAACGCGGAGGCATCTTACTATCAGGATCAACCACTTCAACAGACCCTACCGGCAAGCTCAAGATGACATTTTGAACTTCCTTGTCCCAGACACGATCACCAACGGATATCTGGATCAGATTTTTTTTCTCGAGGTCATCTTCAGTACTTGTCAAAAAAAATTGCACTTTTTCCTTATTTGTATTCCACATGCATACTCGAGTGACATTCTTTCCTGAAATAATATTCAAGGGTCGAACTTGAATACGATGCACAATATCATTACCAAGACTGACTTCACGAGAACCATCTTTTTTCGAGCATAACACAATATCTTGAAACGTTTCACCTTGCTGAATAGATGCCTCCACACGAAAAGTTGTAGATTGGCCACTGGCAAAATGACGGGGCAAGATCTGGATGATGCGACGTCTCTCTGTTTTCATTTTGATGCTTTTTTGAGCTCCAGATGCAGGAAGCCATTTAATCAAAGTATGCTCACTTTCGGGCGGCCTTTGACCATCACAACCTTTGCGGAAACAGTGATCTCGGGATGCAAAACACATTTTGTTTCTCCACCCGCCGTGGCATTTTGGGCATTTCCATTCGCATTTCTCAAGAATTCCAAATTGAGCCACTACCATGGTCTTCTCATGCGCATCTTGGCAGTATGATGCAATCGTTTCAGCCTGCATTTGATTGACCATCAATTGTAGAAATTGGTAGGTCTTGTCATCTTTGTAAGGTTGAAAGTACCTTTCTTCGACCTTGATATAGCTTTCCTTAGACAGACCAGACAATTCGAATTTTTCAAACTCCTCTCGAGAAAGCTTTCTGATCCCCATAGATAGTACGTATGCGAGCCCAGTATTCATGATCTGACAGGCTGAATTGAGTCTTTCAGAGCGAACTTGCTTCCATCTTAAACCAATTGCATAACGGTCTACTCTGACATGGCATTCACAATCTAGTTCTATCATTTTTTTCCCATCTTCTTGGAAAAAGATACCAATTTTTTTGACCTTCGGCCAAAGATAATTTCGATTATGTTGTGTCTCGTACGTCACATCTATCTTACATTGCTTCAAGCAATTTACAATGTTAGTAATAAACCCTGGGATCTGATCTTCATCGTTTGCTTGTCCTGGAGACAGATCAAGCAACACCTGCTTCGGTTGTATAGATGATATGTCCACTTTATGCTCGTTTTCACCTGATGTTCGAACATCATGGTAGCAAATCAGTTGCGTCTTTTCTTTCGAACGGAGGTGCTCCCAATGAGTCTGTGCTCTCCAGAAATCGAGAGCCCTAATTTTCGGAGCAAAAAACGAGAAGTCCATGCAAGTAAACATCTTTGCAAATGCCTCGTCTGTGAAACGCACAGCTTTGTCAGGAAAGAAGCGACTACACATGTCAGAAACATTTACCTTGCGAGCCCACTTTGAATTCAAATTGAGATCAACGTCGTGCATCAAGTGATCCATAATGGAAAGATCAATCGAACCTCTTTCGGCTAGAACAGAATCGCATAAGTCATGCAGGTGAAGCATCCCGACACAAAATGATAGGTCCAGAAGTTGTAAAAGAATAGACGTAGAATGAGATGACGATCGGAGAACATTGTCAAATGTCCTATCCTGAGGATTTGAATAGATGTACAACATCAGAAGTTTCAGGGTTCTTTCAGTCACATTTGTCCTTATTTTCACTTGTTGGAGAACCTTTTGTGCCCTGTTGGCGGGTTGGGGGTCCATTGGCGTCGTGTACAGAGCCAGAAAATGCATAAAAAAATTCGACTTGATGAAAAGAATGTCGTAATGCACTCGGATCATATTCTCACCATCATAGCCAATAGCAGCGTTGGAATGCTCAGCATCAAAAGGTTGGAAAATCACGTTTGGTTCTGGCACATTTACATCGACATATCTCAGCAACCCGTCTGCGTGTTTTAGCCGAACATTTGCTATCGGATTCCATTCATAACCACCATCCATGCTATTTTTGCCAGTGCTTATACTTTTCTTATTCTTGTAAGGCCAGTACATATATATTTCAGCATAACCATTATCGAGGCACTCCTTAAATGATTGCGTTTGGGGACATTTGAGATTTTCACAACGCTGTCTCCACCGCGATTTCTTACAGAGTAATATATCTTCTGATTTCGGATCAGACTCATCACAAAATCCAGCATTCAAAAATTTTCGCCAATCATAATCCATGGGCACCAAGATTTCAAGATAAGTCTCCTCAGAATCAAATGCCATTTCGACTGGTAAACTGAATACATGTCGGTCGATATTCTTGGAACCAATTTCAATTAATCTATGAAATAAATCGATTGGCGAGAAATTGGATATACTGATTTTGAGACAGACCATTTGGAGCATCTCATCTTGATCTAATGGGGGACGAAATATAGGTTGTAGGATGTCGGGAATGTCAAGGTTGCCTTCGTTTTCCATAGTATGTAAGAATCTTGTTACAAGAAAGGGGAGCTTCAAGTTTGTTTTTATGTCAAATTTCAAGCATCTTGATACCATTGTGTGGTCAAAACATGACCCAACAAACGACAGACCACAATTGGCGCATTCTTCTTGAGTCGACGAATAAAGTGCAGGCGGAAACAAATTGAATTCAACAGTCGAGCTACGAAATGCTGCAACCAATGCTGAACAGCAATGAATTTCTGGCACGAGATAACATGGAACGTTCTGAAGATGCCCACACGAAAGGTATGTTGTGACTGGGTACAAGCATACACCACAAGGGCTACTACATGGGCGCGTACAGAAGTGTCCGCATTCTACATGAAGACGAGTACATTGTTTTTGACATTGAAGAGTGGAAAATTTCAGCGGATGGCAAGGCACCTCGTGCTCATGACTACACCTGCAAAAAATATTTTCAACCGATGACATGCTCATCTGCCGTGAATCTTCAAAGATACTGCTCTGTTGTTCCTTGCTCGAGGAATTTGAGGACCAATCATCTTCATCATTGAAAATCATCTCGTTCACATTTTCGGTATCAAAATCATCATCGTCGCACAACATGATCTCAGCCTTTGTCTTGGGATTATACTGAATCATTTCCGAGCACCCACCATTGTAACTCTCTTTCATAAATTCATCGACCGACCACAATCCATCCTTGTCCAGCTTGGCGCGGGTGAAGTCGAATCTTGAAGTCCTTGGTGCAAACAAAGTATGGTGGTGTGGACATTTCACTGTAACTGACGAAGACATGTAATTGCTAGCGTGAGAAACAATTCGAGCCCACCAAGAAATTTTCTCACTGGTTGGCTGTGCCAACAAAGAAAAATTTCCAAATACCAGCAATGCAACCTTGGACCGTGAGAGGGCGACATTGATGCGACGATAGTCATTAACCCAACAATTTGAGGTCGAGCGAGAGATTGAGAGGAGAACAATATCATTCTCTCCGCCCTGAAAAGCATCGACCGAGAATATTCTGAGACTATCATCACATAGATAATTTGTGATTGTATCAGAATATCCAATCTGCCTGTCTTTCTGATTTTTGGTTTTCGCTTTCTCCTTCAATAACTGGCGTATCAAATCGCCTTGAGCGCGGTACATAACAAGAATGGTAATTGACCAAGGATTTACACCTTTTCTGAGCAACCACTCTGCCATGTTCACAACCATTCTCGCCTCCGAAACGTTAATTTTTTCGGAGACTTCCTCCACAGTGGCAAGAGTGGCCGTCTTCGACGCACTGTCTTTATCACTGCTGAAGTTATGATCGAAGAACTTCAAGAAGCATTTATCTACATCAATTTGCTCGTAGACAGACCAAATCTCGGCGAATCTCTGCCGCCTCACACCGACAGTCACATCACCTTTGCTCTCATCGCCATTGTAATCAGTATATTCAGAATTTGAGTACAAAGGCCATTGATTTTCTGTATCTCGATCTCTTCGAATATTGTTGGCTAAAACAGAAGGCATTCGATACTGCACGGTCAATTTGACATGAGAATGGTCCAGACCCAAAAGTCTTTCGAAAATAGACATTTTGACGCCCATGTTTTTCGGGTTCAAATTCAAATCACGATGATTCTTCCAAACAGCTAAATCCAGGGATGGCGAACACTGCTTGTGGTCTCCTAACAAAATCACTCGTCGCGTAGAATGTGGCAACGCTGCAACGAGGTCAGCCTCAAGAATCATGGCAGCTTCATCCACCAATACATATTCGATGCCAAGATCAGATATCAAGTCATGATACTTCGCAGCTCCTGTAATCGTTGCCCCTATGACTGATGCTACCCTCAACCTCTGGATCGCTTTAGCTCGTTGTTCCATTTTGCGGAACTTCAATTCTTCATCGGTATTCAACAACTTGTCTCTAAATTCCTCTAGATAGATTTGTTGCTCCTGATTGCGAGGCAAATTTTCAGACAACATTTTTTTCACATCATATGCAGTCCGACGTGAGGTCACATTGCTTGGGTTTCTTCCATCTTGATCTACCTCAGGATTTTCTTCGACCTCCTCAGGATTTTCTTCATCCTCCTCGGGGTCTTTGAAAACTTGATATTGTGTAGACATCTTTGTTCCTGCCCCAATTCGCAAAATGCCTGCTTCCATTTTCTCAAGACATGCCATCCATGACTCACCGAGCCTAGAACTGAAGGGTGTAATGGAAGTAAGAAGCTGATCTACTACGTGGTTGTTTGTAGCCAAAATCAGAATAGGTGCCGTCGCCTTTCTGAACCAAGGCATGGAATCTTTTGTTGCGTCCATTTGATCTGACTCATTATCACTTGATTCGGAGATGCGCGTCAATCTGCTTGGTTCGTCACGGCAATCAAATCGACTCGAATATTCATTCTCTGCCATTCGATTCAGCCCTGCTCTGAAGCTTCGATTCAATATTCTGGAACCCTGTGACAACAGAATCATCAACAACGATCCAACTTGGGTTTTTCCGGTACCCGGAGGTCCAATAATCAAACGATACACATCATCATGTAAATCATCTAGAGCATATTTCACGGCTTCAATCTGATCTTTGTTGAACTCACTTTGCAAAGAAGAATCTGCTTCGCAATGAAAGGAACGTACAGGCTTAGATCGAGTCTCTTTCAGAATCTCTTTGAGCACTGGAGAATCTTCTTGATCCAGACGAGCGGCTAGACAAGAGATTCTGGACATAGAGTGTATGTGTGACTCACAAAAGCTTGTAAAACATGAGGAAAATGAGGTCTTCCAGCCATTTGAAATTTTGTGCGTAAACAATTCAATCTCCTTTGCATCAGCCCTCCTTAGACCCACGTTGCGGCAATTAACGACCAAAACAACATCTACAGATTTGAATTCCGCACTGCGCTTGGCCACCTGACCAATCTTTGTAATTCGTACCCAAAACAAAGCAACATCAGTCTGGTTCTCGCAGATAATTGCCAAAATTTGACCCGTAACATCATCCCCAAAATTGCTGTGAGATCCAATATTCAAATCGAAAGTCAAGTGAGTGTCGCCAGAGTTCCAGGTTGTCAATTTCGAAAAATTTGCGTGCATGATTTTTTTCCTCTTCAGGCCTGTATTATCTTGGCGACTGCGCAGCGCATCATTGACAACTTGCCAAATAGGGAAAAAAAGGTCCGTTTGCAAGACACTGAATATTGTGCAAAGGTACACATGCTGGTTCTTGAAATGCTTGAAATTTTGCAGCAAAAGTAGAGGCTCTAGCTCCTTGTGCTTGTTCAATTGTGGGAGAACACACAGAGAAATTCTAGTGCCTGTTCGGTGCTGACTTGACTTCAAGTGAATCGCCAGAAGAAACGGATATGGTTTAGAGCCAAATACACATCCGAGAAAAGAAAAATAAAACTTTTTCCCCAGTCCGAAGTGCGTATCACCTTCTTGTGCTGCGCGAAGCCAATCAGCATTCAAATAAACCGAACATGATTTGGCATCCAATCTGGGATCTCTAGGGAACGTCCAAAAATCATCCGAGGAAATCGTTCCAACAGTATCAAAATCCTCATATTTTTTTGAATTATTTCGCCACGTATCAAAAGATCTCAATTGGAAGTTCTGATACCTCTCTTTTGCAGTAAAATCGTACTTGTGAACAAATAAAGCACGACCAGTGAAGCCATAATCCATTCGAGGCTCAGGTATAAAGAGGACCTCCTCGCCCTTCGTAAAATGTTTAAAGAAGGATAAAGACGATTTGTCTTCCTTTGAGAACCGAAGAACAAACCATTGGACGTGCTTCAGACTCTCACATTGACAATCGTTTTCGAAGTCCGTCGGTTCTGTCCCGGCACATTGCGAGCATGCAAAAAATTTGATGACGTACTCGCGTTGAGAGCCATACCACTGATGTAATTGTCCCACGCAGAAATACTGCATCCGAACATGTTTGACAGTTATTTGGGTTGGCAATTTAAAGAGATGATGTTGCAGGTTTGAAACATCATGATCAATCTGTGGAATTGGAACTGGCGCCTGCTTTCGAATTGGTGCTAGAACACCACTTACAGAACCGTGATCTTTGCAAAATGTTACTATTTGTTGCCACACAACCGACTGCAGATGAAGGTCTACAGATGCATTGTCCTTCAACGTAGGAAACTCTTCGTACGGGAGTGCAGATATAAACTTGCGAGAATCGTCGGCCAGTAGTTTCGGATCACCTACAAACACGAGAAGGCAGGATGCCCTTGACATAGCAGAATTTAATCGTCTACAGTTGAACACGAAACCTTCGTCAAGATCCCAATCTCTTTGCAGCCACTTGTAGCTCGTCCGCACAGACGAGATCAAGACTACCTTTTTTTCTCGTCCCTGGATTGAATCCACTGGACCAACATCTATCATTTCTAGTGAAGGGAGATGGTATTTAAGTTTCTTCCTGATGACTTCAATCTGCTTTTTAAACGCAGGTATTATTTGAATGTCGCTCTCAGTAATCTCACCATGACTGTATCTCAAGATGTTTCGACAGATTTCCACAATTTCTTCAGCCTCAGCCATGTTGAAAAATGAAGGAGACAAACGATCCTGCTCATCTCGACCCTCTACACCGACAAATGCGACGGGTTTGGGGAAGTTTTCCAAATCTATGTGAGAGTCAATACGAGAATAGATCTTGTTCTTATAAAAGAGCTGTGAACACAGCTTGGCAATCTCTTCATGATTCCGAAAATTCTCGTTAAGCTGCACCGAAAGTGCTGAATCCACAATGCAATCCATGATGGACTGATCCAGGCCCCCTTGCCGTGCCGCTTTAGAAAGGATTTTTGGCCCTATCTGCAGGCTATCGCCAGCAAAGACAACTACTGTAGACTCCATCGCCATACACACAGGTACGTAGGCTGCCGGCTCAATCATTTGTGCGGCTTCATCGACAAAAATGTGCGTGAAAAACCCGTGGTAAGTCTTGTCTTCACGCATCCCGTGGTATTGTAAAAGAGCCGAAGCTTCCCACGTGCCCACAACTAGTTTCTTTTTTTCCAGAACAGATCTCGAAGGGATTAGAAACATACCATCTTGCTCGGCACAATACTGGTGTAAGAACAATTCCTTATCAGATGTCCCGTGAAAGCATTGATCTCGCTTGCGTGGAGGTCCTAAAAGCCTGAAGATCTGGTTTTGACCGAACGACTTCAAATGTAATCCTTCTAAGATCGCATGCAATCGCTCGATATAGAGATCAGCAGAGCTGTTGGTCTCTGTGCACATGAAAATTCTTGCATCAGAATTTTCCTTGCATAGTATCTGAAGAATTGTTTCTATCAAAGTTGCTGTTTTGCCAGTCCCAAACGGCCCAAATAGTAGAAAAGGAATATTTTGGTAAGCTTGATGAAAGGGCACATTTGTTTCCAACATCACGATGGTTGATATGGCTATCTTCTGCTGCTTGCTCGGGTGGAAACCGGGTGAGAAATATGAATATGTTGTAAGAATATTCGTCGGGCGATCTACACACTTACCACCGACACCTACTACATGTGCGCTAGGATACACCTTGCTGCCGAGTACAGTGTCAATAGCATGATGGTATTTCCGAAATCGTAGACGGTCATTCTCTTGCGTTTGAAATCGAACAGACCACTTTGCGTTTTGGTTGTACAGCTTGGAACCTCTGTACATGTCTGAAAATTTTTTTGACATCTGAATGAGGATAGAATCCGGCAGAATTTTGACAATGGGGCCTACAAATTCTACCCCATCGAATTTTCGAGCATCAATCTTCATTCTTTGTATAAACATATCGTCAAACTCGACAGCATAAGCCCTCAACTTGTCTCCGACCGATAAGGAAGGCCTGCGTTCGGCTAGTTTTGATGGGTCATCAATTTTCATTTCCCACTCATCACACTCGACGAACAGCCTGTGATTATTACGTTGGAAAAAGAAGTCGGCCCCCGATGACGTTTGATTGAACTCATCAATGTGTAATTTGCATTCAGATTCTTCAAGGAATAGTAAATTGTGTAGCTTATTTTTGTATTTATCAAATCCAAATCCGCCTTTGAATTCAAAGTCATTTGGTTTTTCGTACAGCTGAACACCGCCTGCCTTCATAAGTTGCTTTTCTTTCTCGAGATCAAAAGCCCAGGAATGAGGAATGTACTCTACTGGATAACGCAAACGCTCCTCCATCGGGTGCACCTTCTCCAAACGCAGATTGGAACGCTCAGACCAGACGTTTCTGGAGGAGGCGTCATTAGACACGACGACGACAAAATTCATCTGGACCATTATGTTTTGCCTTGCAGCTGGTATGTTCTGAAAAACTCTTATCATCAGCTTAAAATGCCCGTAATCGCACTCGACCGGCTCAAATCGAACCAAATGTTCGTTCTCTTGGGTACTTGGTTTTGAGTAAAAATGGGTTCCGTCATCTTCGAAGAACTCCAACCGAAATTCAGTGTTGGTCTTGAATGTGAAGGTTTCACTTTCACCAAGTTTTAATACCACCACGCTGGCGAGGGTTGGATGCTTAGAATCTAAAGTATGCCACGTCGGTGAATTCAGCACCTTATAACAAACGAACATGCCTGAATAAGAAACAGTGGGCACATTATCTCGAAGAAGTTTCACCCTGACATTCGGTCCGTCCTCTGTGAGTTGAATTAAATCTAGCTCGTGGGCAGCAAAGATCCGCAGAAATGATTCAAAATTCATCTGAACCCGTGAATCTGAGAGAATTTCGTCCAATTTGGGAAGTCTTTGTACTATCGCTTCATAGAATTTGGAGTCGACACGGATCCCATCGGATCCCATGCAAGCCTCTTCCATTTCTTCCAAGTACTCGACAACAGCCATACCAATAGATGTGCATTTGGCATGATTAATTGGGATACTCTCAGACTGAATGGCACAACGTGCACTTTTGAAACGTTTAAAATTCACAAACGCATACGGACGACTGTCGCAGAAGAGGCCACCACAGATAACGACCATTGGTGCTTGTTCGTCTTTCGAAAGATATTTTTTGAATCTTTCGAGCACCTGATCTTCTGTCTTGACTGGAAAAGAATCACTGCTACCAACCCATATCCCATACTCAAGTCGCAATGATGTGGATTGCCGATGTGTCAGACCTTCCTTGAAAGGATCAATCACGAAATCAACTTCCGGGCGGTATTCAGTTCTCCATGCGGACGATTGTAATTTTTTGAATATATTGAGAGCGGCAGTAGCAGACTCTTGGTTCGGAAAATTCACAATGAAAATTTTCAGATCTTTTCTCCACGTCACTCCAGCAATGCCTGAAGTTTCTCTGCTACACAATGTAAACTGGTGATCATCTTTTCGCCCAGAAAAAATTTCCCAAATTTCGATTCGTTCGAAGTGATGCACACACTTGCGTGGATCAACAGCAAGTTGCCCAATACTGGTCTTTGAACTTTCATCGAAGTTCTTCGCAGAGTACAATGGAGACGTTACATGTCCAGACCTAAGCCAAAATGGCCCTCGATCCACAAGCCTGCGTGCTGCGCCCTTCCTGTCTTTTTCGTAAGTAAAATTAAGTTTGTAGTTTCCAGTACCAGTCTCTTCGACTCCATGCATACCTTCGTGTTGATGGTTTGCCATCTGCCATCTATTGAAAGAACAAAATTGCCACAACTTCTCACGATTTTCACCCTTCTTGCTCTCCTTTGGGGAGACACCAGTCAGGCTGACATCCAGTGTAAAGATAGTTTGAAAACAAATGTCTGCCCTTTGTACTGCTGAAATGTGCTGTCTTTGATGCTGTTGTGCACAACCACCTACTGCACGAAAGGAAAAACACAGGCCATGACGGCACTGGGTGTTAACAAATTGCTTGTGTATTTGAACAAAGGGGGGTTCCCGCTGTACCACTGCAGAAAGATGAAAAAGAAGAAACACATCAAGTACTGACCTGTGTCTGCATCTGGGCGTTTCGCAGACCGAGCTGTCGACAATTTCCATCCAGGCTCCAGCTCGTGCAGTGCGGTGCCATGGGGATGAAGGGTGGGCTTGCTGGCGGCAGTCAAAGTACATTTGCTTTTTGGTTCGTTTTGCTTTTGCTGCGTGTAATGGTTGTCGTGCTGTTGCTGCCCAGGAAAAAAATATGACAGAGGATCTCGCTGCTCCTTAAAGTTGGGCAGATGAAGAGAAGGTGGCTGTTTCTGTGTACAAACTGTAATTGAACAGTTCGATACAGCCCAGCAAAAATGAGATCCGGGAGTGTTCTTGAAAGCGTTAATATCTATACAGTTTTGATCCAGATGCAGCCATAATGGAATGGCAGTGCCGCTGCCACTCCGATAGGGATATATTTTGCAGGCATCACGAAGAATGAGAGCACCGCGAACAGAGATTCTATTATGTGCCAAGTGCAACTCTCGTATGTGCGTTGCAGAGCCATTACAATATTGACCCTGAAGGTGCAACAACTCACCCAAAGCAGTGCAGCCAGTATCACCAATATCATTTTTCCAGGCAATAATTGCACGTGTGTGGGCAAGACAACTGATGAAAAGACTTGACAAAAAGCCGCACAGCACCTTTATACCAACGTCGTCGCAGCCCTGATTTTCGATTTTGACTATGACTGCTACTCGCACGCCCACCAGCCCTTTGTCACAAATTTTGGCCGCCAGTTCTTCAGAAGCCCGTCCAGCGTTGGAAGCACAGTTTGACAGTTGCATTACAAAAGCGTTGTCATAGCTGCTCCATACGACACTGTGTGTATCAGAGCGCAGGTGAGACCTCTCGCCCGCGGATTGCTGTATCGAATCCCCCCCCGTTTCAATTCTATCAGAGGATAGCTGATCGAAACCAGTGCTTGGCGCCTGGGCATTTTCATGGCATTTTTCACTAGAATTCATCTTCGACCTCCATGTCGAGGAAACCTGTTCCAGCGCAAGAGTAAGCCCGAATGGTGCTTGGTCCTGAAAAATTTCCATGGCTTCTACATAGTCTCGCTTGTGGACAAGATTGATGCTAAAAGTCCTCACGCACATTTGTGTTTCACTGCCTTTCCAAATTTGCTCTACCCCATGCCTCCCATACTTCTCAAAATTCGACAGTCTCCATTTGTACGTATTTTCACAACACCTCTTCAGTTTTTGTCTGAGATCGTTTGAAGATGTCGGTAACAATGGTTGGCGCGATTTCACGAGGACTGGGAACACACGACCGCCTACTGCAGCAAAGATATACAGGCACAGAGGCACTGAGTGTCAGCAAAATGGGGTTAAGCCAAGGGGGGTTCCCTACGATTTTCAGAAACATGAAAGAGAAGGACTACATCAAGTACTAACCTGTGTCCGTATTGCCTGGGCATTTCATAGACCGAGTTGTCGCTAATTCCCATCCAGGCTCCTGCTCCTGAAGTGCGGCGCCACGGGTCTGAAGGGTAGGTTTGCTGACAGCAGCAGAAATGAAATCCTGGTGGCAGTGCTGCTGTTGCGTCTTTTGGTGGTACTGCTGCTGCTGCTGCTGCTGCTGCTGCCCAGCTCCACGAAGATAAAAGAGCAGAGGATCTCGCTGCTCTTCAAAGTTGGGCAGACTAAGAGAATGTGGCTCAGGGGTTCTGCTGAATGTTTTTGTGCCATCTCGGGGAGCAGCATCGCCAGTGTCTGCATTCCACTTGCCTCCTTGCTTGGCATCCCCTTGTTCGTGCAAGAATTGACATGTCTTTCCATGGACACATCCATCTTTGTGCTCAAAGTGAAACTTGCATTTTCTTCGAAGGTCACTTTCACCATGAGCAAAGCCACAATCTTTGCCCAATTGGCAACCGTGATGCCCGAATTGATCAAACTCGCATAAATCATTCTTGTATAGCTGCTTGTCCTTTTCACCGTGGGCAAACGCACAGTTCTTACCAAAGTGGCAGTAGCCATGTTGTTTGTGGTGCTGACATATCTTCATTTTCCATTTTGCACGGTCCGCCGTATCAGACATTGTTCAAACCTAACGTGCTTCCGCTATGAGCTGTTGTAACCAGAGGACGTCAAATCAGCCGCACCTGCGTAGAGGAAGGTATTGCACAGGCGAATGAGAAGGCAGGGGGAGGCAGAGG
>Ga0105051_10004651_pt1 | contig 15771 bp, 10 predicted proteins | sample FRY02_FD_78383 | JGI IMG/M metagenome (GOLD analysis project Ga0105051, IMG submission 78383) | Freshwater microbial communities from Lake Fryxell liftoff mats and glacier meltwater in Antarctica - FRY-02 (megahit assembly) | ecosystem: Environmental > Aquatic > Freshwater > Ice > Glacier... | reverse complement strand
TCTGGTTCCAGTGTGCCGGCATCTCGATGGAGTATCGCGGCGAACCTTCCGGGCCGCTGAACATGTGGCGGATCCTTCCGTGTTCGGGGATGTATGGGATCGGCAGCGTGTACCCGGCTTCCGGAGATCCCGGAATCGTGGGGTAGTTCGTCGAATACAGGATCGGTGTGTTGCTTTCGTAGTCGATCCCGGAAACGGCCGCGTCGTGCCTAAAGAAGTGCGTCACGATGAAGCCGCTCGAACCGGGAGACTGTCGGAACGTGGACGATGCGTACTGCCACAAAAACTGCGACGGATTGACCGACTGGTTCGTGTTGGTCCCCGGCGTGAAACCGCCGTGCGTCGAGTCCGAGAAGAACACGAGATACCCGGTGTACCGAACGATGTCCGAAATCGCCATCTCGGCGGCGCCCTGATCCGCAGCGGCGACACGGGTGTACCGGAACCGGACGAACCTCGGCAGGGTGTCCGGCTCGCCGTCCCAGAGTTCCGTGTTCCCGGACTGACCAACAGAGTCTCGGCGAGTGAACCGGGTGAAGTTCATCATCTCCCGGCGAGCCCCCATCCCGCCCGCCAGCGACACCGTGTTCCCGCCTCCGAACTGGACATTGATCGTGCTGTAGTAAACCTCAACGATCGTTTTCGTGGTATTGTACGGGTCGGAAACGCGCATGTATTGGACGCGCATGTTCGCGCCAAGAGTCACGTTATCCTCATGGTTGTCGCCAATGTTGACCGTGAAGTTCGGCATCGACGCACCGGTGATGTCAACCAGATTACAGCCAGCCTGAAGCGCGGCGATCGCAGAGGACGGCGAGTTCGCGGTGTGGCCCTTGATGTCGTAGAAGTGCGTATCGGTCGATGCGAACGTCCCGACCTTCGTGTTCCGGCCACGGTCGATCCTGGTTGCGGTCACTGCCATCAGGACACCGAACCTAGCTCGCCATTCTCGGCGATCTGAACGACAACATCGGAGAGGAGGATCAACAGGTCGCGCATCAGGGAAACGTCGTTGCGGACCTCAAGAACGTCGGACGACATCCGCTGGATCGCCGCGCTATCGCTGTCCGGACCGGTTTCTGGACGCTCTTGCCGATCCCGGTTCCCGGACGAAATCAGAGCCTCGGTGTTCTTCTCCACCGATTCGGCCAGCCTGACCACGGACTCGTCGGTCAACTCAGCCATTGGTCACACCAACAGCGGGGTTCAGGTGCGCGGCGCCGCGAACGTCGGCCGGTCCGTTTGTTCCGCCGGAACTCAGCGAGAACTCGCCGAACACCGCGTCCGTGGACTCGTAGTAGTCGCCGGTCCCCACGGTCACCCGGAGCGTGTCCGTGGCGGTCGGCAACGATGGCGTGATCCCGAGGTTCTGGCCGTCGTACACGAGGTCATACGAACCCTTGCCCGTCGCCATCTTCTTCTCAAAGTCTTTCGTGCCGGAGATACCCGACAGCCCGACCGGCGTGACGTCGTGCATCGACACCCGGCGGGAGAGCGTCCAGCCGTTCGGGTTCAGCCCCATCGTCGAGGTGATCCCCGTTGACGTGATCGCCGACTCGCTCCGAACCCGAACGGCGGTCGCCGCAGTCGTGCCGACCACGATGTAGGTGTCGGACACCGCGTTCCGCTGCGAACCGATGCGGGGTGATCCCGATTGGGAGCCACGCACCCGGTCGATGGGCGAGAACCGCCACGTCGTCGTGGCAGAATCCGTCGCGGTGCCGGAGAACCCGTCGAGCCGAGCCCGGATCCGGTTGATGATCCCGTGGGCGACGTTCAGACCGCGATCCTCAAGGTTGCCGTTCCAGTCGGTCTCGACCGTCAGGGTCACGTTGAACAGCGTCACCTCGCTCGCGCCGTCGAGGCTGGCGCCGGTGACAGACATCAGGATCCGGGGCCACGAACCCTCGTCACGGTCGGTCGTCTCAAAGATGCCGCCGACCGAGTAGGTCCCGCCGCTCTCGAACAGACCACCGGCGCCATTGTCCCCGGCAAGACGAGTGCGGATGAACGAACGAACGGCGTCGATGCCGACTGCGCTCATAGACCACCGCCGATCGAGTTGTCGCCGCCGCCGAACCAGCCGCTGCCCCACGACGACGACCCGGCGCTCTGGACGTCACCGTAAACGTCCCCGATCGCCTGGTCATCATTCTGGACGCCACGGTCGGCGTAGGTCTGGAGGAACGGGTCGTGACGCATCCTGATCTGGTTGTCATAGGCGACGCCACCCGTGGCGTTCATCTCGACAAGGATCTTCGCCAGCGCGTAATCGCGGATGAGCGACCGGAACTCGTTGGGGAACCGCACCACGTCGGTTGCGATTGTCGTGTCCGTGGTCCCGGTCATTACAGGTCCCTTGATGAACACCTCAAAGTCGGCCGTGTACGCCTGGTCCGGCTTCGGGAAGAACTCCCATGTCAGCGTGTCGTCCCCGTTATCCGAGTAGCGGTAATACACCGGCGTCCCCGTTGACAGCCCCGTGTCGGCGCGGATAACAGAAGCCTCATTGGCGTTCGCCCACTTGATCCGGCGCGTCGAACTCGTCCCGGTGTCCGGACGAAGGAACAGGTACTTGGATGCCATGCCATCGAAGACAGACCCGGCGTCATCCGTGATCGTCAGGGTCGGCTGTCCGCTGGTCGGGATTGCGATCGACGCGCGCCGCCTCGTGAAGTCCCAACGGCTCCGGTTCCACAGCTCGTCCATCACAGACTGGATCGTCCGGTTGACGTGGCCGATATCCGGGAACACCCGCTTGGGCCGGCGCTTGATGCACGAAACCACGATGGATCGCCTGATATCAAAGAGCGTGTAGTCCGTCCCGTCCATCACAGCCGAATCAACGTCATCCGCCGAGAACGACGAGAAGCAATCCTCGATGGATTCCTCGCGTGCATCCTTGATCACACCGGCGAACTCTGGCTTGTGGGCCAACGCCAGGTGCCACGACGCCTCGGCGACCCACCAATGGATCCAGGGATTGACCGACACGGCGCCGGTCTGGTCGTCTGCGGCATACGCATCGCCCGCGTCATCAACACCCGTCCACAACTGCGCGTACTGGTTGACCCTGTTCAGGGCCACGTTGCAGGCGTAGTCGATCTGGAACACCTGTGACGCGCTCGCGGTGGCGCGCGAAAGCCGCAGCACCCGCTGCGCCACAAGGTCTTTCTCGGTGTTCGTGATCGTGATCGACACAGGACTTCCCCCGCGTTATGACGTGGCGAGGGCCGTCTTGGTTCCGACCTGAACCCACGCGCCGGAAGCGAGCTGCTTCATGGAAAACGACTCGCCGAGAGCGAGGACAACATCGGCCGCGCCGGTGAACGTGCCCTCTGCCTGGCTTCCAACGATTGTGTGCGTGATCGTTGTCGCACCAGACGCGATGTTTGTCATCACAATGCAACGGCCTTCGTTGATCGTGCTGGTTGAGAACGCAACCCCATCGGTTGCAACAGCGCCCGCATTGTCCAGGCTAAAGTTGATCCCGTTATCCGCGATGTGAATCGTCCCGGAATCGACAACAGTGATCGTCTTGACCCGGCTCGAACCGCCAACGAGAGACTTGAGACTCGCAATAACCTGAATGCCCATTATTCTGCCTCCGACATAGGTGTCATCCAGAGGTCACAACGCGACAGCGCTGCCTTCTCTGAACAGAATCAATAGCGTCATAACGCCTGTCAGCGTAAAACGCCTCACGGTCCATTTCCTCAAGGTCCGACTCTCGGCCGTTGTGTTGCCTCGCCCAGCGATCCTTCATTGCCGCCGGGGCCGTCGAAAGACGGATACAGTGGCAAACACCATCGAACAAATCCTGATCCAGACAGCGTTCTGTTCCGTCCGGGTTGAAAACTGGCATCCGGTACACGCCGCGCCCCGGATCGCCTCGGTAAAAGAACACATCGCGGCACACGCGGTCGAACGCGGCCGAGACACCGACCAACCCACAAACCCGCTGCGCGAACGACAAGATAGCGTCGCGGAGAACCGCGCCAACCTGCGCGTCCTCAATCCTCACTAACCCTTGGTATCGGCGGTCCATCATAAAACCCGACCGAACGCCGCGAGGCGTCCGGCAGGCAGGGGAAAGAGAAGTTTACGCCGTCACGTTCATGATCTGAACCTGGCGCTTGGGGACGCGGCAGTAGTCGCACATGCCGGGGACGATGCCATCGACCTTGTAGATCAGGCCCTTGCCGTAGTTCTCGCCGGAAGTGGTCGTTTCCTGGGTGCGATACCACCCGCCGCCCTGGTCGCCACCAGAGATGATGCGGAACTCACGGTGGCCCCAGCTCACCGAGGTCCAGTCACCCATCCGGCACATGCGAACCGTGTTCTTGGGAGCCAGCGGGTCGCCGATGATCTTCACGACGCCGAACGACGGGTGCTGGTAGTTCAGGCCCATCGTGCCGAAGTTCATGAAGCGCTTGGCGCGGGAGTCGTCGATCGGGAACGAGATGAAGGCGTCCTCGCCGACCTCGTTGCGGATCGCCTGAACCAACTCAAGGTTGGCAAAGGCAACCACGCCCTTCTGATCGTCCTCAACATACCCGGCCGCGATGGCGGCGGAGTCGAAGTCGGACTTGCTGATCTTGCGGGCCGTGGAGCCTTCCCGAAGGTTGGTGGTCATCAGCCAGCGGTTAGCCACGGCGGCGCGGTCAGCGCCACCAATGAACGAATCACCGGACGCGGCGGGCGGCGTGAACCACGAACCGAGCGAGTTGACGCCGGTGGCGATCGTCCCGTCACGGTTGGCGAGGTACACGATGTCGCCGGACGCGACGCCAGCGACACCGGCGCCAGCCTGGGACGACGGGTTCGGGGTGCCCGTAGCGTCGTACACGAAACCAACAGAACCGTCGTCGAGGTTCGGACCCTTCGAGTCAACGCGGATGTTGGCGGCGATCACGGCGGCCGAAGACGAGGTGTCGGTGATTGCAACCCTGGTCCCAGGCTGGAAGGCGGCCAGAGAACCCTCGGAAATCGTGAACCGGATGCCGTCCGTGGTATCGGGCGTCGAGGTCGCGCTTGCGATTTTCCAACTGTCGTTCTCGGTCGGCGTCCCGCTGACCGTGGCGATCGCACCGTTCTTGGGACGGTGCCGCATCAGGGCGGACTTCTCGTCGGCGTCCTGCATCAGCTGGCGATGAACGCGCTCGGCAACGTCAACGACCGTACCGGCGCTGCCGTTGATGAGTTCGTAATAGGAAACCTGCGCCGAAGCGGACAGGCGGGAGAAGTCGTTGGCCGACCCCGTTTCGTTCCACCTGATCTTCAGCTTCGCAGGAGCGAACGCCTCGGGGGAGGCAATCGCCGACAGCGGGCTGCTCGAAAACCGGGCGGTATCGGACGATGAAACCTCGGCCTGGAACGTGATGCCGTCGCCGCTCGCCACACGCTTGTCGGGCATGAAAAGGCGGTTGATCGTCCGGCCGTGGCGGAACGACTGCTCGTCGAACCGATTATCGTACTGCTCTTGAACAACGGCAAGAACGTCTTGCAGGGTTGTCGCGGATGAAATGGGCTCTGCCATTATTTAGGTCCTTGTTGTCAACTGACTGGGTTTCCGGCCCGACTCGCCTGCCGTTTTTCGACAAACGCGGTCAAGCGGGCCTTCCGCTCGTCATCGGTTTCGCCCGACCCGGATGAGTCGTGCGCCTTGCCCTGACCACCGGAATCCCCGGCGGTCATCGGAGCGGGCTTTCTCTTGGCCTCGGAGGCGCCCTTGGCGACCTCGGCCGTACCAGCGGCGGCGCGCTTCTCAGCGACGCCCTTGAAGTGATCCCGGAGACTCTTGACCTCGGCTTCTCCATACGGCCGGTAGTCCTCATGAGCGAGCGGATGCCCGTTCTTGTAGAGAACCATATTGTCGGCCATGTACCCACGGATCCTCAGTTTCCAGTCGCCCTTGTCGAAGTCGTTGGCGTCGTCGCCAGCGAGTTCATTGATGAGCGACTGAACCATGTCGTTCTGCTTCTGGAACGCCGTCTTGTGCTCGAACGTCGCGCTGGATTTGGAGTCGCGCTTGTCGAGCAGCTCCATCAGCTCGTCACGGGTCATCTGCTCGGTCGGCGTCTCCGCCTCCCGATCACCGACCGGCTTCTTGAACGAACGCGCAAGGCTATCCAAATCAAACCCTTGCGCTCTGAGATCCGCGATTTTCTGGATGTCCTCCGGCGTCTTGTACCCCGCCTTGACCATCGCCTGGATCATGGGCTCGGCGCCCTTGTATTGATCGTGCGATCGCCGGTACTGGGTGTATTCAGACTCGGGAACGAGCCGCTGTCCCTCCGGGATGCTGAAGCCGTTGTTGCTCGGGGTTTCCGGGGCCTGTCCGCTTGTCTGCGGGGCGTTTCCGGTTCCTGTGTCAGTCGTCGCTTCGTCCGCCATGTTGTCCGCTCCTTCGTCGGGCCGGGTTTTCGGTGACGCACCGCGCCGGGTTGCCGACTAAATCTGCCCGTATACTAACGCTGTCTCTGTGGTTTGCAAGCCGTAAGCCCATGCAGCCCATAGACTTACCCGAGTGCTGCCATCAGTTCGCCCACGGAAGCGGAGCCTCCGGGCTGGATGCCCTGCGCCGGTTCCGGCTGCTGTTGGGCTTGCTGCGCGGCCTGTTGGTCCGCCTGCTGTTGCTGGAGGGCCAAGGCGGGGTCGGAGGCGATCTGCTCTTGCAGGTTGAACTGGATCTGGGCCTTTGCGGCGTTCTGGAGCCGGGTCTTGGCTTCCCTGTCGCCGTCGATCCGGCGATCGTGGATCGCCTTCGTGAACGCCTTGACGAACACGCCCCCGTAGTCACCGAGCGGGATGGGCTCCCATTCCTCGCCGGACATGATCCGCAAGGCCGCCCGCTGTGCAGCCGACGCGAACATCTTGTCGTCCTGCGTTATCGCGGTGTCGAGTTCGGCCGAAAGCGCCATCCGGTAGTCCATCTGGCTGATCGCCTGGAGTTGCAGCGCCGAGTCGAGATCCTGCCTTCTGGCGTTGTACCCACGGTTTCGGACGGTTGACGGGTTCACCCGGATGTTGAATCCGATGTCCAGTGGGGACAGCCTGAGCAGCGCCGAGAAGTCGTCCTCGCGGAACCCGGCATCGTGGAGCCTGCCGAGAACCGACGGCGCCTGCATCTGGACCGAGGCGATGTCCGTGGACACCATGACCGTCGCCAGAGAGCCGATCCTGGTCAGGTCCTCGGAGATCCGTACCTGCCCGACCTGATCCGCCTCCTCGATCGCCTTCTGGAACGAGGAATCCGGGACGTGAGACTTGGTTTCGCCAAAGTTTGGGTCTGACCTGTGGACCGACTTCTGCATCTCGTCCGTGTACCGCTCGGCGTAGTTCACCAGCAGGGGCGACGGCGGCGGCGTCTGGATGATCGAGGGCGGGTTCACACGCTGATGAGGCCCCTTCGAGTCCCACCACCACATCCCGCCGACGCGGTTCGTGTATTGGTTCTCCGCCTCCTCCTGAGACATCCCGTTGACGAGCGAACGCTTGTCCACCATCACGGTCATGCCGCTCATCTTCTGGATATGGCGGAAAAACAGCGTTTCAAGAAGGTTCAGGCGGACCTGATCGTCCCGCATCATCCTCGGCTCACCCATCGAGAAAATAGACCCAGACCGGCGGTGCCCGTGGAGAAGGACCATCGGCATCCCATTGCCAGCAAAGGGGTTATCGTGATTATCCTCGTTGACCCATATCATTTCTTGGCCGTCGCCGCGCCCGGTGGACTTGTCGATAACGACGTACATCCGGTCGAATCGGTCGGTGTCGCCCTTGACGTGGATCTGGTAGACCAGAGCCCCCTTCGTCTTGCTCCACTGGCGGCAACTCTCAAAGAGCGTCCGGTCCGAAACCTTGTTGATCTGGAGCTTGAAACTCTGCAACTGGCCGATCGTCTGGAGGTCGTCCGGGTCGAGCTTGACGCCAAGAACCCGAGCGATCTTGTCGGCGGTCCATGCCGACTCGTGGATCACGAAGTCGTGGTCGCAGAGGTCGTGCTTGTCCTCGCAGGCCCCCGGATCGAGGATCAGGTCGGAGATATGGAACGGGTACGCGGTGAGCCTGCGGTCCTGCATCGTCCGCTCGGCGCCACGGACGTTGATCTTCTTGTAGCCGTTGCGGATCGTCAGGCCGATGCCAGCGGTGCCAGAAACACAGCGGACGTGGTTCGCCTGCCGGTGGGCCTGGATCAGCGACGACCCGTCGATCCCGACGTTGGCCGCGTCCTCGACCACCTGGGCGGTGTGCTGCGCCTCGACGCCGGAGTCACGGTCGGGGACCGGAACCTCGATATTGATGCTCTGCGGGTACGTCTGCGCGATGACCTTCTGTGTGAACCGGGTTGTCCGGTTGGCCGTGACGCGAAGGTTGGACCTGTCCGGGTTGAGCTGAACGACCGTCCGCCCGAGCGTGGACGACCCGAACCGGGAACCCGAGCCGAGCCACTGGATGCCCTGGAAATAGCACTCGTCGGCGGACGTGGTGGAAAGAACAAGGTTGCGCATCGTCTCATACGCGGACTTCGATTCCGTGATGAATGAAAAGAGCTGGCCCTGGTTGTCAAACTGCATTCCCATGTCTGCCTCCCGAAACGGCGGTCATGCCGTGTTCGTCTTCCATGTCGTCGGCCTGATTGCCGAGAACGCCGCGAAACAGCATCTCCATCTCCGGTTCCGGCTTCACCGAAGCCTCGGCTTTCGCCCGAGCCTCAAACAGCCGAACGTCAAGGGACTCCTGGTCCAGCACCATCTTCATCCGGGCCAGCTCCGCCTGATTGATCGCCAACATCTGGCCGGCAAAGCTGTCGAGCAGCTTGAAAAACGGACGCGCGAACGCGGACACCCGCCACAGGACGACGGACACCAGAACGGCCATCGAGACGACCGCAACTATAGCAATAGCAAGCACTTGCATCATTCGTAGTTCTCTCTGTGGAAGTCCCAGTCGGCCTGATCGGCGTTCTTGGGAGCCCTGTTTCTGTTCTGGATCTCCGCGTAGAACTTCGCAATCCTCGGGTCCCCGCTTTTCTTGAGCGCCGATCGGACCGACTCGCTGGCCGCCCCGGTCCCCATCGGGAGGTCGCCAGCGCCGATCAGGTGATGGACAAGCTGTGTGATCGCGTCAACGCCATCATCGGTCGGGGCGGAGCCGAACCGCAGAAGCTCGTCAACAACCCACTGAACATCCTCGGTCGGCACGAGGACCCAGCCCTTCTCCGTCTCCTTCCACCGACCGGGGAACTCGACAACCGCCGGGGCGTCCGTCGGCCTTGAGTTGTCGATGGCAGAGGCGACGCGCCGAAGGCGGATTTCCTTGTTCTTGTTGCCCGGCTGATGCCGAACCACGTCGATGTTGTATTCGCTCTCAAGCAGGTCCGCCGTGGCGTGGAACCCGCCGACGGTCTCAACATGGACGTAATCCACCGGCTTGAGCAGGGCGGTCGCCGCGACGTACTCCACGATCTCCGACTGGTTGGCCCGCTCCCGGCGGGCCTCGATGATCCTGAGCCTCGCATAGTGCTTCGTCACGATCGAGCCGTTGATCGTCTCATCCCGCACCATGTCGCCCATCGCGGCATAGACCATGCCCGCGCGGTCGGACTTCTCCCGGTTCGTGGCCGACGGATCGACGCTGACGTGATGCACAGAGCCGCCAAAGAACCTGTTGTGTTCCACGTGGAACACCATCTTCTCGGCCTCGGTGGCGTCCGGGCGCGGCTCGATCGCGTAGTACGCCAGCCGCCGGATAATCGACGCCTCCTGCGAGTGCGGCTTGGACATATACGCCGCTTCGTAGGTGTGCGGGTCCTTCTGGTACGCCTTCCGCATCGCGTCTCTGGAATACATCTCGGGCCACAGGGGCTCGAAGTTCTTGTCCGGCCCGCCGCAGGCCATGACCAGGACGCTGACGTTGAGTTTCTTCTTGCGGGCCATCGCAAGGTACTTCGACGCCGCGTCCTCATCGTGCCAGATCGTGTTGACCCAGACCCAGAATCGGTCGCAGGTCCGGCCACGAAGGCGGGTCATCCACGTCGAATCCACCAGACGCTTGACGTTATCGCGCTCCGACTTCTGGTTCACGTCCACCGGGTCCGTGATGTCATCAAAGAGCATCTTCGAAACGTTGATCCCGGACCGCTTGTTCTTGACGCCGTTGGACACGATCGTCGCCGACCGGAGCGTGTCGCCGATGTTCAGCCTCATCGAGATGGCGCTGTTGTCTTTGGCGTTGATCTCGGGCAGGTCGGGGAACAGCGCCCGGTTCCGGCGCCCGACCGGCGTATTCGTCGTGAACGCGGACTTGGCGTACCGAAGCATCTCTGACGCCACGGTGTCGGAGCGGTGAACGATCGCCATCTGCTCTCTCGGGTCCTGGTCGATCCAGAGCAGCGAACAGTGGTTGATAAACTCGGACTTCCCGTGGGCGGGCGGGCAGATGATGATCGCACCCTCGAATGGGACGATCCCGTACTGCGGGCCGTCGGCGGTCATATACACCCAGTTCTTGCCCTTCCAGATGCACGTCGCCATCCGCGCATGGTGGGCGGCGATCTGGAACAGCGACGCCGTGTCCTTGCCGCGCTTGGTGATGTTCGACCGGCCGACGTACACCATGAACCGGAGCGGGTGCGCGAGTTCAATCGCCGCCTGATACCGGATCTTCTCCCAACCGTAAAGCGCGTTCACCCGGCTCATCTCCGACCTCGGGACCTCTTTCCTCGCCCTGTCCCGTAGGCGGCGCAGGCGTTGGATCCTGCGCCGCCACGCTTTTCCCCGCTCGATCCTCCCATGCTGCTTCTCGATTTCCTTCCGGATACGGTCGGCATCGTCATCGGTGAGCGGCTTGACGTTGAACTTGAGCGTGAGCCGTTCGATCTCATCCTCGGCGAACTGGTCCGCGTTATCCATCTGCTCCTCGGAGACACGGAGAAGGTCGTCCATGACCTCCGTGACGGACTCTGGCATATCCATCATCCCGATCACCGCGCGCTCAAGCCGCTCGGCCTCGGTTTCGATGATGGATACGGACTTGGGGTCGATCCCGGCCAGCCGCATCTCCGTGTCGATCGCGTTCAGGTCGGCCTGATAACCCTTCGGATATGACCCCTCCGCGTCAAAGTGCGTCTGCGCCTGATCCCGCAGCGCGCGGAGTTTGTCGCGGTAATAGATCCGCTCGGCGTCCACCTGAACGGTGACAGACTTCTTGTTGGCAGAATGGACGTGAACCCGACGGGGCATCAGATCACCTCGTCATAGGCGAGCAGGACCTTGAGGCTTGTGATCGTCGCCAACGCACTCAGACCCCAGCGCCACGACATCCCCTTCGGCGGGTCGCCGGGGATGATGTCCTGCTTCTCGTTGGTTGATGCCGTGAACGCGACGGTGCAGAGGTAGCCGCCGCCGGTTCCGGCGGCGTTCGTCCTGATCGGCGCCGCCGTGATCGCAACCGCCGCGTCGTACCGACGCTTGACGGGATCAACGGGGTCGTGCTCGTCATAGAGGATCAGGGTAAGGGTCGCCGTCCCCGTCGCCGTGTTCGAGATCGCGCTGGCGGAAACCACCTGCGGGGCGTGGTTCCGGCCAGCAGTCTGCAAGTCGATCTTCGCGTAGTTCGAGTATGTGACGCCGGCGGCGGACGTAAAGGTCGTTTCTTGAAGCGTTCCCACGATTGGTTCCCTCCGGTACGCGCGTTGCGCGGATTCATACTATTGGACTATAACTCTTGTGTCAACGGACACTTACGATTCGTTTCTTGGGTTTGCGAGCGGGGTTTCGGGAACGCCCGGATCTTCAAGCGCGCCGGAGTTGAAAAGCATCAGCCTCGCCCACTTGGGGACCTCATCGGTCAGCCCGGAAAGCATCATCTCCCGGTACAACGCCATCAGGTGAACCCGCGACGTAAGCGACTGGCTCGTGTTCCCGGCACGCTCCGCCCGGCTGATCGAGCGACGGATACCGTCCTCCATGTCCTTGAACTCGAACAACAACGACTGGCGGATCCGCTCCTCGCTGAACCCCTGGCTCCGACCGCCGAGAAACACCCTCGCCCCGGCCGCCCCGGCCCCATGCTCGCGGATCGTCTTGGGCAACTGGACGAACAGCTCGCTCAGTGGCCGAACCTGCTTGAGCAGGTAACCGGGAACGGTCACGTCGCCCTCCTCGGCGTTCGGGCCGATCTTCCGGCCGGAGAAGAACTCACGCCGCGTCGCCAACTCCGCGACCGCCCTCGGCACCGGGTTGACTGCGGAGACGAAGTTGTGGAGGAAGTCCTGCATCCCATCAACGCCGACGATGGGCAGCATCACCTCGAAGGCGTCGCCCATCGGCAACGCGGACCGCGTGAGAATCGACCACCGCTTCTCCGGGTTCCGGCCGATCTGAATGGCGATCTGGTCGCGCATCCAGCCCGGCCTCATATGCTGCGGAACCCGGTCGTCACCGTTGATCACGTCCTCAAGAAGCGATTGCACCTTCGGGACAGACGCCGCGTAGGCGGGGCGCTCGAACAGCATCTTCATTTGATACGGCCAGTTCCCACGAAGCCAAGAATAAAACGGAAGCACAAAGCGACGAATGTTCTTCTCAAACTTCGTCATGTCCTCGAAGTCGAACATCCCAAAAAGCGTTCGCTCTGCCGCGCTGGCCGCGTCACTCCCTTCGTCAAGCAGCGCGAGGTACGATGAAATCCTGAACGCCGAGTTGATCTTCCGGTTGAGTTTGAACCACGGGGCGTAAACGGACCTTTTGAAGTTGTCGGAAACACCGGCGCCGATCCGCTTGACAGACGGGAAAACAGCGGACGCCATTGACTGCGCCGCCGGTGCGACGGCCCTCGTGTCCGCGCCGATCTTCTCCACGACGCCCATGCCGGCAACGGTCGTCTGCGCCACCGCCTCGTCGGTCAGGCCAACGCGGGTCAGACCGGCAACGTCGGCGTTCAGAAAAAGATCCTTCGCGGTGGTCGGCCCGCTCGGCGTCTGGATGATTGTCTTGGCGAGGTATTCCTCGTCCAGTTCTCGCATCAAGAGCGGGACAACCTCGCGCATCCTGGCCGTGAGCCGGGTCAGACTGCCCCCAAGCATCTTGAATAGAAGAATGTTGCTGACGATCTCAGTCGTCTGCCAAGCCGGGTGCATCAGCGTCGCCGACTTCCAGATTCCGGTGATCTTGTCCGCCGCGTCGAGGTACACCTGGATCTCTTTCGGAGAACCGACCGACTGCGCGACGCGCTCGATCTGCATCGCCGCGTCCTCGGTGAACAGGCGTGTCTGCGCGTCACCCATCATGTCGGCGATCGGATTGCCGCTCGTCATTATTTTCGGGTCGAGTTCTCTGAATCGCTGGTTGCCGATCTTCACCGTGGAAAGGCCGTGTTCACCCTTCGCAACCTCGGCAACGACACCGTTCTCCATGATGATCTGGCGGCCCTTGAGTCCCCTGTAGTTCAGCAACTCATTCTTGTCGATAGAAAAACCAAGCTCCGTCGCAATCTTGGCGAAACTCGCCCGAGTGTGCGCCCTCTGTGCCTGCGCCGAGCGCGCCGCCATTACGTTGACGATGCTCGACTCAAAGAACCCGCTCATCGGGGCGCTGCCGGTGATCGGCTTGAAGAACCCCTGATTCACAAGCCCGTTCAGTTCGGACGCATCCGTCGGCCTCCCGACCGGCTTCGTCAGCGGGTCCAGCGCGTCATACCGCTTTATCGCGTCCTGCACGCGCTGGACCTCGGCGCGGATCTGCGGGTCGAACGACGCGATATCCGCACCCTCGTAAGCGCGTTGGAACTCGAAGAACCGATGCCACTTGCCGGTCTCGTCCTGAAAACGGTACTGCGTGGTGGTCCGCATCTTCTGGAACTGCTCACGAACGACAGTCAGATCGGTTCCGCCAACGCCACCAGATCCCTTGAACCCGCGTGACCGCTTGGCCCCGGCCAGCGCGCGGGTGCCATCCGCAGACACGATATTGGGGACGTGACCGGCCATCAACGACAAGATTGACTCGTCCTCAATGCCCAGTTCTCCAAGCGTGTCGAGCGCCCTGATCCATCCGCGCTCCGGGTCATTAGCCGCTTCGCGCAAGAGACGCATCGCCTCGGCCCCGCCATTCCCGGAAAGGGCGCCATCCTTTGCGCCCACAATACCCTTGCGCTGCGCACGCGCGAGATCCACAAAGATATTGTGAATAGTCTCGTCGCCAACGGCCGCATCAAGCGGGATCTCCCCAACGCCATCCTTCCATGCGTTTGCGAAGAACCGCTCTCCGGGGACGCCCTCGCCAACGGCGCTGAGGTGACGCTGCTCGTAGAGAACCGCCAACGCGGCAGTCTTGAGCGATTCGATATCCTCGATACCAGTCGCGGCCGCGATTTCCTTGATCGTGGTCTGAACCTCATGCGCAGCGCGGAGATAAGAGTTCTGCGGAAGTTCTGAGTTTCCGCGTTGTGCGAACCTGACAACCGAGTTGAGGTGGTTTCCCCTCCTGCCAGTCGCGCGCATCTGCGCAAGATCCACGCGAAGCGCCCACTCAAACATAGACGAGTCACTGTCGATGCCAACCGCAGACGCGATCGGCATGAGTATGGAAGCGCCCTGGGTTGCATCGGACGTGCCGAGCATGAGTTGGGCCGACCGAACAACGGCCTTCTCTTGCGAGTACAGATGCTGCATGATCGAGCCGCCGGAGGCATCGGCCATGCGTTTCGCTGCCGCGATCGAACCAGAGAAGGCGTCCTTCGCGGCGTTGCTTAGTTCGGTGAGTTCGGCGAGGTTCTCAAAGTTGCGCTCAAGGTCCTCGATCGGAACCTTCTGGAGCGCGGATATCCGATCCGCCGATGCGTGCGCGAACACCTGCAACTGCCGGAGATGCGATATTTCATGCGCAGCCGCAACCGGGTCCTTGTCCACATTGATCGCGCGGATCGCGTCGTTGATGATGTCGCCCTGATTCCGGGCCGCCGTCATCGGGTTCCCGGAGGCGTCGAGCATCTGGTTCCCGGCCGCGTCGAGAACGGGCGCGTGCGGGCGGAGGATCCCGTTGCGCTCAACAAGCCTCGCGGACTTACCCTCCCGGAAGGCTTCGAGTTCGGCGGCGCGGGCCTCGTCCATCATCGCCGCCCGCGCACCGTGCAGGCTCGCCCGCTCGTGCGCCTCGGCCATCCTCGGACGGAGGAACGAATCTCCGTTGAGAGGGATCGCGTCGTCCATGTTGACGTGAAACCGCACGGCCCTGCCCGGCTCCGTGGAGATAAATCCAGCGAGGTCTCTCACGTCATCGGGCTGCTGGACGCGGACAACAACCTCTCCGAGTTCGTCGTCCAATGAATCAACGACCGCGTTCGCGTCTCCGATCGAGAACGTGTCGCCGACTTCCAGCCTGGACGCCGTGATCGTGTGGACGCCGCCAACGTCGGCGGACTTCATTGTCCCCTCAAGGTCTTTCATCCGCGCAAACGCGAGCAGATCGTCGGCGTCGCCGTCCGTCACGCCTTCGATGACGCGGCCGTTCGCAAGAACCGTGTCCGTGAAGTGCATCTTGAGCCGCCGGAGTCGGCTCGGCCCATCGACGCTGCTCTTGAAGCCATCGGCAAGACCGGGCTTGGCCGCAACAACGCGCTTGGCGAGTTCCTGCTTCGAGATCCGGGCCAGCTCGGGCGTGTTCGCGTTGATCTCAGATGTCGCGGCTTCCAGTTCAGACTGCGCCTGCGACCTCGTGTCCTGAATACGCTGCAACCGGCGCCCGTACTCATCGGCGGACAAAACCT
>Ga0105051_10004643_pt1 | contig 15788 bp, 14 predicted proteins | sample FRY02_FD_78383 | JGI IMG/M metagenome (GOLD analysis project Ga0105051, IMG submission 78383) | Freshwater microbial communities from Lake Fryxell liftoff mats and glacier meltwater in Antarctica - FRY-02 (megahit assembly) | ecosystem: Environmental > Aquatic > Freshwater > Ice > Glacier... | reverse complement strand
TTTGGGGGAAGATGTTGAAATTGATTTGAAGTCTTTCGGAAGACTTTCCCTTGTTAATAGGTAGATTTCATTTATACCCAATATCAAATCTAAACCTCAGAATACTCATTCTAAATAAACTGTTCAATCTATGCTAATAATGAGCAGGTAATCAATTATTTCTATAATATTTGACTTATATTTATATGTTCTAATTAAAAAAGATCATTCAAAAACTAGAAATTAGACAGTCTGAGTTAATCTTCAGAAATGGAGTCTTAAATAATAATGCAAGACCAACCTTTGAAAGAACGTCTGAAGAATACTTAGTCTAAATATTGTGCGAACCCCACCCGTCGTAATAAGCAGATGGACAGTTAATTCCTCAAATCTGAGATGTTGGGGGCTGGATCTGATCCATTGGCTAAAGACTAAAATTTCTCACAAGTAGCTGGAGATGCCTATGTCCTTATCAACTCAGTCTTCCCAAAACCTCCCTTTGCTAAAATCAGATTCCCTCCCATTTTGGACAATTTCTCAAGAACACTAGCTAACCCCATTTGCACTCAAAAATATAATCTTTCTGAAAGTGCTAGAATTGGAAGCAATTATTCCAAATCTGCTTAACCACTTTACATTGATCTGGATAGCAAGTTCATCAGAGTAGCTAAGGATATTGAAAGTAAAGTAGTTTTCACTGCCAATGATGTTTTGTTGCAACCGGCAGCCAGTAGAACTGAAGAATTACTTCTTATCACTAACTCTAAGGATTTGACTAAATAAGAGTTGAATGAGTTGAGAGTCAAAGTAGAATCAAAGGTAATAACTAATATAGATTTTAATATTTTTATAGAAAGTCTGTTATGACAGATACAAGAGCTACATAGAAAATGAAATTAGTCTGGATTAAGTAGCTCCCATACGCCAGTACTGGATTACCGACATTTTGGACTTAATCCCTGCAGATTTCCCGCATATGAAAAGAGAGAAAATAGAATAAATGATTGACTCTATGTTAACAGAGATTAATAAATTCTATTACTAATCTGTCAGAAAATCAATTTTGCAGTATGTTCTCAAGGATAAAAATGAGAGGATGAGAATTGGAATAATGTAGGTTTTGGACCAATAGTTTGAGGATTATGGACAAAATATATATATTGGACTGGAACCAGCTGAATCGTGGAGAGATTTCGTTCAAACGTCAAAAGACTAAATGAAACAAAATCTAGTTATCTATTCCAAAGCCACGCTGAACTTAATCTCCTTATGGCAGAAATATGAGAAGATGCATTTCCTTCAACTACCTTCGAAGCCAGATTAACCCTTGAACATAAATTAATTTATGAAAATGCAGGACGACCGTCTTTAAGAAGTTAAACAATCTTTGACTCAAGATTGGCTAAAAGAGTGTTATGACATCTATTAGGACGAACTGTGCTAGATGAACAAAAATAAGAAGTAGGCTATGATATTTTTCGAAGCTAATGCAGCCATGATGTCCAACCAAATCCGTTCCCTAGCCATCAGCAGTCTTGAATAATACAGGGATTTCTTTCTAAGATTCAAAAAGGGTGACTATAAAACCAGTCACGAAGTGGTTCTTATGGAAACTGATCTTGAAAATATTAGGATTGAAGATGTATTTTTGACTGTCAAATTAATGGACTAAGAGGATACTATTGTCTTTGAAACTTCACTTGATGAAATTAAACTTAGTCTTTTACAGTAAAAAATAAACTATTTTTAGAGTTGTCAAGAATATTATTGAGACAACATAAAATTTCCATAGACCTGAATAAGGACTTGCCAGATCAGAGAAAAACTACATTTGGGCTGTACCTTTCGATGATATTCTTGTTCAAGAAATTTATCACAATATACAAATTGTGATTGATGATAACGTTAAAGTAAAACTTTCAAAGCATTATTAATTAATAGGTTGTTCAAAATGTCCTTGACATATACAATCAGTACTCATATTTACTTCAAGAATCAGAAAAGGTCTAAAAATTCATTGCTCAACCTCAAAACACTATAAAAAATTATTAAATATAAATTCAAAAATACAAGCAACTATACAAAGAAGTAAATCAACTAGTTCCTTTCTATGTCAGAATGAATATGATTGAAGTAAATGGTCTTGAAGTAAAAGTAAAACTTCTGGAAACCTGTGAAACCTTAGAGCAAAATCTAATCAAAGCTATCAATAAATTTGTGTTAAAAAGAATCGCAGATCTTTCCAAAGAAATTGGAGATCTTTTCCAAGGGGTCCAATCAAAGGCAGAATCTGCTGAAAAATTAGTGGAAATAGAAAAAAATATTGAGAAGATTAGAGCTTCTGAATTCAAAAAAGTTTAATTGGATTTCGCGGATACTTGTAAATGGTTGTTCGAACTATATAATAACAATTTTAACTGTGAAGAGGAACTTAAACTTATTCATTAACTTTCTAATTCTGTCCATTCTTTTATTGGAAAAATAGATCATGAAGAAGTCCGTGTAAAACGTGACCGTGAAGATTTGGAGAACAAATTAAGAAAAAGAAAAGAAGAATTTGTTTTAAATATTGACTTTGTGTCTAACTAGATCGACTCAATTAAATCAACATGGACTGATAATTTTATGTAAAAGGACGCCAATGCAGCAATCGACGCATTGGTTAAGAAAGTTCAAGACTATATGGACGAAATGACAGATATTAACGAAAAGGAGGAGCTTATTGGTTGGTAACCCACTGAATTCCCAAAACTATTGGATGCACAGAGAAATGTTAAGCCTTATTAACAACTCTGGTAATTAATCAGAGATTTCCAACACAATTCAAATACTTGGATGAAAGATAAAGTAGTCTTTAAACTTGACCCTGAAGAGATTGAAAGAGAAATGAAATCCATGTTTTCGAATAGTTAAAAACTGATCAATATTTTCCCAAAGTAAAACCCAAGTTGTCATAAATTAATAAACGAAGTTGCGAAAGAAATCGCAGAATTTTAGAAAAATATTCCTTTGATAAAGATTTTATGTAATCCTGGTTTGAAAGAACGTCATTGGGACGAAATATCTAGCGTGGTGGGAATGATGATAAACCCTGATAAAAAGGACAATTAAATGACACTGAAAACCGCACTTCAATATGATCTAATTAGGTACATTGATCAGATTGATATTATCGATGATACTGCGACCAGGGAGTTCGCCATCGAGTAGATTATGAATAAACAACTGGCGGAGTGGGATGTGGTGGTTGCTTAAATCAAACCCTGGAGAGAGACTGGAACTTTCACTGTTTCAGGAGTTTCGATTGAAGAAATACAACAGTTATTGGATGACTAGATGGTAAAAACTCAGACTATGAAAGGAAGTCCATATGCTAAAACTTTCGAAAAGAAAATTTCTGACTGGGAAGATTGGTTGTCTTACACTTTCAACCTAACTAACAATTGGAAATAGGTCTAATAAGTGTGGGTCTATTTAGAACCTATTTTCTCAAGTCCAGACATTGTAAAACATCTACCCATGGAAGCCGGAAAATTCAGAGATGTTGATGCCAATTGGAGATCTCTAATGAGCAGGATAAACTAAACTCCTTAAGTTTTAGAATTCACTAAAAATAGGAAGTTGTTGGATTTGCTTAAAGAATGTGCAGGAAATTTGGATGTAGTTTAAAAAGGATTAAATGCGTATATGGAAGAAAAGAGAATGTCTTTCCCACGTTTCTATTTTCTGTCTAATGATGAATTGCTAGAAATCCTTTCGGAAACAAAAGACCCAGAAAAAGTGCAACCGCATCTAATGAAATGTTTTGAGGGAATAAAACGTCTGAAATTTGACGAATTAAAAAAGATTCACGGCATGTTCTCAGCTGAAGCGGAATATGTAGATTTCAACCCTCTAATTGACACTGCTTAAGCCAGAGGTTAAGTGGACGAATGGCTCATTTAAGTGGAAAAGAGTATGTAAATGGCTATTCAGTAGCATGTTCAAAAAGCTTATGATGAGTATTCCTAGATGGTCAGAGAGAAGTGGGTTTTAGGAAGGTGTGGAATGGCTGTACTATGTATGGATATGACTTTTTGGACCATTGAGGTAATTATTTTTAATATATATAATTTATAAAAATATTTAGGCCGAGAGATACATGATTGAATAAGGTTACCAAGGCGCCACTAAATTCGGAAGTGATTGTAATGAAGCTCTATAGCAAATTGTCGCATTAGTTAGAACTTAAATATCAAGTCTAGACCGTTGCACTTTGGAAGCCATGATAGTCCTTGATGTGCACAATCGGTATTTTTATAATAATCCTAGCGATGTGATGTACCAACTTGGATAAGCCTAAATTCAAAAGATAACAGATTTCGACTGGCAATCGCAACTCCGTTACTACTGGATTTCCAGCAATTCTTACATCAGGATAATAAATGCTGAATTGGCATTCAATTACGAATATTTGGGAAATTCTTCTCGTTTGGTAATTACTCCCTTAACTGATCGTTGCTATCGTACTTTGTGCGGAGCCTTGTATTTGAACTACGGAGGAGCTCCTGAAGGACCTGCAGGAACTGGAAAGACAGAAACAGTTAAGGATCTTGCAAAAGCGTTAGCAAGACAGTGCGTGGTGTTCAATTGCAGTGACGGACTCGATTACAAGGCTATGGCTAAATTCTTCAAGGGATTGGCTTAGAGTGGAAGTTGGGCTTGTTTCGATGAGTTTAATAGAATTGATTTGGAAGTCCTTTCTGTTGTTGCCCAATAAGTTCAGTGCATTCAATTGGCAAGAGCCAAAGGTGACCCTACTTTTATGTTCGAGGGATCCAGACTTAAACTCATCCCCACTTGCAATGTACTTTTATCTAAACTAGGTTTTCATTACTATGAACCCCGGTTACGCAGGTAGATCAGAATTGCCTGATAATCTTAAAGTTCTCTTCAGAACTGTGGCTATGATGGTGCCTGATTACGGAATGATTTCAGAAATTTCTCTATATTCTTACGGATTTAGTGATGCTCGTAATTTGGCCAGAAAGATTGTTACCACTTATAAACTTTGCTCAGAATAATTGTCAAGTCAGAGTCATTATGATTACGGAATGAGAGCTGTAAAGTCTGTCTTAGTTGCAGCAGGAAATATCAAGAGAAAGTTTAATTTTATTATTTTTATATTAATTCAATTTGTTTAATGTGTAATTAAATAAATAGATACCCTGATGAAAATGAATCAATCCTGATGTTAAGATCAATAAATGATGTCAATTTGGCAAAATTTTTAGCTTTCGACACTCCATTATTCAAAGGAATCACTAGCGATCTTTTCCCAGGAATCGAAATTCCTACCCCAGATTACAAAAGTCTACTGGAATGTGTCCGTAATAAAGTGCAATAAGCAAATTTGACTGAAAACGAATACTTTATAGATAAAATAATACAATTATACGAAATGATATTGGTTAGACATGGATTAATGGTAGTTGGTTAACCATTTGCAGCCAAAACTTCAATCATAAATATTTTAGCAGGAGCATTAACGGAACTAAACGAAAAAGGACTAATGAACGAGAACCTGGTTCAAATGATCCGTCTGAATCCTAAATCAATATCAATGAAACTTCTTTACGGATACTCTGATCCTTCTACCAATGAATGGACAGACGGTCTATTGGCAGTGAAATTTAGACAGCAGGCGAGACAGGAAAACAGTGAACGAAAGTGGTTGATATTCGATGGGCCAGTGGATGCTATTTGGATAGAGAATATGAACACAGTCCTCGATGACAACAAGAAACTATGTCTGAACTCGGGAGAAATTATAGCTATGTCCAAATCTATGAACATGATTTTCGAGCCTGCTGATTTACTCGTGGCTTCACCTGCCACTGTCAGTCGTTGTGGAATGGTTTATATGGAACCCTTTGAAATCGGCTGGGCGCCTCTCTACAATTCTTGGATGAACACTCTTCAAGAAAAGATTAAACCTGATGATCTCGAAGAAATTGAGATGTTATTTAAATGGGCCATTGACCCTATTTTACAAAACTTGAGATTAAACTTCCATGAAATCTCTCCTACTTAAGATCAAAATTTAGTAGTCTCATTAATCAGAATGTTTAACACCTATATCAACGAATTCTATAATACAATATTCCAATCTCAGGATATTAAAATAAGACACACTGTTATAGATTCTTACTTTGTTATGAGTTTGGTATGGTCTTTAGGAGGATCTGTTTCCACCGAATACAGAAAGCCGTTTGATCTTTACGTCAAAAAATTATTTGCCTTGGATATTAAATTCCCGGACATCAAAACAAAAAAGTATATCATATAAATCAAATAATTAATTTAGGATTTTCGTGCCTGACAGAGGATAAATATTTGACTATAAATATGTGACAAAGCCAGGTGGTATTGATGGTCAATGGATCAACTGGAACGACTTAATTGATAAAACTGAAGTCATTTCTGACAAGTTATTGGCATCTGAAATTGTGGTTAAGACTATGGATACAATGAGATACTCTTTCTTACTTTAATAAAATATTCTCAATGTTATTCCAACTTTGTTCTGTGGATAGACTGGAACTGGAAAGTCAGCCTATATTAAGAATGTTTTAATGAATCAATTGCCCAAAGAATTTATGACTATAGAAGTAGGATTTTCTGCTTAAACATCTTCCTAATAAACTTAAGAAATTATAGACGGAAAATTAGAAAGAAGAAGAAAAGGAGTCTTCGGCCCCAAAGTTGGAACTTCTTAAGGAAAAGCAGTTCTCTTTGTTGATGATCTCAATATGCCTTAAAAAGAAGCTTGGGGTGCTCAACCTCCTATTGAAATTTTGCGCTAATTTATGGACGACGGAGGTTGGTATGATAACAAAGAAAAGGAGAAATCTTGGAAATCTCTACAAGACATCCATTTTGTTGGCGCCATGGGACCACCTGGTGGAGGTCGTACTTTCATTACTCCAAGATTCCTTAGACATATGAATTTGATTGCTTTGGCTAATTTCGATGATGATGTTATGATTAAAATTTTCAGCACCATTTTACAGTGGTTCTTTGTTAAGGGCAAGTTTAGTCCAGAAATTGCTAAATAGGAAAGTAAGATTGTGACTGGAACTCTTGATGTTTACAAAATGGCTTTTAAAGATTTGCTACCTACTCCCATGAAATCCCATTATTTGTTTAATTTGCGTGATTTTGCCAAAGTTATTATCGGAGTCTGTTTGACCGATAATACTACTTTAATTTCTTAAGAACAAGTGGTTAAAATATGGGTGCACGAAATTATGCGTGTATTCTCAGACCGTCTCATTAATGACGAAGACCGTGAAACTTTGTTATCCGCAGTAAAAGAGACTGTGAAAAACCGTTTTGGTTTAAACTTTGACTCAATTTTCGGCTACTTGGATACTTTAAATTCTGAAGGAAAGAAAGATGGAACAATTGATACTTTTGAAATTCGAGCCCTAATGTGGACTGATGTGATGAACCCCCCTGGAGCCCTCGTTAAAAGATACGAGGAAAGTATCGATTTCGAGAAATTGTAAAACAGTTTAGTAGTCAGTTTGGCAGCCTATAATAACTTGAATAGTGATAAACCCATGGATTTAGCCTTGTTTAACTTCGCCATTGAGCACTTATTGATTATTTCCAGAATTTTAAAATTACCCGGAGGAAATGGTTTACTAGTTGGTATGGGAGGATCTGGTCGTTAGTCTTTGACAAGATTAGCTGCATAATTATAAGAGTAACAGATATTCCAAATTGAAATTACTAAAACTTATGGAAAGGCCGAATGGTTCGATGATTTGAAGAAAGTGCTGAGACAAGCTGGAGGAAAATAAATTCCAACTGTTTTCCTATTCAGTGATACCTAAATAAAAAACGAAGGATTTGTAGAAGACATAAACAACCTTCTGAATACCTCTGAAATTCCAAATATGTTTACTGGAGAAGAAAAAGCAGAAGTATAGGAAATGGTGTCTACATTGGCTCGTCAAAACAACAAAGCTCCTGAAGGGACTCCTGCCTAACTCTACGCTTTTTTCATAGAGTAAGTACGCAAGAATCTACATATTGTTTTGTGCTTCTCTCCAATCGGTGATGCCTTCAGAACCAGAGTTAGAATGTTCCCCAGTTTAGTCAACTGTTGCACCATAGACTGGTTCTTTGAATGGCCGGATGATGCACTCGCTAATGTAAGTAAAAAATTCTTGGCTAAAATTGAGATTGATCCGAAGATCAAGTTGAAATGTGCAGAATTGCTTTAGTATTTCCATGGAACCACGAATTAATGGTCTAAGGAATTCTTCAATGAACTGGGCAGAAAATACTACGTGACTCCTACTAGCTATTTGGAAATGATAAACAGTTTCAAAGAGCTTTTGAACGAAAGACGCAAAGATGTCCAAAATTAGATTGATAAATACGCAAATGGTTATGACAAGATTCTTTCAACTGAAGAAAATGTCGACTTAATGAAACATGAATTAATTGAAATGCAACCTAAATTGATCGTGGCAAAAGAAGAAACTGAAAAAAAAATAGTAGTTGTGTCAAAAGAAAAAGAAATAGCTGATGTTCTGAAAGCTTCTATTTCCGAGGAAGAGGCTATTGTGAATCTGGCTGTGAATGAAGCGAATGCTATAAAAGATGACTGTCAAAAAGACCTTGATGAAGCGATGCCTGCATTACAAGCTGCCGAACAAGCATTAGGAGTACTAAACCCCTCCGAAATCAACACTCTAAAAGGATTTAAAGAGCCTGCTTAGGCTATTAGAATCATTTGCAAAGCTTGTGCTTTCCTTGTCATGAAACCATCTGACATTGTCAAAAAGAAAAATGACCAAACTTTAAAGATGGAAATAGACTGGTGGGAGACTTGTAAAGTTATTTTAAATGACCCTGGATTTCTTTCAGAAAGACTCAAAAAATTTGACAAAGAAAATATTCCAGAAAAAGCTATTAAGGATTTGGGAGATTTTATGAAAAGTACGGAAGGGGTTGAAAATTTCAGTTTGGAAAAAGCTAAAAATGCTTCAGCTGCTTGTGTGTGTATTTTCTTATGGACTTCTGCAATCTTTTCATTCTACTTCGTAAATAAAAAAGTTATTCCCAAAAAAAAACTATTGATAGAATCTGAAGAGAAATCAACCATTTTGCAAAAGCAGTTGGCTGTGAAACAAGCAGAATTGAAAAAAGCAGTTGATAAAGTTAATGCCCTTAATGCAGATTTGGAGCAATCGATTAACAATAAAAACATGCTAGAAAAGAAATACAACGAATGTCAAGTTTAATTGCAACGTGCTGAAATTTTGATAGAAAATTTGGGAGGAGAAAAAGGTCGTTGGGGACAATTCGCAAAAGACCTTCAAATATTCTACAAGAAACTAACTGGTGATATCTTAATATCAGCCGGTATGATCGGTTATCTAGGAGCATTCACTGCTAAATTTAGAGAGTTAATTGCTCAATAGTGGGTCCTAAAATGCCAAGAGTTTCAAATTCCCAGCAGTGATTTCTTTAGTTTGGTAGCCGTTTTAGGAGATCCAGTCAAAATTAGGACATGGAATATTGATGGATTGCCGAGTGATAATTTCAGTGTAGAAAATGGTATTATCATCAGCAGGTCAAGACGGTAACTCTTATATTTTTATAAACTTATTAAAGATGGCCATTAATGATTGATCCTTAGATGCAAGCCAACAAATGGATTAAAAAATAGGAAACTAAGAACAAACTAGAGATAATTAAATTGAACGACGCTAATTACTTACGTACTCTTGAAAATTCCATCCAATTTGGGAAACCAGTGCTTCTAGAAAACATTGGAGAAACTTTGGACCCATCTCTCAACCCAATCTTGCTTAAATAGACTTATGTCAAAGGTCAATCTACTTTCATAAAACTGGGAGATTAAGATATTGAATACTCACCCAAATTCTTCTTCTATATCACCACCAAATATAGAAACCCTCATTACTTACCTGAATTGCAGACAAAAGTAACTCTTTTGAATTTTATGATCACCTATGAGGGATTGAATGATTAACTTTTGGGAATTTTGGTCAAATAAGAAAAACCAAATTTAGAAAAGGAAAAAGAGAGGTTAATTATTGAATCAGCTGAAAATAAAAAATCACTGACTGAAATAGAAAATTAGATTCTGGATGTTCTTGCGAATGCCAAAAATATTCTTTAAGACGAAAAAGGTATTTAAGTTTTATCCGCCTCAAAATCAAAATCCAACGAAATATCCGAAAAGTAACAAATAGCAGAAAAGACCGAAAAGAAAATAGACCATGCCCGTTCCCAATATTAACCTATGTCAAAAGAAGCATCCCATCTTTTTTTCGGAATCTCAGATCTTGCTAATATTGATCCTATGTATCAATACTCTTTGACTTATTATATGGAGTTGTTCATTCAGTCTATAAAGAATAGTACAAAATCAGACGATGTAGAAGAGAGATTATTGTAATATTATATTTACTTAAAGGCATTTGAGAGAGTATTTCCTTTATTTCTTGTATTGTAATATATGTCGATCTCTATTTGAAAAAGATAAACTCCTTTTTTCTTTCCTTTTAGCCTCAAGAATATAATAATTCAAAGGATAACTCAATGATGATGATTTGAGATTCCTATTGACAGGTGGTATTTCATTATCAAATGACTATCCTACGCTACCTGTCAGAGCTGAAAAATGGTTAGTCACCAAAGATTGGCAAATGATGTGCAGATTGTCATAAATGGAAGGATTTAAAGGATTCTTAGAAAAATTCGAAGAAAATATAGATAGTTGGTATTAGATATTCTAATCCGCAACGCCATAATTAGAAAATATGCCATTAGATGAGATGCATACTTTCCAAAAATTGATGATATTGAGATGTTTACGTATTGACAAGATGGTGCCAGCTGTCATGATTTTCGTCGAAAATTAACTAGGAAAGAAATTTATAGATCCTCCTCCTTTCGATTTAGCATTAATTTACAAAGATTCTAATTGCACAATTCCTCTAATTTTCGTATTATCACCTGGCAGTGACCCTTTTGCCAGTTTACAAATACTATCAATTGCACTCAATAAAGAAATTTAATAAATTTCTTTAGGATAAGGACAAGGCCCTAACGCCTAGAATCTTATTAACCAAGGATTGAAAGAAGGTAATTGGGTTGTCCTTCAAAACTGTCATTTAAGTGTCTCCTGGATGCCTTCTCTTGAAAAAATATGTGAAGAACTCAAAGATAATGAAAAAATCCACCCAGAATTCCGTTTATGGCTTACTTCTTACCCAAGCGACGCTTTCCCCACCGCTATCCTATAAAATGGTGTGAAAATGACAAACGAACCCCCTAAAGGTCTGCGTTCTAATATAGTGGGCTCCTATTTGAAAGACCCAGTAATAAATCCTGAATTCTTCGAAGGGTGTGCTCAACCGGCTGCCTTCAAAAGGTTACTTTATGGACTCTGTTTCTTCCATGCTGTTATTTAAGAGAGAAGGAAATTCGGACCAGTTGGTTGGAATATACCTTATGAGTTCAATGAATCAGATTTGAGAATATGTGTTAGATAATTGAAGATGTTCTTGGACGAAGATCCTACAAAAATTGATTATGATGCGTTAAAATACTTGACTGGAGAGTGTAACTACGGAGGTCGTGTTACTGATGACAAAGATCGAAGACTAATAATGACTCTTCTAAACGACTACTACAATTAATCGATGGTCTTGGATGAAACTTATCGTTTTACAACAGACGATCCCTACAAATATCCTCAGGAGGCAAGCACCCACGAAACCTTTGTCGATTTCTTCAAAAAAATGCCCAATATCACCCTCCCTAGCGTTTTCGGATTCCACGCAAATGCAGATATTACCAAAGATATTGGAGAAAGCAACTTGCTTTTCGATACCTTGTTACTCTGCAGTGGATCTGGTGGAGGTGAGAGCGGAGGCTCCAAAATGGACGAATTACTTAGCAGTATTGTGTAAGGAATTCTACATGGCTTCCCTTAACCATTTGACATTGAAAAAGTCTGTGCTCAATATCCCACAGATTATAATGAGAGTATGAATACCGTCTTAACTTAGGAAATTAAAAGGTTTAATGTTCTTATTGAACTTATTTTGCAGAGTCTGAAAGATATGGAAAAAGCTTTGAAAGGTCTCGTAATGATGTCACAATTATTGGAAACGGCCAGTAAATCTTTGTTGGATGGTAAAATTCCAGCCATGTGGATGTCCAAATCCTATGTTTCTAACAAGCCTGTAAATTCCTACATAGTTGACTTAAAATCACGAATAAACATGTTGAATGATTGGATAGCTAATGGACAGCCGATGACTTATTGGTTATCAGGGTTCTTCTTCACCCACTCATATACTACAGGTGTTATGCAGAATTTCGCAAGAAAACACAAAATCCCAATCGATCTTTTAACCTTTGATTTTGAAGTTTTGGTGGGAGAGGTGACAGAGAAGCCAGCTGATGGAGCTTACATTTACGGACTTTTTTTGGAAGCTGCAAGGTGGAATATTGAATAAGAAATTCTGGATGAATCCCTTCCTAAAATACTTTTCTCCACATTACCTATGGTTAAACTAATCCCATGTCTCTAAAAAGATGTGAAATAATTCTTACATTATGAAACTCCTATTTATAAGACAGGAACTAGAAGAGGAGTTCTTGCAACAACTGGACATAATAGCAACTTCGTCATGTATATGAAATTGGCTACAAATATATAACCCTCACATTGGATAAAGAGAGGAGTAGCTCTATTTACATAGTTAGATGAATGATTATATATATTATTACAAACTATATTTTCTATTTTAGATATTTTATTATAGCTACCATAATTTAATTTTAATTATATTTGTAACAAAAAATATTAATAAATTATATTTATTATTATATAAATATAATTTTATAATTTATAATTAATTTATAAACATTAGTATTAATGATTTATTAAAATATATTTAAGTAAATCTCTTATTTTTAAATTTAATTGATTTTTATTTTATATAATATAATTTATCAAATCAAAATTATTATTATAAAAATTATATTAAATTAAAATTTTATAACTCTTTAATTGAATATTATAATTAAATTAAATTATAATGATTATTAATAATTTCTAATAATTAAAATTAATTTAATTATAATCAATTATATATAAACCATTATAATTTAAGATTCTAATTATTTACTTTTAATATTATTATTTTTAATAATTTATATAAAAAATCCGTTATTAAAAATAAAATAATATAATTTACAAGATTGAATTAATTTCCGAAGGTTTTATATTATTTTAAAAATATTATCAAAAATTTTAGATATTCATAATCGAAACTAATATCAATTGTTTTTTAATAATTTTTTGCATATAAAAGTAGCAATTTTTTAATTAGTTTAAATTAATTTTTTAATCGTAATTAAGTTTAGATTTCAAAATTCTTTAAATTTAAAAAGAAATCTTAGTTTAATTTGCTATTAATTCATTTATATATCTATTTGTTATTATCATAATGTTGAAAATTTCATAAAATTTAATTTTCACACAACATTTTAAAGAAATAAATTAAAATAACGTAAAAAACGTGTATTTGAATTAGTTATTTATTTTACCTCTAAAAATTATCTAAAATTCTTTAAGTCTATATTTAAAATCTTGTGTTTTTATTAGAGCCCATTACAATTTAAAAAAAATTTATCAAATCATATTAATCGATTTTTATTAGAAGCATTTAAGATAATCATTAAAAATAAATGAATTTTTTAGAACCCATTAACTTGGAAAATATAAAGAATAAAACATTATCTATTATAGAAAATTTTCAATCGCTATCAGAGATCATTTAGCATTAAATAGAAATGAATACTGAATCTGAGTTCAAATAAAAGTACGAAGAAGTACAATAAAATAATAAATATATGGAATTTCTCATGAAAAACGTTGATAACACAAGTAATTAAAATTATACTATTCTAATAATTAATATAATATTAGCTTTATTAACAATACTTTTATCTTTATATTTGAAAAAATAAGTTAAAATTTAATTATAATCATATGGCTATTATATTTGATCATATAAATAAAAGTGGATTATTCACATTAGATCTATTCAGAAATGGAAAAATAAAACAAATATTCTAATAACCTATACAAAAGTGAAGCAAGTACTAATTAAGCATGTATTTTTTTTATTTATAATTTATAATATTTAAATAAGCGCATAATATTATGGAAAACAATTTTGAAATATTTTATTAAGAAAACTTTTATAATCATAAAGAATTTTTGGAAAAAAATAATTAATATGATGATTAAATTTATTATAGCTAAAATTCACCAGATTATAAATTAAATGAATCCTTTCAAAAAAATAATTAATAAAAAAGAAAAATTATACAAATCTAGGCTTAAAATATCTGCATTAATTAGAATTCTGAAACAAAATATGAAAAAAACTTCATTGTAATATTTTTATTGTATTTTAAATTATTTCCTTAATAATTGTTAAAGATATAATGAAAATTAAATTTTTCTAGTTTTTAATAATATGGTTTTGAATGTATTATATAACCTAAAATTAATTTATATTAATTATAATTATAAATTTTATTATTTTATATTACTTATTTTAACAATTAGTTTTATAAAATAATGTTTTATTTTAATTTTGATTAAAGAATTTTATAGTTATACAAAATTCAATAATATATTTTAATAATAAATTTATTTTTAATAAGTGAATTCATTTTTTTTATTAAAATTGAGTAAATTCAGATACTTATAAATTAATTTCATAGGGTTATATAAGATATTTTAATGTCTCAAAAATTCTCATTAATATAATATTATTTATTATATTGACGATTTTTTATGATTAATAAATGTATCATAATTTTTAAAATTTTTGAGTAAAATATGTTTTAAAAATAAAAAAATAATTTATAAAAGCTTTATATATATTTTATAAATACTAATAATTAAAATGAATTTATTAGAAATAAGAAGAGTATGATAGCTAAAATGGAAGTTTTTTAATGAAAAGTGCAAGTTATTCTGGATCAGTAGATAAAAAAAAGAGAGGATAATATTAAATTTTAGATTGTGCTCTTAAGGCTAAAGCAATAAAACAAGTAATAATAAATTATTTAAGATCAATGAAGGATAAACCATAATGGAAGTGGCAAATAATTTAAATATAAAATCTAAAAATATAAAAAGATGGATTAAACTTGGAATAGATAGAAAAAAAGGTAATTTATAATTATAATGCTAAATTATCTATATTATAATAAAAATACATAAATTAAACTAATTAAAGTTTTACAAAATAAATTTAAAATAAATTTAAATAATAATAGGAGGAGGGCGTAAAATATTAGATCAGAAAATGGAATCTGACCTCTCAATATGGTGGATATCTGAGATAGAAAAAAAGAAGATTTTAATACCATTATCAGTTATAAAGTAGCGTGCGCGAAAATACTCAAATTTTAAAGAACAATTTAAAGCATCGAAAGGGTGGTTGGATAAATTCATAAAACGATATTAGATTTAGGAAAAAATAAGTGAAATAATGAAAAGATGTGAGATTAAGGATAAGAGTCAGTACAAATTGGAGGGAAAAGATGTCAGGGATAAGGAAGACACTGAAGTCTATTAAGACGAAAGTGAGAGTTAAATCAATGTAAAATTATACTCTATTTTAAATTATTTTATATTTTTATTATTTTATATCTAATTTTTAAAGGCCGAAATTAAAAATTTAATC
>Ga0105051_10004641_pt1 | contig 15790 bp, 16 predicted proteins | sample FRY02_FD_78383 | JGI IMG/M metagenome (GOLD analysis project Ga0105051, IMG submission 78383) | Freshwater microbial communities from Lake Fryxell liftoff mats and glacier meltwater in Antarctica - FRY-02 (megahit assembly) | ecosystem: Environmental > Aquatic > Freshwater > Ice > Glacier... | reverse complement strand
TTTGAGCACCACCATTTGACCCTCCTGGCCATACTCCTAATGGTACACCTGGAATATCTGCCCCTAACTGGCTCCATGTTCCGCTAAGAGAAGTGGCGTAGTAGAAGCGGTCAATACGAGTAGGTGTAGCCTCTGCAGTACCGTTATTCATTGCTGTAGCTATGAAACTCACTGGGGTGTTCTGGACATGAGATGCTCCTCCCACAATTTCAAAATTTTGCCCGTAGGAAATGAGGTTAGGTAAGCTTGGTGGGGCACAGAGCGCATCGTCCGTCGTGAACGAAGATATCTTAAAACGGAAGCAAGCATTCTCAGTTGAGTAGAAGTCGCAGTTTGATCGGAAATCGATGCCCGATATGTATTGACCGTTGGGTACTTGGTAGTAATTGTCGTTCCACACGCGTGGTTGGAAGAGCCCAGCCGATGTATAGCCGGAAGGCGTCCAGCCAGTCCAAGAACCGCTGTTGATGCGATATGCGCTTGTTCCTGGAGATGCTGAAGATATCTTCACGTTCAAGCAGCCATCTTCAGATGAGTAGAAGTCGCAATTGGTGCGGTATGCTATGCCGGAGATGTATTGCCCTGGAATGAGATCCACTGTGAGATACTTAAGATACCCGGTCCAGTAGGACATGTCATTAGGTTGATAGAACATGGTTCCAGAATCGAGTGAATCCACCTTAAGCGCAACGCAGCTATCTTCAGATGAGTAGGAGTCGCAATTCGTCCGATTGGCGATCCCGGTCAGGTACTGTCCTGCCGAGAAGTCGTAGGAGAAGTTATGTTGATGGCCGGTCCATTCGCCACCATTCGGCGGGCTGTACGGACAGGCTGCTGCGTATGCTGTCTTGGGCATAAGTATTGTGCGTATCAAATCGGCAATGCCTTGTGCGGTTGCTATCGGGTGAATGACTCGCTGAAGAAAGGTCGGCGGGAGCAAGTTTTCTGATACTGTCTCTTTCTCGGCGTTACGGTCGAATTGAATCGCTGCAGCGGTCGCCGTGGTATCCCCTTTCTTGTACACTCCCACGATAAGCGCAACGACATAGTCGCCCGATTGTATATCGGAGAACAATCGAGAGTCGTAGTGGTATATATCCGGACGGAAATGCTCCGCAAGATACGCCTGTGCCTCTGCGTTACCCTGAAGAGCTGCGAACACAAACTGTTGATACGCCACTATTTCCTGCTGATAGAGAGATGCTTCTTTGAGTGCGCCTTTTTCGAGAATATCGGTGCTATCGGTCACCATGATATCTATCTCCGATGCTTCTCCATCTCCGTACGGCCGTACCCAGAGCTTCCCATTTTCGACATGAGTAACCGAACCAACGATTATCGCTGCCTTGCTCGTAGGTGGTACTTCGTTCCCCGGCTTCGCTTAAAGTGTATTGGATTGCAAGAAGAGCCATGGAACGAGTGCTACAAGAACGAGCGCTACAAGTATGACGGCAGATGCAAGCGCTGCACGACGCCATGACGAATGCGTATGCTTGACCTCTACTAGCTCCGACAACAATCGCTGCTTGTTCGAAGGAACGTTCTGCTGATCAGTGGGGGAAGTTTCCATACTAGAAATTATAGCATCACTGTATTTGGAAACTGTTGTACATACACGGCAATTATAAAGCACGGGAGTTTTACAGCAAAAGGTGTTATCCACACTACGCAGACTATTTTTGAGTCACACTCTCTTTTTTCTTCGGAACCCTTGCAAGTCCTATATATATAAGTATTTCAATAAACGTACCCGCAAGGTCAAATTCGTACCATTTATGTGAAAATTTATAGCGCTCTTGGTATGCGTGGTGGTTGTTGTGAAATTCTTCTCCAACTGCAAGACCAAAGGTCGGCACATTTCGTGCGTCCCCAATCCTTTTAAACACGCGTCCATCCTCCCCCACTTCACCATCCTTGTATCGTTGATATCCGACCACGTGCGCGACACCATTGATAAATCCTGCGGCTATGATAGGAATGACAAGCATTTGCAACGGCCAAATAATGAGCGCCGGAGCACCAAAGAGTAGTAGCTCGACAACAAGAACTAACCCGATTCCCACATGATTCTTCAAAGAATAGACATTTCTCTCGAGCCAGTCGTCGGGAGTCCCCGCCCCATACATACGCAAAAGCTCTGCGTCCTTTCCTGCCGTTCTGTAGATATCCGCTCCCTGAAGGAGAACCATAGCGAGGCCGAGATTTCTCGGACTATGCGGATCCTCTGGAGTATCAGTTTCTGCGTGGTGTTTCCTATGAATGGATACCCATTCTTTGGTCGATAGTCCTGTAAAAAGCCAGAGTATCATTCGAAAAAAATGACTGATGGGTGGCGCAAACTCTACAGAGCGATGCGTTTGTGAGCGATGCAGGAAGCATGACGTTGCAAGGAGTGTCAAAAAAGACGTGATGAAAAAAAACACCACGAGAAATACTACTGATGGAGCAAGAACCCCGTGCAGTAGATACGATAGTAGTTGATCCATACTCATATATTACCTTTTCTTTTGCGCCAGCATCAGAAGCCCTTGTTTTTTGCCACGGCGAATCTGGATGATGTCACTGGAGAAATCTTTTTTAGTCAGTACTTGGTGCACATCGGTGATGACTATGCCTCCAAGGGAAATGGCTTTTTGCTCAATCAATCTTCGCGCCTCACCCTTTGAGGAGGCAAGGTCAAGAGAGACAATGACGTCGGTAAGAGAGACGCCTTCTGTCACCTGTGTCATGGGTACTTCCTTGCGCATATAGACACTGTCCTGTTTTGAGAGCGCTGAAAAAGAACCTTCACCAAACAATACCCCTGAAACACACTCCGCACTCTCTGCTGATGCTGTGCCATGGATCATAGCTGTCACTTCGCGCGCAAGTGTTTTTTGTGCATGCCGAGCGCTAGGATTTTCTGTGTGTATTGTGATCACTTTCGCAATATCCGGGAGAGAGAGGAAGGTAAAAATCTTGAGATAGTCCTCAACCCCTTCGTCAGAGACATTGAGCCAGAACTGGTAAAACGTGTACGAGGACGTCTTTTTTGGATCAAGCCAGACAGCATTTCCTTCAGACTTCCCAAATTTCTTGCCAGTCTTTTTGTCGTTGATAATGGGGGCCGTAAGCGCGTATGCACTCTTTCCTTCTTTCCGCCTGATGAGCTCGACACCTGAGAGGATGTTTGCCCATTGGTCAGAGCCCCCGATCTGCATATCGACGCCATACTTTTGGTGTAGATGGAGAAAATCGTATCCCTGAAGCAATGAATACGAAAATTCGGTGTATGAAATAGGGTCCTCATCTACCTGAATTCTTTTTTTAATAATCTCCCTCTTTAAAAGCTGATTGACCGTAAAGTGTTTACCAATATCACGAAGAAATTCAAGGATTGTTATTTTAGAAAGCCAGGCATAGTTGTCGACCATGCGGTATTTCTTTCCTCCAAGGATTTGCGTGAGCTGTACCATGAGAGCCTTTTTATTTTTTGCGACCGTCTTCGTATCTAAAAGCACACGCTCCCCACTCTCGCGTGGGTCCCCGATCATGCCGGTACCGCCACCTATGATAAAAGTGAGCTCATGTCCGGCATTCGCTAGATGCTTCATAAGCATAATGGGCACAAGATTCCCTGCGTGTAGAGACTCTGCTGTCGGGTCTATGCCCAAGTACACCTTTCTCTTAGTAGCCAAAAATACCTCTGCTTTCCCGCCAGCCTCATCCTGCAACAACCCACGCGCGCGAAGCTCTTCAGCAACATTCTTCACCTCTTTTCTCTTTTTTTCCATAGAGCCTCATTATACACAAAAACACCCACATTTCTGTGGGTGTTTTTGGTTACTCAGCAAGTGCGAGCGTTTTCTGCCAACATGGCGCTGACGCATTCCATGGGCGCTTTTTTGTATGTTTCCATTGAGAATCTGCTAAGATAAATGAATCACCCAGCAGCAGAGCTGCGAGGTAAAGGGAATGTATGAAATTAGAACCAGATAATCAAATCGATCTTACAAAAGAAGTACTTGCTACGATATTGACTGCTTACGGTATTCAGAATTTTACCTTTGAGCCAATCAACGAGGGTATAGCTAATTCGTCTGCTCGCGTTGAGACCGAAAGCAAAAAATATGTTGCGCGTGTTTATTCACAAGGAAAAAATGATAACGATATTCTCTTTGAAATTAATTTTCAGGATTATCTGCGAGAACACGGCATACCAATTCCAGTCATACACAAAAACAAAAGCGATAATGAGCTAACTGTCGTGGAGATAGAAGGCAAACGCTGGCAAGTTATTTTGATGGACTTTGTAGAGGGTCAAAGCGTAACAGTTAAGCCTTCTTACGAATTAATTGCCGAGCTGGCTACCTTGCAGGCAAAAATGCACCTGCTTGGTATTGAGTTTGCCAAAAAAAGTAGTAAGCCAAAAAAGTTATGGGTAGATCTACACGATAGCTTGGCTCCAAAAGTCGAGAGTACAATTGTCGGAGGGAAAGAGGTGCAGGATTTGATACAGAGGATAAAAGCTTATAGCTATCCACTTAACCCCGATCTTCCGTATGGCTATAATCACCTGGATATAGATTTTGACGGCAATGTACTCACGAAAGATAGTCGAGTGAGTGGTATCGTTGATTTTGAAGACCTGCAATACTCCCCCATAATCGTATGTCTCGGTTATAGCTTGTGGAACATTTTAGACGACGAGGACATAGACGCAATGAGGCACTATCTCAAAGAGTACGAAAAACTACGTCCTCTTACTTCTGTCGAATATGAGGCGTTGCCTAATGTTATTTTTTTCCGCAACTATGTAATGGTCATTATTCGCTTACTTTTGTGGGACGAGAATACGCCGATCGAGGATATTACAAATCTTATACGACTCGAAAAGAAGATTCCGACTCTTTTAAGCATAGTATTATCACAATAATAATTCATAATCAGATTTAAGCTTCCTTTTGAAAAGTGGCTACGGCATAACTGATATTTCTAAAGATCAAATAAAGATTGGCTATCATCTAGTCATCTAGGGTTACCATCTAGGGTTATCATCTAGGGTTACCCAAGGTGACGTCTTCTTTCCTTCAGAGAAATATTCATTGTGGCATTACATACAAAGAGCCAACTCAGATGCTTACCTGTATCTTTATCAACCAAGCCGTTTCTTGTTTGGATTTTTTAGATCTTTAACTTGCTTGCGTACAAATCTTATATGTGGCTCTGGCTTTAAATTTTCAGGCAACTCCCCTCCAATATTTTTGATTGTTTGGCGAATTTTACCGCCAATCATATTATGAGTACGCATCGACTCCGCTTCTGATTGCTTTTCATCTTTTTTCAATTTTTGATCAGTCTGTGTAATTCTAAACAAGTTTGCAGCAAGTTCAGTCGATCCTGCTCGATCGAGAAGCTCTCCTTTCTTGAGATCTTTTCTTTTTTCAATTTCACTTAGTGGCATCCCGTAAAGACCCTTGTAACCAGCATCATTAAATAATCCGTATCTCTCAACACCTGACTTTTTAGCGGTCTTAAAAAGTTCTTTGTTGCGATCTGCAACTTCATCTCTAATAAAAAGACGCCTTTCATCTTTTTCAAGTTGTGTGACGATTTCCTGTTTGCGTGCTTGAACAGCAAAATAAGTTTGAGCCAAAGCTACAGGTTCCTTTGATGGATCTGCGTTTTGTGCAACCAAATAGCAAGCATACCGATCAAGTTTCCAGTCAATTACTTCACGACTAGCATTTGAGCCGATTTTGACCATTTTAGGGGCTTTCTTAAAATGGTTATCCACATCCTCACCACTATTCATAGCTGACTTTGCCGCCCTGTGAATAACCTCTTCAAAAGTCTGCCAAGAAGTGTAGCCGAATAATGGCATTAGATCCCTTGCGTACCAGAACTCGACACCATTATTCGTGGCAACATGCTTTACTTCTTCAAAATATTTGTTTACTGAGTCACTATCAGACATCATTTAATTACACCTAATTTACCCCATGCAGTATATCACCTGTGGGCACACCCTAGGTGACCCTCTCCACTCAGCAAGTTGTGTTTATGAAAAATCTAGCCATTATAGGTGGTCTTATCTATATGCTTGTCTATGGCCATGGTACATGTCCCAAAGTCAGAGATCGGTGCCGTGAAGACACGAATAGCTCTACGCCTAAGTAAACAAAAACACCCACATTTCTGTGGGTGTTTTTGGTTACTCAGCAAGTGCGAGCGTTTTCTGCCAACATGGCGCCGAAGCATTCCATGGACGTGTTCCTTGTGTCTCATAGAGATTGCGTGCGTATGCGAGGTTGTCCTCAAGAGTACGTACGTCAAGACCGAGAGACTGGGCACGCTTCTCATGGTAACGAAGGTTGATCTGCATAACGCCGGTATCGGCATTATCGACTCTACCCTTTAGGACTGATCCATCTGCGAGGCTGTGCCTAAACGTCGATTCACATCGAGCAATCTGCACCATAACCGGTATGTCTTTGAAGTATGAGCGAACAAACGCTTCTACTTCTTTAGGTTTTTTGGTATCTACTTCTGCCGCGAGTGCCGTTTTTGCCTGTAAAGGATTTTTTTCAATGTACCCGTACGCTGTTTCTTGCACTGGAACTGAGACGAAAGACGAAGCTACAATAATCGCCGTGAGCAAGTTGCTTAAAATAAGCCAAGAGTCTTATCTGACAAAAAGTTCGGCTTTAACCGAACAACCTTTATCATAGCATATATTGGCAAAATGTCAACACTATTCGATGTTTTTATGCCTCTGTCAAGGTGTCAAAAACCTTATTTTAAGCCATATATTGCTTATAACTAGATGAAGAGTTGGACACTAAAAATGGGTCTTGGGAAGGAGATTGTTTTAAAGAGATCTCAGCCCATCTTGGTTCTCAAAAGTGCCAAGGCGCCGTATAGTCCACCCTCGTCTTTGAGAGTTGCGTCCACTATGGGCGGGCATGGGACGAGGCCTTTGAGCAAATGTGCGGTCTTTTCTTGAATAGACGCCAAAAAAATACGCGGGTCACCTACTATCATAGAGCCTCCAAGGACAATGATGTCCGGAGACCAGTAGACAACGGTATTTTTTAGACCGTGCGCCAAATATCCCGCAAGCTCATCCCAGATAGGACTTTCTTGTGGGACTTCGTAGGGCTTCACTCCCATACGCTTTTCTAGCGATTCGCCAGATATGAGATCTTCGAGAGTGCCATCGAGCGAAAGTTCTGTATGGACAGTGTGATCTATATCAATACTCTGCTTGCCTGGTTCAAAGCCACTGTGTGTGCGGTCCACCTTCCCGTCCACAATACGTGCACCACCCACACCCGTACTCACGGTGTAGTACGCGACAATAGGGTATCCCTTCCCTGCCCCAACACACGCTTCACCTAAGCCAGCAAGAGCAGCGTCATTCTCTAAATAACACGGCACACTAAAAGAACGCGAGAGCGTCTCTGTGAGTGGCTTATCTACCCAGTCAATGAGCACGGTCTCACTCACAATACATGTTTTCTCCTGATTCAGGGGGCCACGAATACCTCCTGCAATAGCAACAAGCGCTCTCCCTTGCAACAATTTTTCTGCCTCGAGAGCAAAGCGCTCCATAGCGTCCGCAAAAAGAAGCGGTGTGTCAAATCTTACGACCCCCGCAATCGTTTTAAGGTCTTCTGAGAGCGCGATTCGCGTCTTTGTCCCCCCTATATCAAATAGTAAATACATAATTTACATTGTTTCCTGCTCAAGGAGTGCGTGAGTCTCTTTTTTATAGAGCTCGACGTGTGGTTGGTCAAAGGCGTTGATATCAAGTAGGTGCGCCGCGTACATCACTTCAAGCATTTTTTCTGCCATTACCGTACCAAGTGTCGCAAGAGATATTGCTTCAATAGTGACATATACGTGTGGGAGGTGCTGTTGTATATATGCTCTATGTACACCCTGCATAATTGCTTCTGGAATGCGTCCAAATGAACGATCGCCCCTTAATGACAGTAGCTCGCCGTACTCAGTTGTTGATATATTAGTATCTTTTTTTTCTATTTGAGCACCTATAAACGACGTGAGGACTGCGGGGAAGCCGCTTAAAAAAAGTTGCGCCGTTGAATGCAATTCACGCGGAGACATCAGAACAGGCACGATACCGACAGCGCTTCCGTCCTTTTTCCTTTTTCCAAGACTTTCTGCAAGCAGTTGCTGGTACCAACGTGCACATCCCTCAAGTCTTGAGTGCTCATAAAATAAAACGTGTACCTTTGTTCCTTTCTCAATATGCGCAGAAAGAACTGCTCCTGCCTGTGCCGAGGAAGAGCTTTCTAAAAGCCCTTTTTGTATGTGTTCCTGTGCCGCTGTCAGAAAGGGTGTTGCATCGATCCCCATAAGCGCGAGCGGCACGAGTCCCACTGCGGTGAAAATAGAAAATCTCCCTCCCACCATATCAGGAATAGCAACGTACGAAACACCTTGCTCGTGCGAAAGCTGTGCCAGTGGTGTGTGCTCATTTCCTACCGCAACGATGCGACCATAGATATCATCTCCAAAGTGTTTTTTAAGAATAGAAAGTAGTACATCTGCATTGGCGAGCGTTTCAGTTGTCGTTCCTGATTTTGAGACAATCACTACAGCAAAATCAGCGAGGTTTTCTTTGCACAAGCTCTCTGCAACAGAAACTACCGCATGTTCGTCCAAAAGATCAAGTATGTGGAGGGAGGGATGCTTTTCAGGCTCTGCTAATGCATTGTAAAGTGCGTGAAAACCAATACTTGACCCTCCGATACCTACAATGACCAGTTGCCGAATGGGGCCTATTTTGCGCGCCACTTCCTTTGAACGACGCCAATGGTCTTCGTCAAAAGGTACCGCCAAGGACGCTTCTGGTTGCGTATAGTCTATTTTTACCACTACATCGCTGAGTTGTTTTTGATAAGAAGAGAGCCTCGTAAGACTGCCTGCGAGGACTCCTTCATCGATACCGGAATGGGAATATTCGTACCGCATGCTGTGAAATTACACTTGTTGTGGTGTTTTGAGATCGACTTGCTTCATGATGTAGTCGTGTGCTTCGTCGACAGAATCAACTACGTGATAAATATCCATGTCGTCCTTCCCCACCGTTTTGTACTCTTTATGCATCACTTCATCCACCCATGTAAGCATCGGATTCCAGAAATCTTTCCCATACAAGATAATGGGGATTTTTGTAATTTTCTTTGTCTGAACCAGTGTGATGAGCTCAAAAAGTTCATCCAGCGTCCCAAAACCACCTGGAAAATAGACATACACCTCAGAAGCAAATGACAACATTATTTTGCGTGTAAAAAAGAAGTGGAAACTCTCTGAGTCGGTGGTGTATGGATTGAGCCGTTGCTCCAAAGGAAGTTCAATATTGAGCCCCACCGATTTACCACCTACCTTGAAAGCGCCCGCATTTGCTGCTTCCATCACACCGGGACCACCGCCAGTGATGATAGCAAAACCGCTTTTTGCAAGCCTCGCCGCGAGTTCTTCTGACGCCTGATAAATAGGATCTCCCTCCTGTGTACGTGCAGAGCCAAAAAAGCTCGCCGCGAGACCATACTTACGAAGAAGCTCAAAGCCTGAGACGAGCTCGGACATTATCCGAAACACTCGCCATGACTGTACCGCGTCGCCATCTTGACCAAGGAGATCCGACATCACACGACACTGCGGATACGCCTCGGATTCTTTTTTTGACACACTCTTCTTTTTGGTAAATGCTGAAAACATATCGTATAGGTTTCAGTGTATCACACCCACGGTATGGGGAAGGCATCGAACTCGGGGAGAAGTTTTTTATTGTACAAAAGACGTGACGTGACCTCCGCGTGAGACAGTGCGCCCGTCAAAGCATTGTGTGGTGTGGGTTCTTTGGGGATACCGCAATAGATCAAAATGGCATCAAGATCAAGGGCGGAACGATGGTGCGCTATGGGTGGTACGAGTCCTCGCTTGACCATATGCATCCACGCCAATGTATGGGTATCTATTGTACGAAAGGCAAAAGGCCACTCGGTGTGCCCTGCTCGCTCCGCCGCCGCTTTTACAAAATCTCTATCAAAAGAGACATTCTGCCCGACAAACGTACGGTCGTCTGCTTCTAGTGCCCAGGCAATAAATGCATGTACTAAGTCGCTTTCAGTTTGTTTTTTCGAGTCAGTGATCTCTTCTCGCGAGTAGCCGTTGACCTTCATGGCTTCATCCATAATGTGTGCGCCGTCCCAAATACGACACTCTCCATAAAAACGTCGTGTAGGGTCAGAAAAATCAATGGCTCCAAGAGAGACAATTGAGTGGACTCGTGGCTCCGTACCCGATGCTTCTACGTCTAAGACGATCATGTCTTTAGTATACCCTCTGGTGGCAGCGGAGCAGAATGTTTTGCGTGGAGATGGTCGTAGGAGTGTTTAAGTATTCGATCCACAGAAGTGTGTTTTGTGCGGTAGTGAAGAATTTTTGCTTGTATACGCGGAGAGTCAACAGAAAAAATATAGAGGCTGAGGCCGATAAAGAGCCACCCTGGGAGGATCGGGAGAATAATAGAGACAATGCCAAAGACAAACAGCGTGGTCGCAACTGTCTTTTTAAGGAGTGGTCTTTTTCGTAGTTTATTCATTTTTATATTCCTGGGCAATTTTCTGCAGGAGTATACCCTGCTTTTTCTGCCAACGCCTTATCTGCAAAATAGACCTTGTTTTCTTCCTTGATCCTTTTTGCGCCAGAGCACCACGGCAAGTGGTATTTTGTGCCGTTTTTTGAACCAACATACCCACCCTCCTGTACACCTCCTGACGTTGTTGTCGCTTTTTCAGCGATAGGTACAACAGCAGAGAGTTGAGGTGGGGTAGCTACTTGTGAAGACGTACGAGGTACTGTTTTCTTTACAGGAGCGGGTGTTTCTGACTGCTTGAGGGAAAGCCTCCCTAGCCCAAAAGCCCCCAATGCGACCATGAATACTACCACGAGAAAAAAGAGTCGTCCGTCCTCGAGTATGCCCTTGATTTTCCCGGGTATCTCACGTATACTCATGCGGTCATTATACACGAGAGCAAAAGCCCTCAACACATAGATAATTCACTATGGCAACTAAAAAAGCTGGCGGAACAGCCAAAAATCTACGCGATTCAAATCCAAAATACTTGGGTATTAAGCGTGGGGACGGAGACACCGTGCGCATCGGCGAGATTATCGTACGACAACGCGGAACCAAAATCCTCCCTGGAAGAAATGTAGACGCGGGCAAGGATCATACCCTCTTCGCGCTCGTCAACGGTATCGTTTCTTTCAAGACCAAGCGCAAGACTAATTTTGATGGGCAAACGCTTTCTCGCAAAAGTGTTGATGTTGTGCCGCACGCAGTAGTGTAAGGGTTTAAAACCAACACAGCAAAAAACGCCCAAGGGCGTTTTTTGCTGTGTTGGTTTGACTCTCACTCAACCGTCACTGACTTTGCGAGGTTTCGGGGTCGGTCTACATTGTACCCTTTCGCTACACCGAAGTAATAGGCGAAGAGCTGAAGTGGCACCGTCGCAAGGATTGGGAGCACTATAGGGTGGGCATCAGGAATGTAAATAACATCATCCGCCACATGCTTGATGGATTCGTCGCCTTTTGATGCAATAGCGATTATCGGACCTCGACGTGCACGTATTTCTTCGATATTTGAAATATTCTTTTCATACAGAGCGTCCTTTGGCACGATGGCGACCGTGGGGAACTTCTCATCGATCATCGCAATTGGCCCGTGTTTCATCTCGCCCGCGCCATACCCTTCCGCATGCACATACGACACCTCTTTGAGCTTCAAAGCTCCTTCAAGCGCAATGGGCATACACGCACCACGTCCGATGTAGAGGAAGTCACGCGCATTCACATATTTTTCTGCAATGCTTTTAATCTGTTCGCGCGAGTCAAGGATGGTCTGTATTTGATCTGGAAGTATGGTGAGCGCGCGCACGATCTCTTCCCCTTCCTCTTTACTCATACCACGCATGCGACCCATGTAGAGCGAGAGCATGACCAAGATCTCAAGCTGTGAAATAAATGCCTTTGTCGACGCCACGCCGACTTCAGGACCAGCGTGATTGTAGACGCCAGCGTCAGTCTCGCGCGCAATCGTGGAGCCGACAACGTTCACAATACCAAATGCTTTTTGTCCTTTTCTTTTTCCTTCACGCAACGACGCAAGCGTGTCCGCCGTCTCGCCTGACTGGGAGATGGCGAGTATTGCGCTTTCCTCGCGCGCCACACTCTCCCTATAGCGATACTCCGACGCAACATCGACATCGACCGTCACCCGTGCATATTTTTCCAAAAGATATTTTCCCACAAGTCCCGCATAGTACGCTGAACCACAACCGACAATGGTGAGATGTTTCAAATCCTGTAAAAGTGGTCGTACATCCTCAAGACCACCGAGCTTTGCATTACCCTCTTCTGGAAGCAAACGCCCCCGCATCGTATTGCGCATCACCTCGGGACCCTCCATGATTTCTTTCAGCATAAAGTGGTCGTACCCACTTCGCGTCGCCGCCTCCTGATCCCAATTGATACGCTCAACTGTCGGGGCGTGCGTACTTCGTTCGCTATCAAAAAGCTCAAAGGAGTCCTTACGCACGACCGCATACTGGCCGTCAGAAAGATACACAACATCTTTGGTGTGTGCCAAGAGTGCTGAAGGGTCGGACGCCACCACATGTCCATGGGGCGTAATTCCGATGACGAGAGGGCTCCCCATGCGAGCAACCACAACCTCCTCCGCATCCTTACCCTCCATCACCGCAATCCCGTAGGTACCCCGCACCTTAGCAAGCGCTTTGCGTACCGCCTCCTCGAGCGTAACATTGGGAGACAAAAAAGACGCAATGTACTGCGCTAAGACTTCAGTGTCAGTATCAGAATAAAAAATGCGTCCTTGTGCGGAGAGTTCATCGCGAAGTTCGCGATAATTTTCTATGATCCCGTTGTGTACTAAAAAGAGCTTCTTCTCGCCGTCATGGTGCGGATGCGCATTCGCTTCCGTCGGCGGGCCATGGGTCGCCCAGCGAGTGTGCGCAATACCGATGATGCCACCATTCTGCTCTCCCACTTTCCTCACAAGGTTCAGCACCGCACCGACCGATTTGACGAGCCCACTCTTTGGCATAAAGACACCTGCGGAGTCATACCCACGATATTCAAGTGCCTGTAACCCTCCGAGCAAAATAGGCATCGCTTCCTTTGTCCCCACATACGCTATGATGCCACACATATACCCATTAATACTCTATAAGAGTATTAATTGTTACTTAAGCTCCGGCACGGATCAGAGGGACGTTTTTTGCTGTGTTGTTTTTGTCCCTACTTCACCTCAATCGTCGTAATAATTACGGGCTCCACAGGAAGATCGCGTGCACCTACCTTTGTCGCTCCAATGACATCTACGATATTCAGTCCTGAAATAACTTTTCCAAAGACCGGGTGCTTGCTTGCAAATGGCTCTTTGTTAAAATCGAGGCTCACATTGTCTACAAGATTGATGAAAAACTGACTTCCTCCTGAGTTTGGCTGGCCAGTGTTTGCCATTGCAATGGTACCGCGCACATTACTAAGGCGCGGATCTGCAACAAACTCATCTTTGATGGTGTATCCTGGTCCACCCTGTCCGTAGGTCCCTATATTGTCGCCCTTTGAATTGGAGTCACCTCCTTGGATCATGAAGCCTTCAATAACCCGATGGAATTTTGTACCCGCATAGTATCCCTCACCGACAAGCTTCAGGAAGTTGTCAACAGTGATGGGCATGGCGTCCCGAAAGAGCTCCATGGTGATATCTCCTTTTGTGGTGTTAAAAACGACGATTGGATTTTTTCCTGTAGGTGCGTTGTCCATAGGTGTGTCAAAATTAGTAGTTTGTGTAATGGCGCTTGTGTTTGACTCCTCCACCTCTGTGACCGGCCCAGGAAGTGATTCATTGAGAGTAGCTGTTTGGTCTTTCAGGATCGTAATTTCTCCGGTCCGATTTCCCATCCAGAGAGCCATAAGCCCGAGCAATACGGCGCTAACAAGTAAGGTAACAACGATATATTTTATATTTGCCATATTATGCTTTTTGGATACTAATAATACATTCTCCACGATACCCGCCCACCGTAACATGTATGGTATAGAGACCTACTTCTTTGATAGATTCTGGAGCTTCAACCTCCTTTTCTGTCAGAGTGACGCCGTGGTCTTTCCGAATTGCACTGATAATGTCTGACACATGCACTCCTTTGAAAAGATGACCTTTCTCATTGGCAACCACCTGTATGGTAATAGGTGTCTCTTTGGTTTTTGATGAAAGCTCGCGCACACGCGTCTCCTGGGCAGCGCTCGATGAAGCCTGCGTAGCGCGCACTGTAGCCACTCTCCGTATGTGTTCAGGGGTCGCAGGGACGGCCAATTTGCGCGGTATCAGGTTGTTTAGTGCATACCCGTCAGCAACCTCCTTGAGGTCATGTTTACGTCCAACACGAGGCACGTCCTTTAAAAAGATAACTTTCATAACACCTCTTATTACTAGTGTGTGCCAATCATAGCCGAAATGACGGCTTATTTCAAATTATTCTTTCAAGTGCTTTATAGCAGCGTCCATCTGTGGATCACGCTCCTTTTCACGATCTTCCTTTGTGAATTCTATTTCAATGTCAGGTTTAAGCCCTCCGTCCGAAATAGAAACACCATTGGGGGTCAGCCACCGAGCAATAGTGACCTTCAAAGATGACTCTCCTGGTAATTTGATAAGTTCTTGCACCGACCCTTTTCCAAAGGTAGGTGTGCCTATAACCGTTGCGACACCATGCTCTTTGAGAGCTCCCGCAAGGATCTCAGAGGCAGAAGCAGACCCTCCATCAACAAGGACGACCGTCTCAAAAGGCTTCCTATTTCCCAACTCTTTCCCGGTACTGCGGTGGAGCTGTTCTTCTTTTCCATTTCCAAAACTTTCCCGTACTACCACTTTTCCTGTGGGCAAAAAGTAACTTGCAATACCTACGGCACTTTGCAGATATCCTCCAGGGTTCCCCCGAAGGTCAATGACGAGTTTATTACGGCCACTCTTTACAAATGCGCGTAATGCCTCTTGCATTAACGATTCTGAGTTTGCAGAAAAGTTGAAAAGTGTAATGATAAAGACGCCTTCTTTTTCTTCGGTTTTTAATGTAGGGATATTGATGACATCACGTGTAATAGTGATTTCCTTAAAACCTTCATGCCCTTCCCTAAAGACCGTAAGTGTTACAGTGGTACCTTTCTCTCCTCGTATTTTAAATACGGCTTGGTCCACACTCATGCGCTCTGTTGATACGCCATCAACTTTGACCAGAACATCTCCCGATAACACGCCGGCTTTTTGAGCAGGAGAATCTTCAAGTGGAGCTATGACTGTCACAAATCCTTTTTTCATACCAACTTCCATCCCGACACCACTGAATTCTCCTGCAATATCTGATTCAAAGATGCTTGCCTCTTGCGGAGGAAGAAATACGGTATAGGGATCCCCGTATGAACTCACGAGTCCTTGTATTGCTCCCCACATACGCTCCTCATCCGAAATCGGGTCTGTGGTGGTAGAGTTCACAAAACGAGTATCGATGGTTTGCCACACTTTCCAAAAAAGTGACATATCTACCTCTCCTTTTGGTGCAGAGTTTGTGAAAATAGCTCCGAGACCCATTGTTTCTCCGCCCCCGGCGGAACCCACTTGCATGCCTGAGAAAAAAGCGGCTGCGGCAAAAAAGAATGCCAGACCGTATCCTAGCAATGGCGTTTT
>Ga0105051_10004600_pt1 | contig 15852 bp, 6 predicted proteins | sample FRY02_FD_78383 | JGI IMG/M metagenome (GOLD analysis project Ga0105051, IMG submission 78383) | Freshwater microbial communities from Lake Fryxell liftoff mats and glacier meltwater in Antarctica - FRY-02 (megahit assembly) | ecosystem: Environmental > Aquatic > Freshwater > Ice > Glacier... | reverse complement strand
GCGCGAAATCTACGCCTTGCGCTGGCAAGTGGAGCTCGCGTTCAAGGAGTGGAAATCATATGCCAATCTGCATAAGTTCCAGACTGGCAAGGAGCCCATCGTGCAGGGCTTGATCTGGGGCGCCATCGCGGCGGCGCTGCTCAAACGGTTCCTGGCCCACGCCGCGCAAGCCGTTCACGGGGTCGCCACCTCGACGCGCAAAGTGGCGATGGCTGTCCTCGACCACCTTCGTGATCTGTTTCAGGCATTTCTGGCGCGCTCGGGCGTGAGCATGGCACTGGCAAAACAGCTGGACTTCCCGGCTCGTAAGGCTGGGCGGGCTCATCCCAAACGTGACAGGGCGACGGGAAGGCTCTTTCCAGGGCTCAGAACTGTTCGGCGACTAACTGAAATTGCATGAAAAAGTTGCTTAAGGAATTACCTATGTGCGATAAGTACGAGTGGACGAGTTTTCATGACGGGTGTTTCCTCGTTGCTTTCGCTGTGCGGTCGAGCGCGTTCTGGCGCTGGCTCTGTCGTTTCGTTGCCTTGCTGCGTGACGGTGCCGCGGGCCAAAAATTTCCTACCTTCATCTTTAGACTGTTGGCTGAATGCCGCGCAAGTACAGAAGACAGGGCAACACTAAGATATGAGCGACGGGAGCCGTCAATATGGCCTAATGCACTGATTAAGCGTCTATTTCTTGTGCTCGGGGCAGCTCAGATGCGTTCGGGCTCGGCGATTTCGCCGAGTGAGTGTGTGGAAACCTAAGGCAATATCGCTCAGGTTCAGATCGCGGGATGTGTCGATCCGACCTTCGGGGCGGTGGCTGACCCTCCGCGAGGGCTCGGGAGGTTGGTCCCCGGTGTCTAATCGCGGGGGAAGTTCGAGTTTCCCCCAACGCCTAGTCGGCCGAAACCGCCTGACTATTCACGCCCCAACCGCGCGCCACGCCTTCGTGAATGGCCTGTGGGCCCTGCTCTAGGCGGTCCAACTCGAAGATGCGTACCCGGCCATCCCAACTCCCGGACAAGAGCTGCCGGCCGTGTGGCGCGAAGGCCACGCTTGAGATTCGCTCGGTGTGCGCCTCGATCTTGACCAAGGTTCTTCCCGTGGCTGCATTCCAGATGTATACAAAGCCGTCGAGAGTGCCCGCGGCGACGAGGGTGCCGTCCGGTGAAATCGCCACGTCAAGGAAGATCTTTCCGGGGATGTCCACGCTCGCGATGACTTTGCCGCTGGAACCGCGCCATAGCTTCAGCTCACCGCGCCCGGCGCTCGCGACGATGTCGCCCCTAGCGCCGGTGGCGACGGCGACAGCTTGGGGGTCCTGCCCAACGTCCATGACGCCTCGGGTACGCCCGTCCAAGAGCACGACCATCCGATCGCTCTCGCGCAGGGCGACCGCCCAGCCGCTCTCCGGGTGCGACGAGACGTCCGAGTATCGGTGATCTGACCCCAATAGCTCTGTCGGCGGGCCGGGAATCGGTGGAAAGAGCAGGGCCCCGCCGAAGAAGTCGGCCGCGAGGAAGCCAAATTTGCCCAAGGATGTCACGCGTCTCATCACATGCGGATGCGGTACCCGCTGGAGCTCAGCCAGCGTTGTCGCGTCCCGGAAGATGAGCTCCGGCTTGAGCGACGACGCCTCGAACAATGCCGTCCCGTCGGCCGAGAAGGTCCCCGACTTCAGCAGGCGGTCGGTGAAACTGTATTCTGCAGCCAATGAGCCGTCTTCGAGGGAACGGATCTGAATCGAGCGGATTGTCGTAATCGCTAAGCGGGTCCCATCGGGTGAGATATCGATGTGCACGATCCCATCCGGCACGTCAAATCCGCTGGGGGGGCCCGCGGGTAATTGCCAACGCCTCAGCTCGCCATCACTCGTGCTGAAGAGCTGGCCGTCGTGGAAACGTTCAATGTCGCGAGAACTTCCGGGCATCGTCCCGCGCGTCAGGCCTTGCATCGGCTCGACGATTCGGCCGCCGCCCGTGGCCCCCAGCGCGATCACTAGGTCGGAGTCATCCGCCGCCACGAGCTGCATTACCTTGGTCAGACCGCTGCGGACGCGATGTGTCACTTCCGACAGCGATGGCGCCACCACAGCGATGTCTCCGTTGGACAGCCCCGCCAATAGCGCGCCCGACCGTGTGTAGGCAAGCGCGAGTGCCGGCGTGTCGCCAAGAGGAGCGTCAATGATCTCGATTTCCGCATCAGTGCCTAATTGTCCGCGCGCCCAGGTGCCATCCGAGCAGGTCGCGATCCAAGTTTGCCTGGATGGGACCACCGTCTGGGCGAGTAGGACGCTATCCGCGGGGCACGCGGGGACTCGTTGAAATTCGCCATGTGCGCCGTGAAACCACTCGAGGCATGCGGGGCTCGAGAGCACGACGATGTCGCCATAAGTGGTAATTCTATCGGCGCAGTAGGCGTGCGGCGACGACGACACGACTTCGCCCGTGAGGCCTTCATACCAGGTGATAGTGCGGCCTGGTGTGACCGTCACCAAGCGGTCATCCGCGAATGCCATAATGTGTGCGAGGCCGCCAGACCGCCAGAGCTGTCTCAGTGGCATCAGCTGCCAAACTGACATGCCATCATTCTCCCGACACGCGACGAGTGACCCGCGCGCGTCGAAAGCGTAGTGGTTGCAAGGGGGCAGGGGGTTGACGCCGCGCAGCACCGGTCGCGAGCCCGCGCCGAACATAGCGAGAATTCCGCGCGCCATCGGGGACTCGGCGATGGTCAGGCTCTCCGCGGCGAGCAGCTCGGCCTTGTCGCGTATTCCCGCGCTGGCGTGGAGCATGGCCTCATCGGCCTTCGACGCCGCCAGCGCCGTTCGGGCGTCGGCGAGGGCCTCCCGCGCGGCTCCCTCCGCGACGACGGCTCTTGCCCGCTCGGCGTCGAGGCGAACCAACGCGGTCGCCACCACCGCCGCGACGACAAGCAGCGCCGTGGCGGTGGCGAGGAGGTGCACGCGCCACGCTCTCGCGAAACGACCAAGGAGCTCGCGACGCGAATACACGTACGCGTTGACCCGCCTGCCGTCGAGGTATCGGGCGAGGTCCTCGGCGAGGGCCGCAGCGTCGGGGTATCGATTTTCCGTATCAATCGACGTGGCGCGGGCGATGATCGCGGAGAGCGCCGCCGACTCGGCAATTTGGGGCTGCGATTCACGAAGATGCCACGCGTAGCCAGTGGCGACCTCGTAGAGCACCGCCCCTAAGCTGTAGACATCTGTGCGAGCGTCAAGTCGCCGCCCATGCTGTTGCTCTGGGCTCATGTAGCCAGCCGTGCCCACTCCTTGGGTATTGGTTGTGCTGTAGCCATCTGCGCCCGTGGTTCTAGCGGGCGCGTCGTCAATCACGTGTGTGGCCAGCCCCCAATCCAGCACCCAGGTGCCGCCGGAGGTGCCGATCATAATATTGGCGGGCTTGATATCGCGGTGAATCACGTCCTTGCGGTGAGCGGCCGCGACGGCCTCACACGCCTCGAGGACGCGCCGGACCAACGTCAACCGTGTCTCGGGGCGCTCCGTACACGCGGCGATCGCGTCGGCCAGGGTCTGCCCGTCGGCGAGTGGCATCGTGTAAAAGAGCCTGCCATCGCTCTGGCGCCCGAGGTCGAAGATCGGGAGGACACCCGGGTGGCCGATGGCTGCCGTAATGCGCGCTTCGCCCACGAGTCGAGCTTCAAGAGACCGGACGTCGGCATCCGGGCGCACTTCCTTATATGCGACCTGGCGGTCTAAGACAGCGTCGTGCGCAGCGAAGACGCGGCCCATGCCGCCAGTCCCGACGAGGATGAAGCCCCCGTAGCGCCCTGAACCATAATCGGGGAGGGTCGCCGACCCGATATCGAGGGCTACACCTCCGAAATCGGAGAGCACTGCGCCACTCTGGGCGGGAGGCTCGTCGTCATGTTTCATCATCAACACGGTCCCCGCGATGGAGGAGCATCTCGAAATTCCCCGCGTAGTCGGAACGCACGAGGTCCGTCCGGACGCCGCCATCGCGCAGCTTGCGGCGCAGTCGCGCCAACGCCCCGTCCCAGTTGCGCCGCAGGATAGTGGGGTCGGTCTCGCCGCGCCACAGGTCGGCGGCGAGTATCTGCCACCCCATCGGCACCCCGGCGATCGCGAGGTCGGACACGATCTGGGCCACGAGTCCATCGAGGACCACCGCGAGCGCCTGGCTGCGGTGGATGTGGACCGTGTCATAGCGTGCGACGATCGTCAGCGGCTCGGAGACTTGGAGGGCGCCCACCGACGTCGGGTCGGGCGTCGCGCCGACCGCTACGGAGGTGACGTTGATCGTCTCGCCTCCAAGAATCAGTGGCTGGCCGGGTACGAGCCGCGTGTCGCCCCGGTCGCCGTGGCGGGCGAACCACTCTATCCCGTCCCCCCAGATGATTGCGGCCGCGTTGGGCGCCGCCCCGGCCACGATCTGCGTCGTGGGATCGAGCTGGATCGACATGACCCCGGAGAGAATTCGGCGCCCAAATGCGGGATGCTCGAGCGCCAGGAGGTGGTCAGGAACGTCGAGATCAACCACATAGAGCGCCGTCATGCTCGAGAGCGAGATCGTCATCTCGGGCCTGAGGGTCACCTCCGTGAGGTTCTGCCCACCGACGACAAACCGCCCACGCAGGCCAAGCAGCTGCAGGGCACCCTGTCGCAGGCTCACCATCGCGTGCGCCTCGGAGATCCAAGGGTCGGGAAGGCTCAGCGCGCAGGTCCAAGCCCGCCCGATGATATCACCAGGCCCGAGCTCACGGTGCTCGCCACTTCCAAGGCGAAATCGAACGTTTGCGCGCATCCTCGTAGCCTACGCGTCCTCAAGGTTGGCTGCAAGCAGGGGCTCTACCCGCCCTGACAGGCACACCAACGCGTGAATCTTCCGGGCTTTGGTGCACTTCGGCTCGTCTATTCTTGGCGAGCCGGTCACCCGGGTCAGGCGCGCTCCGGGTTGAGGCCTGGTGCGTTTTGTGAACCACCGCGGCGACTTCAACTTTACGCCCCGCACGTGTTGGTCCACTGTCCCGCCATGCCTGAGTACTCACCGCTCCTATCGATCTTCACCGCCGCATTCGAGCTGATTGTAGCTGCAATGACCTTGCGTGCCGCTGGGCGTCAGGATGTGCGCCGCCTTGTGGCCCTCATCTTGATATTCCTCGCGGGCTACCAGATCATCGAGGTCTTCGTCTGCCAGTCGCCCGAGGACACCTTCTGGGCGCGGCTGGCCTTCGCGGATGTCGTGTGGCTGCCGTCCCTCGGCTGCGCGCTCGTCGCCCGGCTTGGCGCGCCAGTCGCGCGTATCTGGCGCAACGTCCTCTACGGCATGTTCGCGCTGTCGGCCTTCTGGTCGGTCTGGGTCTTCGTCGACCCCCAGTTCGTCACGGGGACCGTCTGCAAGACCGTCATCGCCATGTATATCCACCCGACCAGCGCCCTCGAGTTCTACGGCGTCTTCTATCACTTGGGAATCTGGGCGATGATCATCGCCGGTATGCGAGTCATGCTGCGCGCCGAAGACAAGACGGATCGCTACCACGCCGCGGACTTCGTGCTCGGGACAGTCGGCTTCGTGGTCCTCGCCCTGATGACCGAGGTCGTCTTCCCGGGCAGCCGCAACGCGACGCCGTCGGTCATGTGTCACTACGGTCTCTTCTTGGCCATCATGCTGGCGCGGCTCGCCCGGCGTGAACATCTCGTTCACCGGGATGCGGCCCCCCGCTGAGCTGTCTGGAGCGGCATCTTGACTAGGGGGCCGTCACGAACACCACGATCGAGCTGTCCTTGGCGGTATAGGTCGCCTCGTCTACGGGCGTCCCGTCGAGGGTGACGTTGGCGCTTGTCCTCTTGTCGGCACCTGACTCGTCGAAGTAGACGGCCGCATCAAACCAGCGCTGAGTGTCGACTACCCTGCGCCACGCCCGGTCTCCGGGCAGCGTGAACGTCACGTCGGACCGCTCCATGTTGATCATAATCAAGAGCTCGTCCTTACCCGAGGCAGTATAATAGTGCTGCATCAGGTGTCGCGAGCCCCAGTCGGCAGGCTCGGTGTTGCCCGCGCTCTTCCACGCGAACGGTGCGCCACCCCCGTAAGTGCTGGGGGCCACCTGTCGAAAATGGGCTTTTCGCAAGCGAATGACCTTGCTGACGAAGTCGAACATGCGCCAGCGGGCATCGTCGGCGCGCCAGCTACCCCACTGAAACCAGTTGGATGAGTTGTCCGCGCGGGTCGCGTAGGCGTTGTTATTTCCTAGCTGGGTCCTCATCCACTCATCGCCCCCGTAGAGCATCGGCGTCCCGTGTGAAAAGAGCATGCCGACGAAGAGGTTCCGCATCAGCTGACGTTTCATGGACTCCGAGCCTTCGTCACTGCCCCAGTCGCGCGAACGGTTGTGGTTTTCGCCGGAGTCGAGATCGCACCAGACGCTTAGCGCGTCATCGCAGCAGACCGGGTTGAGAGGGCCGCAGCCGTTCTTCTTTTGATTGTAGGTGAAGATATCGTACATCGTGAAGCCGTCGTGCACCGACACGAAGTTGACCGAATGATGCGGCCCGCGTCCGTTGTGGCTGTAGTAGCGGTCGAACCCGGTCATCGTGAATCCGCCGTCCGCGTCAGCCTCGAGGCTGCTAAAGTTCCACTCGTCAACGTTCATAAATGCCCGCCACCAATCGCGAAACCGGCCGTTCCATTCGTACCAGCCGTAGGCGGCTTCAGCCTCGGGCCGCGGCGCGAGTGATGCCGGAAAGGCCCCGATCATATAACTGTATTCGGCACCAGCGGCCCATGGCTCGGCGACAATTCGTGTATTTGCAGCACGAAGCAACGGGTCGTCGATGATGTCCTGTAAGACCGTGTTCTCGACGGCGTCCCACTTCGCGAAGTCGCCGTCTTTTGCGCCCATGGCGGGGGCGAGATCGAAACGGAAACCATCAATGTGGAACTCCTCGACCCAATAGTGCAAGGAATCCATTGTCAGGCGCCGGTATGGCCTGTGGTTGCACCGCATCTGATTGCCGACACCCGTCGCATACCAATAGCCCTGCTTGTCGTCCGTAAGTACGTAGTAGGCCTGATTGTCGAGACCGCGCAGTGAGTAGAGACCGGCGACCTCACTGGGCTCAAAGTTGCCAAGGTCGCTGCTTGTCACGGGGTCGAGGATGGCATCGTTGAATTGCAACTTTGAGCGCCAGAGGCCGCCCTCGCCAGAGTGGTTGTAGACGACGTCCAACCAGACCTCGATGCCATGCTGATGTAGTTGGTCTACCATCCACTTGACCTCATCAACCACCTCGACTGGCTCCTTCGCGGCGGCGTAGGTGACCTCGGGCGCGAACCAGCTTAGCGTGTGATAGCCCCAATACCCACCGTCCAGCGGCTTCTCAAAGATAGGCAAGAACTCGACGGCCGTGATCCCGAGGTCGGCGAAATACTGGGCCATCTCCCCGACGCCACGGTACGTGCCAGGGTTATCGACACCCGAGGCAGGATCCGCGGTGAGTCCTTTTAGATGGACCTCATACACGATCTGTTCGTTCCAGCCGTTGCCGCTAGCGCCCTCGTCGGCGCGCCGCGCCTGCCATGCGCTCTCGGCCTCCGACCAGACGTAGGCGCTGTCGACCACCACGCTCTTGGCGCCGGCGCCCCAAGTACTCTGGCTACGGGCTGGACCGGTTGCGAGCGACCCACGCGACCAGTCGTGGTCTCTGTGAACCGCCTTGGCGTACGGATCGGTGAGAAGTTTGTTTGGGTTGAAACGATTTCCGGCCACATCGACGTCCGAGATGAAGCCGTCAACTAGACCCGGACGCCAGCTCTCGATCCATGGCCAGTTCGGGCCCCAGGCCGCGTAGCCGTAGTGTTGTCCGCTGCCGATACCCTGCACGTGCACGCTCCAGACGTTGCCAAAGCGCGTCAGCGGAAATCGGCGAGTCGGTCGATCTGAATCCGGCGCGTCAAAGAGCGCCACCTCGATGCGGGTCGCATTCTCGCTGTACACGTTGAAGCTGAGACCCTGGTCGACCAAGGTCGGTCCTAGGTGGTCTAGGGCCTCAATCGACTCTACGGACAAGGACGGGGCGCGTTCCTGGGCGAAATAGAGGCGCACACGGTCGGGTGGGGACTCGTCGCATGCGCTCGACGCGGTGACCGCGATCCAGAGGGAAAGAGAGGATAGGATTAGTCGTCGGTTTACGATGCGCTTCATCCGTCCATGATACCCGCAGCCGTCCGAGGACTCAACGCCTACAAGACGCTTCGTGCCCCCCCCCTAGACATGTTTTGACATACAGGCGGCAAGTCCAACATGACGCTGCACATAGGGCTCAGCGGACCCTCGGCCGGCCCTTGTGCCGCATTTGTTAAGGGAATCGAAACTTTCCATAGATTCAATGCATTAACTGGTGTTTTGCGAAAACTTAGATGCATGGTCAATCCGTGGCAAACCTCCAGCTTCTTCAATATTCCAGCGTTAATACGGGATGTTATTGGACAACTTGGCGGCCGTCTGCGTGACGCGCCAGGGCGGGGGGGGCGCTTGACACATCTCAAAGGACCGAGGCAGTCTTGCAAAGCGGTAGTCATTCCCGGTCTTGTGTCTCCGGGAACAAAGGCCCACCGTGGCGAGCCTCGCGCTTCGCCAACTCCAGTGCTCAAGGATGCTAGCCGTGAACACCAACAAACCGACTACGCCCGAAGACGACGACGAGCGCACGATCATTCATGCCGACGTCATCGATACCCCGCCCAAGGCGGCGGCCCCAGTAGGGAAGCCCCCCGCCGAGCCCGAGGACGACGAGCGCACGATCATGCACGCCGACGTCGACACGAGCGCTCCGCAGGCTCCGCCACCGCCTCCGGTAGTGGATGATGACGACGAAGAGGTCGGGACCATCATCTTCGCGGAAGGGGTCGAGGTGGTCTCCGGTGGGGGCCCGCCGAAACCTACCCCCGCGTCGACATCGACTTTTGCCGCGGTGGCAAGACCCGATACGGGCAAAGGGAAGGGTCGGTCCAAGCCGATCCGTTCGTCCGACGCCAAAAAGGCGTCCGCAGCCAGCGCGCCCGCAGCCAGCGCGCCCGCAGCCAGCGCGCCCGCAGCCAGCGCGCCCGCAGCCAGCGCGCCCGTCAAGGCCGCACCGACGCCGCCCGTTCCGGCACCGTCAGTTGCCGCTCAGGGCGGTCCTCCGCCTCCTCCAGCGGACTCGGACAACGCGGAAGCGACGGGGTCCTTCGAGACCGGCTGGGGGGCGGGAAACACTCAGAACACCGGCATGACGGGGAACACTGGGAATACCGGCGCCACAGCTGGTCTCACGGGCGGCTCATCGGTCGCCGCAGGAGCGCGGCCAGAGCCGGGCACGCTGATGAACCAGTACGAGATCATCCGCCTCCTCGGTGAAGGCGGCATGGGTGTTGTGTACCTCGCCCGCGACACGCGTCTCGGCCGTCGCGTCGCGATTAAGTTCCTCACCACGACGGACCCGGATGTCACCAAGCGCTTCATCATCGAAGCGCGAGCGACGGCGCGCGTCGAGCACGAGAACATCGTCTCGATTTATGAAGTCGGCGAGTGGGGCGCAAGCCCGTACATGGTCTTGCAGTTCCTCCAGGGGCAAGAGCTCACCAAGGTCATCACCAAGGGCAAGCCCATGCCCGTGCCTCGGGTGGTCGAGCTCATGATGCCCGTCCTGCGCGCGCTGGCCTACGCGCACAGCGAAGGCATCGTTCACCGCGACTTGAAGCCCGACAACATCTTCGTGACTGACGGCGGCGTGACGAAGGTCCTCGACTTCGGTATCGCGAAGGTCGTCCAGGGTGACGACAAGACCAGCGACGGCGAAGGGAAGATCGAGAAGAAGGACCTCGTCGCTATGGGCGACAAGAACGTCACTCGGCATGGCGCGATCATGGGCACGATGCCCTACATGTCCCCGGAACAATGGGGTAACGGCGTCGCCATCGACCACACGACGGACATCTGGGCCGTCGGTATCATGATGTTCCGCATGTTGTCCGCTCGTCACCCGCTCTATCCCCTCAAGGGACATGAGCTCATGGTCACGGGCTTTTTGGACGAGCCGATGCCGTCCTTGCGCGAGAAGGCGCCGGAGCTCCCGAAAGAGTTCTGCGACGTCATCGACAAGTGCCTGACCAAGGACAAGAGCAAGCGCTGGCCGGACGCGGCTGCGCTCCTACGCGCGCTTGAGCCGTTCCAGCGTGGACACTTCAATGAAGGCTCTCGCCTAAACCTCGAAGAGAGCCCTTACGCCGGCCTTGCCTCGTTCCAAGAGGAAGACGCCAGCCGCTTTTTTGGCCGTAATCGCGAGGTCGCGGCGATGAGCCAGCGCTTGCGCGAGCGCCCGATGATGGCCGTCGTCGGGCCCTCGGGCGTTGGTAAGTCATCCTTCCTTCGCGCCGGTGTCGTCCCCGCCCTCAAAAACTCAGGCGAGAGTTGGGAGATTAGCCTTATCCGTCCCGGGCGTTCGCCGCTCATGGCGCTCGCTGGGCTCCTGACCCAGGTCGCCACTACTTCGACGAACATCGAAGACGAAATTCAGCACCAGATGAAGATCGCCGAACGGCTCGCCCGCGAGCCAGGCTATCTCGGAACGGCGCTGCGTCGTCAGGCGCGTCGCGAGAAGAAGAACCTCCTCCTCTTCATCGACCAGTTCGAGGAACTCTACACCCTCGTCGACGACATCGAAGAGCGTCTCGCGTTTACGGCGTGTATCTCGGCGACCGCGGACGATGCGACCTCGCCCTTGCGTATCGTCGTGTCGATCCGATCCGACTTCCTCGACCGCTGCGTGGAAGACGCGCACTTCATGAACGAGCTCAGCCAGGGCCTGTTCTTCATCACGGCGCCGAACCGCGAAGGCATGCGCGAGGCCCTCGTGATGCCGGCCGAGATGGCGGGCTACAAGTTCGAGTCCGAGTCCATCGTCAACGAGATGCTCGACCACTTGGCGCAGACCTCCGGCGCTCTCCCGTTGCTGCAGTTTACTGCGGACAAGCTCTGGGGCGAGCGTGACCCGACGAAGAAGATCCTGACCGAGTCCAGCTATCGCTCTCTTGGCGGTATCACCGGTGCCTTGGCCTCACACGCTGACCAGATCCTTGAGCGCGTGACCGGCGAACAGCGAGCCCTCGTCCGAGCGCTGTGTCTGCGCCTCGTTACACCCGAGCGCACCCGCGCAATCATCTCGATGGACGAGCTCCGCGAGCATGTCGGCAAGGGCAAAGCGCAGGAGGTCCAGGGCGTCATCAACATGCTCGTCGACGCACGCTTGCTGGTCGTCCAGACCGGCGGTGTCGGCGGTGGGGCGACGGTCGAGATCGTGCACGAGTCGCTGATTCGGGGCTGGCCTCAGCTCGCGAAGTGGCTTGATGAAGGCCAGGACGACGCGGTCTTCCTCGAGCAGCTGCGCAACACCTCGCGCCAGTGGGGCGCAAAGAATAAGGATGTCGGGCTCTTGTGGCGCGGCGAGATGGTGGAAGAGGCCAAGCGTTTCGTCCGCCGGAATCGCGCAGATTTGCCGCCCGTCCAGCAGCAGTTCCTCAAGGCCGTTATCGACCTCTCGACCCGGGCTGCGCGTGTCCGTCGCGCGCTGCTTATCACGGCGTCCGTGATCGTGATGGCGCTCCTCGCGGCTGCGGCCGTTGCGCTCTACATCATTAACGAGTCGCGCGACGAGACCAGGCTCCAAGCCGAAGCGGCCAAGAAGTCGGAGGTGGCCGCCATCGAGTTTGGCGAGGAGGCCAAGGCCCAGAAGGTTGAAGCCGAAAAGGCCAAAGTGATCGCCGAGAGCGCGAAGGAGGAGGCTGAGAAGGCTCTCGCAGAGACTAAGGCCGCCGAGACCGCGAAGGAGGCCGCCCGTGAGGCCGAGCGCAAGGCGCTTGAGAAGGCGAACCTGAGCGCCGAGCAGCTCGCGGTCGCGCTTGTCGACGCGAAACAGCAGGAGAAGAAAGCAGTCTCCGCGGCGAATGAGGCCGTTGTGGCCAAGGTCTTTGCTGAGCAGAAGATGCGGGAGGCTAAAGAAGCTCAAGCCGCGGCGACGCGCGCTGCGGACGAGCTGACGGTCGCGATGAAAGAGGTCGAGCGCCGCCGTAAAGAAGCGGAAAAGCAAAAAGAAGAAGCGCTTCGTAAGATCCAAGAGTTGACGAAGGGTGGAGTCGTGGAGGTGTTGCGATGAGAATTCTGGCTATCATGCTTTGTATCGTCATATCGAGCCCAGCCTTTGCGGATCCGCCCAAAGATGCGGACCGTCCTTGGGCCACGGGCGTCTCTCAGAAAAACCAAGACGAAGCCATCAAGCTCTTCGAGGAAGGGACGCTCCGGCTCAAGGACGGGCTCTTCACCAAGGCTGTAGAGATCTATAAGAAAGCGCTTGAGTTCTGGGACCACCCCGCCATTCACTTCAACATCGCGAAGACGTTGATGAACTTGGCCGATCCAATCGACGCGTACAAGCACCTCAAGCTCTCGCTGAGGTTTGGCGGCCAGCCGCTGGACACCGACAAGATCGCCCAAGTGCAGAACCACATTAAAACTCTCTACGAGACCGAGCTCGCCGAGCTCACGGTCAAGGTCCAGGAACCTGGCGCGCTCGTCACCCTCGACGGCGCCGAGCTCTTCCGAGGGCCGGGCGAGTGGACGGGTGTGGTTAAGCCAGGTCGCCGTTCAGTGCTCGCGGATAAGGATGGCTACCAGCCTAACCGTCAGCAGCCCGACCTCAAAGCGGGCACGAAGACTACGCTCGAGCTCACGCTCGCCGAGTTGGACGGGTCCATGCGCTACGAGCGCGCGTTTGGTTCGTGGATCCCTTGGACTGTCATCGGGACCGGCGCAGCGATGCTCGGCGGCGGCGGCGTGTTCATGTGGCAGTCTTCGAAGGCATTCGCCGATTACGACACCGCGATCGACGAGTGCAATACGACGACGGCCACCCCCATCACCGACGACCTCGGGCGGGATACGTCTGGGCGCGTCTTCGGGTGCACGCCGACCAGCGCGATTAAAGCAAAGCAAGATTCGGGCAAGCTCTTCAATACCCTCGGCATCGCGAGCCTCGCGGCTGGTGGTGCGACGCTTGCGACGGGGCTCGTGCTTCTGTACATCAATCGAGAGAAACCCATTGCGTCCAAAGACGTCCCCGTAACGGTGCTGCCCTATGTCAGCCCAGATGGTGCAGGCCTCTCCGCGACCCTCGACTTTTGATTCAGGCGGTATAAAATGTTTCGATATATTTCAACGGCTCTTGTGGCTGTGGCGCTGCTAGGCACGAATGCCTGTCTGCAATCTGAGAGTGTTCCGTGCGGTACCGACGGTCCGGTCTGTCCGAAAGGCTGGATCTGTATCGCCGAGCTCAACGCTTGTATCGATCCGATCGAGACGCTGTGCGGAAACGGCGTCCTGGACGCTGCCGAAGAGTGCGACGACGGCAACCTCGCCAACCACGACGAGTGCAACTGGGACTGCCGCCCCCCGCGGGTCGGCGACGGCTTCTTGGACGCGCCCGAGGTTTGCGATGATGGCAACACCGTCAATGGCGATGGTTGCAACGCCGAGGGCACCTCTGTCGAGATCTGCGGCGATCGCGTGCGCAGCAACTATACGCACGGCGACAACGTCCCACCGGAAGAGTGCGATGAGGGTGGGGTCAACACCGCCACCTGCAACGCGGACTGCACGACCGCACGCTGCGGCGATGGCAAGACGAACACCGCGGCGAACGAGGCCTGCGACGACGGTGACCTAGTCACGCGCATCGCGGCCGATACCAAGGAGTGCAACAAGGATTGCACCGTCGCGGCATGTGGCGACGGTAAGACGAACAACGCTGCGGCGGAGCAGTGCGACACCGGCCGCTATTGCGCCAATGGCACGGCTTGTACCGCGGCCGCGCAATGTGCGGGCATCGGCGACGGCCTCTGCGCAACGCGCGACTTTGATTGCTGCACCCGGACATGTCAGAATCCCAAGTGCGGTAACGGTGTCTTCGAGGCCGAGTGCGTTGGATTCCCCCTAGAGGTTTGCGACGACGGATCTCATTGCGAAAACCTGCGCTCCTGTACTCTCGACTCCGACTGTGTCGGCGTCGGTGATGGCCTCTGCAAGCCCCGCAACGGAACCGGCTGCGACCTAAACTGCGCCTTTCCTGAGATCTGCGGTGACGGCCAGGTCCAGGCGTATGCTCCCTATTTTGAGGTGTGCGACGACGGTCTGCATTGCTCCGACGGTCTGACCGCGTGCTTCAGCTCGGACGACTGCGGAGCGCTCGAGGACAAGACCTGCGCGACCCGAAGCGGCACTGGTTGCGCGGCGAACTGCGCCTCGGCTGAGATCTGCGGCGACGGCGTCTTGAACCCCTATCCTCGCCGTCAACCCGATGGCTCGTTTCTCGACCCAGAGGTCTGCGACGATGGTCGCCAGTGCGCTGACGGTCGACGATGCAACACCAGTCCCGAGTGCGCCGACTCTGTTGGCGATCAGGTTTGTCGCGTTCGGAACGCGGACGGCTGCGGCCTAAACTGCCTCTCCGTCGAGGTCTGCGGCGACGGCGTCCTCAATGACTACCGCCACCAAATGGTGAACCTCAAGCCGATTATTGGCGTGGCGACCATCGGTCTGACCATCAACCGTTCCGAGGTCTGCGACGACGGCAGCCATTGCGTCGACGGAACGCCATGCTTGGTCGATGCAGAGTGCGCTGGGGTACCCGGCGAAGATAAGCTGTGCGGGCCGCGCGACGGCGACGGCTGCAGCGCTGACTGCCTGTCCGCGGAGGCATGTGGAGACGGATACTTCAATGATTACTCGCATGTCGATCTCTTGGGCACGTCCTTCGACGCGGAGATCTGCGATGACGGCAACAACACCCCCGACGACGGATGTAGCGCCAGCTGCAGTTCGACCGAGCAGTGCGGTAACGCCATCAAGGACTCGGGCGAAGAGTGCGACGAGGGCGCGGACATCAACGGTACCGAGCTATCGATCGAGAACTGCACGCGTAACTGTACCATCAGCGCTTGCGGCAATAGCCGCAAAGACCCTGGCGAGCAGTGCGATCGTTCATCGGCGCTTGGCGGCAACCTCGCCGAGGGGCCGTGCAACCTGACTTGCCTTTGCAATATCTGCGGCGACAGCGTCGTGAATACGGTCGGTGAGTTCGCGCTCCACTGCGGTGGCACCACCAAGCTTGAGCAGTGCGACTCCGGTGGTATCAACTCGGAAAGCTGTAACTTCGATTGCACGGCCACTGTGTGCGGCGACGGCATCGTGAACTTCCAGGCCAGCGAGTCTTGCGACGAGGGCCCGCCCGCTGACGGCAGCCCAGGCAGCAAGCAGACGACCCGGTGCAATAGCGACTGCAGTATCGCCTTCTGTGGCGACGGCAAACTGAACTTGGCGCGTAGCGAGGTCTGTGACGACGGTAACAATACGAACGGCGATGGATGCGCTGCGGACTGCGGTTCGACCGAGTTCTGCGGCGACGGGACCGTCAACTCGTATGTCCACGTCGATGGACTCGGCGGTAGCCTCCCGTCCGAGCTGTGCGACGACGGGACCCACTGCACCAACGGTGAATCGTGTGCGTCTGACGCCGATTGCGGTGGTGTGGTTGATGACTGCCAGGTGCGCGCCGGTACGGGTTGCTCGCCGGATTGCCTGTCGGTCGAGATCTGTGGCGACTCGTACCTGAGCGACTACGCACCCATAAATGAGACCTGCGACGACGGCAACGAGATCTCCCAGGACGGTTGCGATGGCGACGCCCGGGAGGCGGTGTCCGGTGGGGCGCGGCCAGCGCCGGGCCCGCCTCGCGTCGAGGTGCGCGGCGGGGACCTCGGCCGCGCCGAGGAG
>Ga0105051_10004596_pt1 | contig 15857 bp, 12 predicted proteins | sample FRY02_FD_78383 | JGI IMG/M metagenome (GOLD analysis project Ga0105051, IMG submission 78383) | Freshwater microbial communities from Lake Fryxell liftoff mats and glacier meltwater in Antarctica - FRY-02 (megahit assembly) | ecosystem: Environmental > Aquatic > Freshwater > Ice > Glacier... | reverse complement strand
GATGGACTTACGGGGGGTTTTTTGGGCGGAGGCAGTGGCGCTGGGGCGGGGGGGGGGGTGGGGGGGGGGTAGGGGGGTGGTACCACCCCCCCCCTGGGGTCAAAAACCTAATACAATTCGATTTTTTATTGAATTGTATTAGGTAAAAAGATGAGTGAATTCGATTTTTTATCAAACTAGTTCAATAGAAAACCGAACTAGTTCGGTAAAAAATCAAACCGTATTAGGTTTTGATTGAATGGAGGGGGTGGAAAATTGAATGAGTTCGGTTCGGAATCAAATGAGTTCGATAAAAAACCAAACTCGGTCGGTTTGGGATCAAATAGGTTTGATCAATTTGTGTTGGGCTAGGCTCGCTTGGGTGGCGGCTACGTGTTGCCGACATCGGAGTGTGCTGGAGAACCATTTTACAACATTGTTTTGATTTCTCAAAATATCTTTCCAATTTAACCCCCGAAACTGGAATTGGGAAAGCCGAAAACCAACAAAATCGTAGGCTCATTTAGAGACAACCTCTAGAAAACTGTAAACCATGAATTGTTCTTGTAGTGTGCGTTCCCTCGTATGGGGGCAAACTATGTTGCATTGTGCTCTCAAAAGTGCAATGCTTCAAAAACACCTAAGCCATGACGTTTGCAGAACGGAAACGGCAACTGGAATACTTGCTAGAAATGGTGCAGAAAGGTCGCTGCATTTCGGTGCAGCAGGTGGCCGAAAAATTTGATTGCAGCAGACGAACCGCCAACCGCATGTTTGAAGAACTGCGCGATGACGGCCACGACCTCATTTACTGTAAGCAGACAAAAAAATGCAGGATAAAAAAGCAGAGTGCCATTTTTTGACACTCTGATGCTTTTAGTTTGTCGTGTCAAAAGTTTTCGCGAAACAAAATGGCACGGGCGTACAAACTGCTTTTTAAGGCAACTCCCTCCCCGAATAAAAATGCCGTATCACCACCTTTTGCAATTCGCGTTTTAGAATGAGATCGGTGAGTTGGCCAATCGCGTTTTCAACCCCTTCCTTTCCGAACAGAATTTGCTTCACTTTAACTTCGCTCAGATCTATTCTGTAAACCAGATTCCAGAACGTTTCGGTCTGGTTTTCGAGCATATATTCAATAACGGGTGCCAATTGATCCGACAATTCTCGATATGCCGTTTCGCCTTGGCCAGAAAAAGAAACATCAAATCCCTGCAAACGAAAGTCCTTGTTGATTTGGGCTACAACTTCCTGAAGCAAGGATACACTTCGCTCGTAGCGATCAAAGTCTTGTTGAGAAAGGGGAAGGTTATCCATTTGCTATACCCAAACCTAACAGGTTTTGAAAACCTGTTAGGTTTCGTGCGGTTCGTTAAGATTCGCGGTGCATAAGGTTTTCCGAAAATGCCCGAAGGATTCCAATCCACTCTCCATCACCTTCTACCTTGTCCAAACTTGAAATTCCCTTGTTGTAATAATCCCACATCTGTTCTTCGGCCAGTTTTCTAATTCCGAGTTTATCGTAGATTTTCGTTACGGCCTTCACTTTTGCCACTTCAGAGTCGCTAGCAAGCCAATTTTTTAAGGAATCGGCATCTTGTCCTTTCGCCAATTCCATCGCTTTCAAGAGCAGAAAAGTCTTTTTGCTTGAGATGATGTCGCCACCTTTTTGCTTTCCAACTTTTTGGCTTTCGCCATACACATCAAGAATATCGTCCTGCAATTGAAACGCAATTCCTGCATTAAGACCGAAGTCGTAAAGCAGTTGTGCTTGTTCCTTATTTGCCCCTCCAATGGTTGCCCCAATTTTCAAACTTGAAGCTAGTAGTACAGCCGTTTTTAGGCCAATCATTTTCAGATAGCTGTCGATGGAAACGTTTTCTGCAGTCTCAAAATCCATGTCCATCTGCTGTCCTTCGCAGATTTCTAAAGCCGTTTTATTGAAGTCGGTAAGAATGTCTAGTAACACATCAATGCGTGTTTTCATCAACTCTTGATATGCCTTGATGAATGTGGCATCGCCAGAAAGGATTGCCACGTGATTGTTCCACTTTTCGTGCACGGTTTTCATGCCTCTCCGGAGTGGTGCTTTATCCATGATATCGTCATGCAAAAGCGTGAAATTGTGGAACAATTCGATTCCGATAGCGGGGTGGATTGCTTCTTCCACCGATTGATTAAATATCCTACAACCGATAAGAACCAACAATGGCCGCATTCGCTTTCCTCCATTAGATAGCGTGTAGCGTATTGGCTCGTACAGGAACTTGGGTTCGCTGGGCAATTCCAACGCTTCCAATGCCTTTTCAAACTGGTTTTGAAGGCCTTGAAGTTGCTCCATTTATCTAATCAGCGAAATGAACTGGCCTTGTTGAATCACCATTTCCAGACCTTTTTCAAGCGGGGTAACTTCGCGATTGAGCAGAATTTGCATTTTGCTTGTATCGGGTAATCTCCGCGTCATATCTCCCTCTTCCAAAGCTGGAAGATGGATTATGTTTGAATTTGAACCTGTGACTTTGATGATGATTTTGGCCAGTTCGAGCACAGAAAGCTCATTTCCGCCACCAATATTCACCACATCATTTACATAAAGGTCTTTTTTAAATGCCGCGTAGCAGGCATCAATATTATCTCGGATGTAGCAGAACGTCCGTGTCTGAGACCCATCGCCATAAATGGTGATGTCCTGATTTTGCAACGCCATGGATAGGAACCTTGAAATCACAAACTCTCTGCTTTGCTTTGGTCCATAGGTGTTGAAGAATCGGAAAATCGTGTACTCCAAACCGAATTCCCGATGGAACGATTTGAGGTAAGCCTCACCCACATTCTTCACAATGGCGTATGGTAATCGGGAATTGAGCGGAGTAGTTTCTTCGTTCTGAGGAAACTCAACAGGCTCACCATAAACTTCAGATGAACTCGAATAGAACACTCGTTTCACACCCGTGTTCTTGCTCAATTGCAAAAGGTTCTTTATGCCTGTGATGTCATTCAGAACCATCACAGGATTCTGCAATGTGCGCTTCACTCCAACCACGGCCGCATAGTGAAAAACGTAATCAAACGAGTAGGCATAAAAGACGCTCGAAATGTCCATGTAATCGTTCACATCGCACTTGATAAAACACAGATTGTCGTGTTCAGCATCAGGAATTTTCTTTTGCGAACCAGTTTGCAGATTATCAACCACAACCACGTAGTTTTCGGGGTCGATAATCAACTTTTCGACCATACCGCTTCCTACAAATCCGGCACCTCCGGTAACGAGAATCTTGTTCTTAATATGTGCTGGAAAATTCATGCTATTTCAACAGTTTCATAAGGTATTCTCCGTAGCCGCTTTTCACCAACGGCTCGGCAATTTTTCTCAATTGACCGGCATTGATGAATTTCTGTCGGTAAGCAATCTCTTCGATGCAACCGATGGCCAATCCTTGTCGTTCCTCAATGGTCTGAACGTAGTGCCCGGCCTGCATTAGTGAAGCAAATGTTCCAGTATCCAACCAAGCAGTTCCTCTTCCCAAAAGACCAACTTTCAGCTTGCCTTCCTTCAGATAATACTTGTTGATATCTGTAATCTCGTATTCACCGCGTGCGCTTGGCTCTAGGTTTTTTGCCACTTCCACCACCGAATTGTCGTAGAAATACAATCCTGGAACAGCATAATTTGATTTCGGCTGAGTTGGTTTTTCCTCAATAGAAACCGCGTTGAAATCAGCATCAAATTCTACAACACCATAACGCTCTGGGTCGCTTACGTGATAGGCATAAACCACACCTCCTTCAGGGTCGTTGTTTGATTTGAGCAATTGCTCTAAACCGTGTCCGTAAAAAATATTATCGCCCAATACCAAAGCCACTTTATCGTTTCCAATAAACTCTTCGCCAAGCACAAATGCCTGGGCAAGTCCGTTTGGAATTTCCTGAACCTTGTAGCTGAACTTGCAGCCAATTTGCTCTCCAGTTCCGAACAATCGCTCAAAGTGTGGCAGATCGTGTGGTGTGCTGATGATGAGTATTTCGCGGATACCGGCTAGCATGAGAACACTTAGCGGGTAATAAATCATCGGTTTGTTGTAAACGGGCATCAGTTGCTTGCTTACAGCAAGGGTCAACGGATGAAGTCTGGTGCCGGATCCACCGGCTAAAATGATTCCTTTCATAAGGGTGAGTTTTTATCGCTCAATTCGATTTTTCTGTCTTTAGATTCGGAAGAATCCTCTTCTACATTTTTCTTGTATTTGTCTGTCATAGACCGCTCTAATGTAAGTAATAGAGATGGTAGCAGAATCAAATTTGAGAACATTGCCACTAACAGCGTGATTGAAATGAGCATTCCCAATGCTTTGGTTCCACCAAAGGTGCTCATGTTGAAAATAGAGAACCCAAAAAACAGCACAATGGATGTGTAAGCCATGCTCAATCCGACCTCATGCAGGGCCAAAATTACGCTACGTTTAATCTTCCAGTTGTTGGCCTCCAGCTCCTGTCTGTACTTGGCCAAAAAGTGAATGGTATCATCAACAGAAATACCAAAAGCAATGCTAAAAACGAGGATGGTGGATGGCTTGATGGTAATCTCCAAAAACCCCATGAGAGCACCTGTAATAATGAGTGGAATGATGTTCGGAATAAGGGATACCGCAACCATGCGCCACGATTGAAACATGAATGCCATTAGGATAGCTATAAGCACCACAGCCATACTCAAGCTTACAAACAGATTTTTAACCAGATAATCCGTTCCTCGGAGGTAAACAACAGATGTTCCGGTCATCAGTGTTTTGTACTTGTCTGGCGCAAAAATGCTGTCAACTCGTGGTCCAATCTCGGCCAGCAGTCGGTCCATTTCATCCGTTCCCACATCCTTCATCTGAAAACTTACTCGTGTTACCTGCTTGGCACTGTCGATAAAGCTGTTTAGCAATTCGTTTCCTTTACTTTCATCTCCATTATTGTTGGCGTACGAAAGGATAAAACCACGTTCGCTTCCGTTTGGGAGACTGTATTTGGATGGCATTCCACCATAGTATGCCTGCTTGAGCGATTTGACCACCTCGGCCATGCTAACGGCACGCGAAAATTGCGGATAGGACGAAATGACTTCCTGCAACTCCTCAATTCGTTTGAGGGTGGCGGGTGATAGCGCCTTGTCTGGTTTCAGCGCGTCAATCTGAACTTCAAAAGGCATTACGCCATTAAAATTTTTCTCAAAAAAGGCGAGGTCGGCCAAAACCGGGCTATCTTCTGGAAAATCGTCTACAATATTTCCGTTTGATGTGATGAGGGTGATGCCGTAGATTCCTATTACAACCACGATTCCAAAAAACCAATAGACGCGCGTTCGATACGAAAGGACGATTTCTACAATTTTGGAAACGAAAACCTTGGAGTAATTGCGGTCTAGGTGCTTTACGTGACGAGCCTTTGGCTCACTTAAAAAACTGAAAACAATGGGCACCAACAGTATCGATAGAACGAATATGAACATGATGGAAGTGGCGGCCACCACTCCGAACTCGCGCATAATCGAACTTTCGACAACCGTGAATGTGGCAAAACCAGCGGCTGTGGTAGCGTTGGTCAGAAGCGTGGCTCGTCCAACCTTTCTAACTACGCGCTGAAGCCCTTTTATCTTGTTTCCGTGCGAACGGTATTCCGTATGGTATTTGTTAAGCAGGAAAATGCAGTTGGCCACACCAATAACAATAATCAGCGGAGGCACCAACCCCGTTAATATCGAAAGCTGAAACCCGAATAGAGAAACGAGTCCGATTGACCAAATGGCACCCACTACTACCACTAGCATGGCCACCATTACCACTTTAAACGACCTAAAAAACAAGAACATGATAAGAGCCGTAACCAGTATGGCGTATAGGATGAACAGAACCATCTCATCAGCCACCACTTTTGCCAGAATACTTCGGATATAAGGCATTCCCGAATACCGCAATTTTGAACCTAAACGCCCTTCGTATTTCTTGCCAGTGGCCATTATGCGGTCGGTGAGAGCCACTCGCTTCTTACTGTCTAAAACCTTCGCATTCATGGTAATGGCCATCACCGAAATGTGCGATTCTTCATCCCACATCAATTTGTCGTAAAATTTCAGTTTCACGATTTCATTTTTGATAGAGTCGAGTTCAGTCTGTGTTGCTGGTTTTTCTTGGCTCAACAGTTTGAAGTCAAAGCGTTTCAGACTATCATTCCTAACCAAATGATAACATCTGGCTGCCGAAACAACTTGTTCTACACCATCTAACTGGAGCATTTCCTCGCCCAAATCAAACCAAGCATCATACACATCCTTCCTAAAAAGATGCTCGTTCTCTATGCCGATAACTAGCACATCGCCATCCTCTCCAAACTTCTGTTTGAACGCCTTGTAATTAATTAGCGTGCTATCTGTGAGCGGCAGCAGCGCAGCAAAATCGTAACGGATTTTTACCGAAGTGGCCTTGTAGCCCATTAGCACGGTAATAAGACCGATTACCACCAAAATGGCAACTCGGTTTCTAAGAATGATGCGTGCAATGGTCTGCCACATAATTGGTGCTGAAAATCAGCAAATTGCTTTTTTTAAATGGGCTGCGAAGCTAAGAAAATCACGTAGTCAATCCAATCGCGGCAGGAGGCTTCTAGGAGGATAGAAACCGTTCATTCAGACTCGTCCGCAATTCGCCTGACGTTTTACCTAAAACAAAAAGCGCCCCGACATTGCTGTCGGGACGCTTACCATGAAAAGGAACAGGACTCTCCAACCCTGCAACTTTGCCTTTACTTATGCTTTTGCAGCTGCTTTAGGAGCAGTAGTTTTAGCAGAAGTTTTACCGATTTTGCTTTCTAGGTCAGCAACTTTTGACTTAAGATCAGCAAGAATTTCTTCTTCAGTTTTCTTAATGATGCCAACTTTTTCTTTGATTTCGTTGTACTTCGCTTCGAATTCTTCTTTACGGGCTTCAGTCTTTTCGAAAAGCTCATCTACCAACTTCTTTCCCTCTACATCAGAGATTTTACCTTTCTCGATAAGGTCTTTTACAGACTCTTCGAATTTTGCAGATACTTCTGCAGCTAGATCAACACCAGCGTAAAGGAATTTTTTGAATGCGTCTTCCATAATATTTGTTTTTTAATGAATGTGACTTATTGTTTTACGAGTGGCAGTAGGCAATTACCGTGCACATCGGTGTGCCAAACTTGTTTTTTAGAAAACGAAACATCCTGAAAGCCCCGTCAATAAAGGGATACAGAAATTATTGGTATTCTTTGGCACGGAAGTGTGCCAAAAAACACGAATACTGACACGCATGACAGCTCGTTTATCAAACAGCCGTTTTCGGGTCGTCCTGTCAGGCGTGTCAGGTTTTGCGCACGTGTGATTCTGAGGAATTTCAGCGATAAGGAAAGAGATGCTTCCTACGTCCGCCTTAGGCGGACACACGAAGCCGATTCCAGCTTGTCATTCCGAGGAACGAGGAATCTCTTTTCATCGAAGTCATATCTGAGATTGCCGTTACTTTTACCCCAAACAACAGCGATGCAGCAAATCCTCAATTACATCAACGGCAGTTTTCAGCCCCCTAATTCAGATAAGTATTTAGATAATTACAACCCAGCAACGGGAGAAGTTTATTCCTTGATTCCAGATTCTGATGCCACGGATGTGGAGCTTGCTGTGAAGGCAGCTAAGGCCGCCTTTGCAAGCTGGTCAGCACTCTCGCGAGAGGAGCGTTCGCAGCACATGCTAAATGTTTCAAGGCGTATTACGGAGCGTTTGGATGAACTGGCCGAAGCCGAAAGCACAGACAACGGAAAGCCCGTTTGGATGGCAAAACGGGTTGATATTCCGCGTGCATCTGACAACTTCAAGTTCTTTGCTACAGCAATACTGCACGATAGTTCTGAGTTGCACGACATGGATGGTAAATTCCTGAATTACACCCTGCGCCAACCCATTGGCGTGGCTGGCTGCATTTCTCCATGGAACTTGCCGCTCTATCTTTTCACGTGGAAGATTGCGCCCGCCTTGGCTTCAGGAAATACCGTTGTTGCCAAACCATCAGAAATTACTCCAATGACTGCTTTCCTTCTTTCGCAAATTTGCGAAGAGGTTGGTTTTCCGAAAGGCGTGCTGAATATTGTGCATGGACTTGGCGGCAAGGTCGGTTCGGCCATAACCGAACATCCTGATGTGCCAATTATTTCCTTCACAGGCGGAACCGAAACAGGAAAGACCATTGCCCGCATGGCTGCTCCGATGTTCAAGAAACTTTCGTTGGAACTTGGTGGCAAGAACCCAAACATCATTTTTGACGATTGCGACCTTGATAATGCCCTGAGCACGTCACTCAATTCAAGCTTTGCAAATCAGGGACAAATCTGCCTGTGCGGTTCGCGAATTTATGTTCAGAAAGGTATTTACAACGAATTCAAAACGCGATTTGTTGAGATGGTGAAGCAGATGAAGGTCGGAGACCCGAAATCGCCTGATGTGAAGCTGGGAGCCATAGTTTCTAAAGCGCATTTTGATAAAGTTCTGTCCTACGTTGAGCTGGCAAAACAGGAAGGCGGCACTGTGCTTTGTGGTGGAAAAGAAGCCAAAACAGACCTCGGTGGCTGGTTTATCGAACCAACGGTTATCGAAGGATTAGACGAGCAATGCCGCACCAATCAGGAAGAGATTTTTGGTCCTGTTGTCACCATTCAACCGTTTGAAACGGAGGAAGAAGTACTCGCTTACGCCAATGGAACTAAGTACGGACTGGCCTCAACTGTTTGGACAAGTGACCTAGCGAGGGCGCACCGCGTAGCAGCGCAACTTCACACAGGCATCGTTTGGATAAACTGTTGGCTCATTCGCGACCTGAGAACCCCGTTTGGTGGTGTGAAACAGTCAGGCGTTGGCCGCGAAGGCGGTTGGGAAGCGCTTCGGTTTTTTACGGAACCGAAGAATGTCTGCATTCCGTTGCAGTAGGGTCTAAACAGACTCCAAACGACCTGTAAACGGCTTGCGGTGGGCTTTCAAATGGCACATAATGGGATTGAGAAGTTCCATTTTCACTCAGATAAGTTCCACTGTATCAAAGAGAACGTCCACAAAAGCATTTCAAACGGCCTAAAATGATAGGAGAACGGCTTATAAAAAGCCTGTGTTGAAGGTTTGAGGTGAGCGGGTTTTTAAGGATTCAATTTCAGCGGATATTTTTCGCGTATCCTCACCCGTTTTGAAAACCCTTTGGCATTGCCTACAACCGAGCCTACTATCTCCACATCCAACGTGGTCATTCCATTGTTGAGCAAGGCACCAAGTCCCATCATCAAGCTTCCGCTCAAGAGAGTTTGGGTCGAAGTCTTGATTGTCACGGATTTGCTTAATGTCTTGTTAGGCTGAATTTCGGTAAGTTCTTTTGATTCTGCTGTTCCGAGCGTGTTTCCATTCAAGCGCACATCCAAACAATAGCTTTTTACGTTTACGGGAAAATCGTTCGGGTTGTGCAACTCAACCACAAAAGCCACTTCAGTTTCTGTCTTCATTGCCTTTTGTATGTCGCAACAGACCACCGAGCCTAGTTCGAGCGGCTTAATCATTATGCACGAACTCAGCATGAAAAGGATGGAAATGAATAGCAGAACACGGATTTTCATGTAATGATGGTGATAGTTGAAGCGGTAAAACTAATTTAGTTCGCTCAAACCCATCATGTCCAAGGAAACCATTGCCATTCGTCCTGAAGAACAGATTCGCTTATTGCAACGCGAAAACGAACTCCTCAATAGCATCGTTCAGGGAGCTTCCGATTTCATTTATGCTAAGGATTTGAAGGGCAGATACATTTCCATCAACGAGGCTGGCGCTGCTTATTTTGGTAAACGAGTTGATGAGATTATTGGCCGAACGGATGTTGAATTGCTTGGGAATGCTGCGACAAGACAGATCATCGAAACGGATCAACAAATTCTTCGCACTGGAAAGCCGGTTACGTATGAGAACCGTGGCAATTTTGGTTTGGGTAGAAGTTTTTTTTCCACCACCAAGTCTCCATTGCTAGATGGTAATGACAAGGTTATTGGGCTTATTGGCATTTCTCGCGATGTAACCACGGCCCGATTGTCTGAAGAGAAGTACAGGTTCATTTTTGACAATGCGCCATTTTCGTTTTGGGAAGAAGATTTTTCGAATGTGAAAAGTTATCTCGATGAACTAAAGGCAGCTGGCGTTACTGATATTAAAAATCATTTTCTCACAAATCCTGAACAGCTAGAAAAGTGTATCGACCTCATTATCATCAAGAATGTGAACCGAGCCACATTGATGATTAATGGTGTTGAAGATAAAGCACAGTTTATCAAGAAGATTCATCGAAATTTTGCTCCTGAATCTGAGAACATTTTCGTAGATGAATTTGCGGCATTGGCTGCGGGTGAGACTTACTTTCAAGCGCAAGGATCCTTCGTCAATCTTAATGGCGATGTGGTTGATGTTCAGTTCAATCTCAACGTGCTTCCTGGCCATGAACAGGATTTATCGCTGGTTTTGGTTTCTGTTGCCGATATCACAGATACCAATAAGCTTACGAACGAACTGAACACGATTAAGCATCGTTATCAGAGCATTGTAGAGGCTCAATCTGAAATGATTTGTAGGATAAATCCGCAGGGAAAGGTCATTTTCAGAAATCACGCATTTACACGATGTTTCAAGTTTAAAGATTCTGGATGGGAAATTCGGTTTCCATCGCTTTTTCCACCTTCTGAATTGGAAAAATGCGAGCGAGAAATGCAATTGCTCAGCGCGCGCGAATCAAATCGAATTTTGGAGCTTAGAAACTACGATGAGGATGGAAATCTGATTTGGCAGGAATGGAATGTGACTGCCTTTTACGGGAATTCAGGCACACTTTTAGGCTATCAGGCTGTTGGAAATGATGTTACGAGTCGAAAGATGGCTCAGGAGGCGTTGGCCTCATCCGAGGCCCGTTGGCGCTCGGTGTTTGAACATGCCGATGATCTTATCATGACGGTAAATTCAGAGGGCTACATCCTATCGGTAAATGATTATCAGGAGCTCCCGAAGGATGTAAAATGGGCAGGAAGAACGATTGAAGAAGTAATGCTTCCAGAGAACGCACACACCACCATGGAGCTGGTCAATCAGGTCTTCAGCACGGGAAAGGCCATTAAAACTGAGCTTAGGATCCTGCACAGGAAAAGCCAGCAACACTCAACCTATGGCGTAACGCTTTCGCCCATTTATCATGGTAACCGTGTCATAACCACCATCTGTATCGCCAGAAATATTTCTGAGACCAAGGAGTTTGAAAAGCACCATCGCGAAGCACTGATTGAAGGACAGGAAAACGAACGAATGCGCGTTTCGCAGGAGCTGCACGATGGACTTGGCCAACTTTTTACGGCCATTAAATTGAATCTGCAACATTTGAAATCGGGACTTGGAAATTACGAGGTCATCGATGAAATGAACGAAAGGGTAAACGTTTTGGAGGAAAATATTGGAGTGGCTATTGCGGAGGTCAAGAACATTTCGTGCAATCTGATGCCCGATGTGCTTTGGCAGTTCGGACTAAAACCAGCAATTCAAGACCTTGTAGAAAAATGGAACTCTACCATTGATTTTACCATTTCTTTGGAACTGGTTGATATGGACATACGGTTTTCGCCTGAGTTGGAAAAGGCCCTGTTCCGAATGTGTCAGGAACTGGTGAACAACTCCATTCGGCATGGCAACCCATCCAACGTATATGTACAGCTAATCAACCATGGAGATTCCATTGTTCTGATGGTGGAGGATGACGGAATCGGATTTGACCCAAACAATACCACTAAAGGTTTGGGAATGAGAAATATCTGGTCTAGAGCGGAGGTTTTTGAGGGAAGGGTAGAAATTGATTCTGCGCTAGAAAAGGGCACCGTTACCACAGTTGAAATACCTTTGACTAATTATTTGAAACAATGATAAGAGTACTTATTGCAGACGACCACGAAATGATTCGTAACGGACTTTCTTCTCTTTTGAGAGGAGAATCCAATATTCTTGTGGTGGACATGGTCCGAAACGGAAAGGAGGCATTAAACATCTGTGCTTCGCGTCAGGTTGATGTGGTGCTAATGGACATTATGATGCCCGAGATGAACGGGGTAGAGGCAACACGTGCCATCAAGCAAGAACATCCAAATGTTAGAGTACTGATAGTTACAATTAATGACGAACCTCGATTTATTAAAGAGGTTCTTCAGGCTGGAGCTTCGGGCTACATATTAAAGCACTCCTCCAAAGACGAGATTATTAAAGCCATTGTTGCTGTTGCCGAGAAAAAACAGCATTTCAGTACAGAGGTGTTAACCAAAATTTCTGGCGAGTTTGCCATGGGCTCCAAGCCTGGAGCTCCAATGCTTACAAAAAAGGAAAGCGAAGTGCTTAGGCTTATTGCTCACGAATTTACCAACCAAGAAATTGCAGACAAGTTAGATTGCGGGATAAGAACGGTGGATACGCACAAACGCAACCTCATCAAAAAACTTGAGGTTAAAAACGTTGTCGGATTAGTGAAATACGCGATAAAAATGGGCGTGGTGCATGATTAATAAGGATGAGACAACTCACGCCTTTGTTGCTTGTTATTGCCTGTCACCTTTCTTCTTGTAAGAAGGAGGAATCCTTTGATTCGTTCATCATTGGGGAGGTTCAACATGGTGGGTATTCCATGGTTTCGGATACAATGGTGCTGTAGCAACAATTTTGCTGGAACTGTTACTGGATTATTAAGGTGAATGAATCTCTACCCGTTGAGGAGCCATTATTTATTGTTAATAATAGATGGGCGGTGAGTTCTGGCGGTGTCACGAGTGCCGCGAAGAATCTCCAGACAACAGAGATCTCAGTTTAGGGATCACAATCGGGGATTACTGAAGCATACGTTGGAGGTGAAAAAGTGCCGTTTCAGTCAGAATTTTCGGGTAGCAACTTGAGTTTTGCAAACAACCCCTCGTACTTTACCGCCAAGATAAATTCGAGCTCTGGCGAATACGTTGGGTGGGTTAAACTCCAATACGAGAATACTTCAGTGCTTATCACTGATTTTTGTTTTTATCAGCTTTAGCAAGAGGAGTGGTTTAAACTCGGAAGTAGGTTAACGGCATGCCGATTAGTCCGCCAATCCATGGATGTATTCCAGAATCTGAGATTTGCTCACAGGTTTTGTCAAAAACCCAATCACCGTAGGTTCTTTTTCTGCCCGAACGCGATCTTTCAAGCCGATGGAAGAGGTGAGAATGACCACCTTGGCGGTTGTCCCGAGCTCATTCATAAGATCAATAAGTTGCCAGCCTTCCAAATGCTTCATGTTGAGGTCGAGGAACACAATTTTTGGCTCCGGATTTCCTGACTGAGAAAGCTCAATAAGCTTCATGATGGCACGGTCTCCATCATCAAAATAAACGGCACGATTCCCGTATTCCGAATTATCCATCAACCCCTTGATTATGAAACGGAAAATCTCATCATCGTCTACAAACCATATGTCTTTCAAATTTTCCGTGACAGCGAACTTTTATGCATGACCTATGCTAAGAGGTTATTCCTCCTATTTTTCTATTGAGCAAATCCGCGGAATGTTCCAAGTTCCAATTGGCACCAAGGTAAACCTTTTCTTTTTCTAGAACAACGTTAATCTTAGAACAAAATCCTGTATTGCAACAGCGGATAAATACCCAACTGGTTCACATTCAACAATTGATTTTTGTCTGGATTGTATTGATTGTACAACGGATTGGCCTTATCAGTCACGTTTTGGCATGAAGCAGTGAATTCCTGCGTCACTTTTGGGCGGCTCATTCTGTAGGTGAGGCCAAGATCGAGACGGTAATACGGTTCAAACTGTTTAGAATAGGCCGATTCATCCACATAAATGGCCCTTTTTGCAATGGCAGATGCCTCAAGATCAATAGGAGTATAGCGCGAACCGCCCGCAATGGTAAATTTCACATCGAATTTTAGTGAATGTTTGGTAGCCAATCGGCTTGCCTGCTTCTTGTCAAACCGTTTGAGTTGTTTATCCGAATAGTTTGGTTTCGGCTCTCGAAGTTTCGGGTTCTTCCTATTCAATTGAAGTTCGTAACCACCCAGCACATTTGCCACGTAATTTCCATTGAATACCGTGTTTCGCTGAATGCCATCGCTTGCCGTGTATTTAGAATCATAGAAGGAGGCCGTTAGCAACCAATAATAACCGTTGGTCAGAAACTTTTCGAAGGTGATTTCCAGTCCATAGTTGGTTCCCGTTCCGCCATTCACAATATCTTCTGGGCCATCTTGCGTAAAACTTCCCACATTAAGTGATGAGTAGGAGCTGCTGTCGCGGTCAATTCCTGCGTTATATATGTATTGATAATATGCCTCAACCTTGATGCGCATATCAAACGGTAAACTCCAATCATATCCAACAACGGCATGATGGCTGCGTACAAAATCGAGGTCGCGGTTAGGAGTAGCTTTATTTCCTAACGAATCTTCCATCACTAGGAAATATCTGTCTAACGCCACCATTTGACTGTGAAGTCCGTAAGCCACCGATAATCTGTGTCTTGGATTTAATTTCCATTGCAATCCCAATCTAGGTTCAACAGCAAACGAGCCATTCAAGGTTAATACTTGCCCATGCACTCCCGTGTTCAAAGTCCACGCATCATTCCACCGCCATTGCCATTGGGCATACGGCTGAAGCAGGGCAGTAATGCCGTCAAAATCGGTCAATGTCTGATAGTTGTTCCACGTTGGAATAAACGCACTGTCTTGTAATATCGAATAGAAAACAGTTGCTCGTGTTCCAACTTTTAAGTTGTGTTTTGCATTGAATTTCTTCTTGTAATACACGGAGCCCTGAAAACGATGGTCTTGAAAATTCTGCCTGTACCAATCAAACGGATTCTTGCTAATGTCAACACTATCTACCACATCCTGATTAATCTGTGTGCTTGCCGCCACGGTCATTTTTAGGTAACTCGCGTTATTAAAAAGATAGGTGTGAGAAAAGCCAGCTACACCCGTTTTGGTTCGGTCGTAAATATCAAGCCCGCCTTGTGAGTAGAAGTTGGTAGAATTATCGGTTGATTCGCTTGCGAGAAATTCAATGCTACTGATGCCGCCCATTCCGAAAATCTCAAAAATGCCCGCTTTTTTGGTTGGAATTCGAACTTTGAAAGTAAGGTCTGAATACTGAGGCGTAGCATCGCCCGTGCCGAAATCAACTCCTCCCAATTGGAAAAGCGCCAAGGTTGAATACCGAAAATTGATGAGGTACGAAGCGCCACTTTTTTTGGAGAAAGGGCCTTCTGCACCCAATTCAACCCCGTTGAAACCAATTTGTCCTAGGAACTCGTGTTTCTCATTGTTCCCGTGGCGCATTTTAAGGTCGAAAACACCAGAAATTCCGTTTCCGTACTCTGATGGAAAAGCAGCGGTAAGAAAATCTGAGTTTGAAAGAACATTACTATTGAGCATACTTACCGGACCACCTGTTGAGCCTAAGTTTCCGAAATGGTTTGGGTTGGGAATGTCGATGTCTTCCAATCGCCAAAGCAGACCTGTTGGTGAGTTTCCTCTAATTACAATGTCGTTGGTAGCATCATTCGCACCGCGCACACCTGCAAAGTTGGTGGCCATGCGCGAAACGTCATTCCTAGTTCCAGCATAGCGCGAAGCTTCTTCGGTAGAAAAAACACGTGCCGAAACGGTTGTCATCGTGTTCAACACTTCTTCTTTGTTTCGAGATGCTTTTACCACAACCTCGCCCTGTTTCATCACCATTTCCACCATTTGCACGTTCAGCACCAACTCTTTTCCGCTTAAAAGT
>Ga0105051_10004576_pt1 | contig 15897 bp, 10 predicted proteins | sample FRY02_FD_78383 | JGI IMG/M metagenome (GOLD analysis project Ga0105051, IMG submission 78383) | Freshwater microbial communities from Lake Fryxell liftoff mats and glacier meltwater in Antarctica - FRY-02 (megahit assembly) | ecosystem: Environmental > Aquatic > Freshwater > Ice > Glacier... | reverse complement strand
GCAGGAGTTCATGCCTGAAAAATCCATCTCTAAACTGAAAGTGACTTCCAGCCTTGATGTTTTCGCTCAAAAATGCCGTCATTTGCTGATGCAAACTCGGTTTTGAGCGGGTTTGTACCCACAGATTCTGCGGAAGAGCCATAAATGGTGATGCCCGTCGCGAGTATGGACATGGTAATCGATACATCGAGTCGAACGTTGCTGAAGGAACAATCCGATTCTGCCGCATCATTCCGCAGCGGCCAGTGCCGGTCCAATCGCTGCGCAGTTTCATCGCGCCGCCGACGGACTAGCCCTGATCTGAGCCGATATTTGTACGCAACGGACTCCGACTTCGTGATCAAGATCCGTCGTGCAGTTTAATCGATTGGGTCGTGCGCGAAGTTGCACAGTAATTCCCCTGCTACTTCGCAGACGGATCAGGGTTTGCGTATCGCTTGCAATTACGCGTTTGGCTTTACCTTCGCAAACGCATGATGAAAGCCAGTTTTGAAGCATACAGCACGCCACACTGTAAAAAGACACTTTGAAAAGACACTTTGAAATTAGGTCAATTTGAAACAGAGCGTTAGTCGCTGCCTCGAATGATTTCGGCAGTCGGGAACCTTGAGTTCTGCGAGACCTTTCGAAAGCGTGTTTGAGAATGACGGTTCTCAGCGACGCTCCTCTCGTGAAGAATCTAATAACTGAGCATAATGACAAATGAGAAGGACACCAGAAATCAGAATCAAATGTCTCGGAATTGGCTGAATCTACGATTCATTCTTTTCCTTCAGATACCGGTCTTTTCACGGCTGACCATAACCGGCAGCGCAGAACAATGACGGGCCGCGCATTTTGGATCTTCCTGATCTTGTTGCTATCTGACACCGTATTGATGGAGAGGAGATGCCTTGTTCGTTGAATGCTTGATATCCGTAAAGCGAAGCGGCGCTACACAACCATCAATTCTAGATATCGGTTTCTGAGGCCGCGGTAAACTCTCGATACCGCAGCAGACCTGCTGCCAGGGTTAAATAGCCGATCGTCATCGTCAACAGAACGCCCACGTGCCAAGCAGCGGATTCGTCGCCAAAGTACGCCGATAAAACCTCACTGCGTTCCACCATGGCACTGTCCATGTCCATCCAACGCACCAACAAACATCGAAGCCGGTATTGCACCGTCAGTAGATTCACCGCCGCGGGTACGAGCGCGAGTGTCACTTCAAAAATCACCGCATACAAAATGCCAGCGACCATCGCACGTTTGGGCGCAATCACGCCGATCAGTAAGAACACGGCTGAGTACGCGACGCATGACAGCACCACAAGAGCACACTGCACCACGATCAATCGAATCGGATCAACCACCCCGAGCGCGATGACTCCTAGCGTCGCGGAGACCAATCCCACCGGTATCGACCAACTAATCGCAACCAAATATTTTCCAAACAACACGGACAGCGGCCCATGGGGTCTCACGGCAAGATAGACCCAACTGCGTCCCTCCAGTTCCGAAGACAACGCCGGTGTCGCCCAGAGAAAAATGCCCATCATGCACGCCACACACGGGGCTAATACGTACACAAGAATGGCCGCGACTTCTATCGGCGGTTCACTGCGAGCGGTGGACCGAATGAGCATCAACAATAGTGGCGGGAACGCCATGAGCGCGACCATCCAAGCGAGTCGCGGGACCGTCAGTGTTCGTCGCCATTCGAAGAAAAAAACCGCGGGGATACGTTGGAGAGTGTTCATTTGCCGCCTCGATGGATCTTCATCAGTGAGTTGAACACATCTTGCAATGAATCATCTGCAGCGCGAACTTCGGTCACCAAATAGCGATCCTCGGTGACCGCCTGACCAAGGAAACGGCTCAGTTGATTCGACATCGTCGTTGTGATTTTAAGTTCACCATCATCAGTGATTTGAACCGAATCTACAAGTTCCTCGCGGATCAACTCAGCAGCCATCAATCGCGGTTTGTCGACTCGCATGCGAACTTCCGATGGCACATCCGTTAACAGCGTATGAATGTCGCCGGCGGTACCGGAAGCCAAAAGGCGACCGCCGCTAAGCAACATGAATGAACGCGTCAGCGATTCAATTTCATAAAGGACATGGCTCGATACCAGCAAGCTTCTTCCTTCCGCGATCCAGTGTTGTAACAGTGTTGTCATGGAATGCCTTGCGATCGGATCCAGCCCGCTGAACGGTTCGTCGAGAATCAGAAATTCAGGTTCATGAGCAATCGCTTGAGCCAACCGCGTGCGTTGCCGCATGCCACGAGAAAAACTGAGAATCTTACGATGCATATGATCGGTTAGCTGCACTCGCTCCATTGCCTGAACCGCCAAGCGTTTTGCATCACCGGCATTAAACCCCTGAAGGCGAGTTAAGTAAGCAACCCATTCGATCGCGGATACATCGGCATACATTCCTTCGCTACCGGGCAAGAAACCAATTCGCCTTAGCAACTCATGACTTGAACGCGGTTGAAGTCCAAGCACGCGGACCGAACCGAGGGTTGGCGACAATTGACCGGTGATCAAATTCAATAACGTCGACTTACCGGCACCGTTGGGTCCCAGCAAACCATGCGCCCCGTTTTCGAGAGACAACGAAATGTCATTGACACCGATGACGGTACCATATAAACGCGTCGCATTGTTTAGCTCAAGTAGCACGATGGGATCCTCCGTCACACTCGCATCGGAGCGGTGACACGTCGAAACAAAATCGCCAGTGACACCAGCGAGACGGCAACCAGCAGAACAAAGGACGGCAAGACGACAGAGGGATCACTTACAAAACCGAAGGCGTATGACTGCACAACGCCGAGTACCTGATAAGGCGAAGCCAATAGTCGCCAACCCGGCGCGAAGGCAACTTGATCTTGGGCTGCCTCGAATGTTGGAATCGCAACCAGTGCTGAATAGGTAACGTGTCCCATGATCCACATCGCAAACCAAGCAAACCCAGCGTACCGGCTTTCCAAAGTCAATGACGAGAACGCCAGCGCAACCAACGTCGTGGGGATGATCATGCACGCGGATGCGATCAAGATCCTTATCGGTAAATCCCATGTTGTCAGCACCACTTCAACCGAAGGCGAAAGCATAACCGCCGCAACATAAAGCAATAACGCGGGCATCGCCGAAATCCAAAACAGAAAGAAGCCGACGACGCCCAATTTGCCAACGACGTACTCCAGACGCGAGATGGGTCGAGCAAAGTAGATCAAGTAGGCACGTGTCCTCAGGTCTTGCGAAATAAGCGGAGGAGCAACGATACCGACCAGGATGACCATAAGAAATGCCTGAGGATATCGCAAAAACGTCAATATCAAGAACGACCATACCGGTTGCCGAATGGCAGCAAACTCTTCCGGCGTCGGATTGCGTGGCAGCGCACCGATGGCGTCTCTCAACATCATTTCTTGAGGCATACGACGCACGAGAATCGAAAAGCTCCGCCAAATCTCTGGGTCGCGACCTGCTTGTTCGAATAAGAAGAATGGGATCCCAAAAAAGAGCAGTGGCAACAACGCAGAGAACAGCAATCGTCTCAGCCAACGCGATTGAGATGCTCTGCCGATTCCGGTGGAGCAAATGGTTAACCACCGAGTCCACTCGCTGACCCGTTGTCCCTGCCAAGGCCGATACGAAGGGCTATGAATCGGCACGGCGACTCGACGGCGTTATGGATTGAACGGCTTCCAAGAAAATCGTTTCCATTGAATTCCGAGCGGGTGTCAATGACCGAATCACAATGCCATGATTCGTAGCGGCTTGCCATATTGCCTTCACGCATTCCTCTGAATCGCCCTGAACGATCAGCAGACCGGTCGCGCTAAGTTTGGTCTCAAAGTTTCTTGCACTCAACGCATCTTGAAGCGTCTCCGCTGATCCAAGCGTGCGTACCTGCATCGCGGGAACCAGTGGCCTCGCCAACTCTACCATCGGCTTCGCGACTGAGACGCGACCAGAAGAAAGAATGACAACGAAGTCACCCACTTGTTGAACATCCGGAAGAATGTGAGTGCAAATCACAATGCTCTTTTGATGCGAGCGTGACAGGACACGAATCCGGTTTAACATCGCATCACGTTCGTCAGGATCCAGTCCCGAGGTCGGCTCATCGAGTATTAGCAACTTGGGATCGTGAACAAGGGCTTGAGCAAACTTCAGTTTTTGCCGCATGCCCGTCGAGTAGGTTTCAACGGTTCGATAACGTTCTTGTCCGGCACCACAGAAGTCGAGGATCTCGTGCGAGCGTCGAAGCGCTTCCGTCGGCGGGAGACAATTCAACCTCGCCGCGAATTGCACGCACTGGATGCCCGTGAGCGACGGCAGATAACAATCGTCTTCCGGCATGTAACCAACGAGCTGTCTTATTTCCTTGCTCTGTCGCCAGATCGTTTTTCCCAGCACCGTACCGGCGCCCGACGATGCTCGCAAAAGGCCAAGGAAGATTTTGATAAGTGTGCTTTTGCCGGCTCCATTGGGCCCCAAAAGTCCCGTCACTCCAATCGGAAAATTGACCGTGATATCGTGAAGCACTTTGAAGCCGCGATATGCCTTTGTGATCGACCGAAGTTCGATGGCGTTATCCATAGCCGATTCGTGCGTATCGGCTATGGCGTGGTTGAATAACAAACGGTCAATCAATTTCAAAGCGTTCCGAAGGCGAATTCATGCCGAAGGTATGGCATCATTTGAAGACGTACCAACTTATTCGATCGATAACCGAAGATCTTGCCCAGTGGAGACAAGATCCTAGGTCTTCGATTGAGCTCCGGTTGGATTTCGAGATTCGTAGAAACCGACCAAGACCCGAGAAGGCAAATTTTCAGTTGCGTCCGCGTCCAATACGATACGTTATCTCGCTTTTCCGGCTCGGAGGTGAGTTAATGCATCATTGACCTGGCTCATCCGAAAACGCTGGACCTGATGTGCGATCTGATGTGCGCCGCGAAATTGAGCGTTGTGGTAATATCGACCGGTGAGCCTGTTGGCGAACCAGACACGCTCCGTTGGGCCATGATTATGTCAAGGGCTCGCACCGGGATCGGTTCCATTACCTCTCCAACGACATGCAGCCGACCATGTTGAGCGAGCGGCGCGACGAAAGCGTCCCCGTCCGGAGTCGCATTCACCGTGACCAGAAGTAAATCCAGCGAGCCCGCGGCGGCTTGGATCGCCGCTGAATCTCGACTTGATAAGACTTGATAAGCACCAAACTCCTTCGCCTCGTCGAATAAATCGATCAGCAGAAAACTCCAGATTCAACTGGGGCAAATAAGGACTTCTTCCACTGAAATAGAGATGGATAAAGTGACGCACGGAATAAAACTCGTAGCACGACGCCCATTGAACCCATCACTCTGCATATTATTAAGTTCGAAGAAAATTATCCCGAACGAACTTTGGGCACGGAACCAGGAATGATTGATAATACAGTCGAGACACGCTCGCAAAATTAAATTTTTGATTAGCGAGCAGTCCAACCACCATCTACTGTGAGCATGCTGCCGGTGACATAACTTGATGCGGGCGAAGCGAGAAAAATAGCGGCACCTTGAATCTCTTGCAACTCACCCCAGCGAGCAAGTGCCGTTGCACCGACGATGAACTTTTTCGCTTCTTCCGTTTCAGCGATCGGAATATTCATTGGTGTCAAGAATGGTCCCGGGCATATCGCATTGACGGTGATCTTATCGAGCGCCAGTTCCAGGCCAAGAGCTCGCGTCATTTGCACGACGGCGCCTTTGCTAGTCGCATACGGAGTCCGATTGGCCAACCCAACCAGGCCCAGTGTGCTTGCCATGTTAATGATTCTACCATACCCATTGCGTCTCATTTCAGGCACGACATGCTTGGCGCATAACCAAGTTGCCTCGACGTTAACACTTTGAACTTGCCGAAACTCTTCGAGACTCAACTCGTCAATCGGACCACGGATGTTGATGCCCGCGTTATTGAGCAAGATATCGATCTTACCGAACTCGGTGATGCAACGTTCCACCAAGCGAATGACGTCGTCCTGCTGTGTCACATCCGCAGCCATACCGACCGCGCGAACTTGATACTCGTCTGCGATCGTCTTGGCTGCTTGTTGCACTTCGACCTCATTGCGGCTGACGAGTAAAAGATTTGATCCGGCCGACGCCAGTCCAGCGGCCATGGCTTCGCCCAATCCCTTCGAACCCCCGGTGACGATCGCAACATGTGTTGATAGATCAAACTGTGAAATTCCAGGCCAGCGAGTCATGTAATTTTCTCTTGCGGTGATTAATGAGTCAAAAGATCATTGAACCGTTCCCAATCCGAAGGGACACATCGGTATTTCTTTCGAATGAAGTTGCGACTCAGGGTTTATTAACAAGGTTGACGGCATCGATGATCGTATAACCATCCGTGCCCGCATTCGAAATCTCGATGACCGCGCGGCGATCAAATTCGAAGACTCCGAGCGCTTCAAACGTCTTGTCGATCGATGCCACCTTCCGCTGATTGACTCGAACCGTTGTTTGGCCGCCGACATGATGAATGGTGACGGGGACGTTCGTTGCACGATTCGGATTGGCGGGATAGGACACCCGAACCTCGTACCGTCCACTCTTAACATTCGATTCAAATCTAGCCGATAGCTCGCCCTTGGACTGATTGCCATCGTGATGGTAGCTGGCTCCCACGTGAGGATGAATCAAGACGCCTTCGACCCATGATTCACTACGTATTGCTTGATCATTATCAACAACAATACCCGGGAGCGATTTCGGATCGATACCGGTACGCGACGCGGTTCTTAGCGGACCGGTATATTCAAGAATCTGGCGATCTTCGATCAGACGATCGCGAAGCCTGCCATAGTTGATTTTTTGAACATCAACGTTGTCATCAATTGCCATCGCGGCTGCCGTCGCTGCACTCTGCCCAAGGATCATGAAAACTGGCTCCATGCGAATCGATCCAAATGCAATATGAGTCGATGAGAGTGCCACGGGAACCAATAAGTTTGTGCACTCCGAAGCTCGGGGCGTGATTGAACGATATGAGATCCGGTACGGATTCACAGGAATTTCGACATTGCCTTCGTTGCGCACCGCACCGTCGACGACGCCCATTTGGCAATGATGAGAATCCATGTTGTAGGACGCCAGTCCAATAGAATCCTCAGCAACTTCTTTACTCTGGCAATGGTGTTGGGTCATGACGTAGTCGCTCACCATCCGGCGACCTTCACGAATGTAGAGCTGGTGTGTCCACCCGCCAGTTTCCTGGTACTCATCGGTTGGCAATCCAAACTGCTTAAAGTGTTCGCTCCACTTCTTGGGCACCCGATTCGAGTTCACCAGGAAGTGCATTAAGCCGATTTGATAGTTCGCATGATCTTGGAAAATCTTCTCGCGAGTCAACCAATCCGCATCCGGCCAATCGTAATTCCCACCGACGAAGTCAATAAAGTAAGCACCCCCGAAGAGATGGTGATTATTCGTATCGATGGTAAAGTTGGCCCGTGGATCGGCGCCCGTTTCGAATAGCCTCGCTAGTAATTCGTACTGCTGAACATCATAAATGTTCGGCTTTGGAAACGGCCTCCGTTTTTCATCTTTCACAAGTCGCATGCGAAAGCAAAACGCCTGGATCGTTTTGTCTTCTTCGCCCGGCGTTCCACAATCCGCAAAAACGCGAGGCAGCAAGCCACTGGTCGGGTTTCCTGCGGTAACGTATGGATCAATGGATCGATCTTTGGGCCAATCGTGTCCACCAGTGCCGAGTTCGCGGACCCCATTGTAGGTTTCGCCGTACTGTTCATTGCCTTCGCGCCCGAAGGTATAGGAAACTCCGGCCCGAGGCATTACATCACCCTCGTAGGTGCAATCAATGAACTGTTCCGCTTTCACCTCAAGCCCGTTTTCCATCTCCATCGAAATAATACGTGAACCAACCTTGTTCACTTTGGAGAGATGACACAATTTGTAAACTTGAATGCCCGCTGCATCGAGCATTTTCTGATAAAGTTGCTCAGCAGCGAATGGTCGGAAGTTCGCCTGGCCGGCCTGATCATAGAACTCGCGCGCGATACCGCCACAAACGACCGGACTGCCGCCGTCGGTGTGACTTAAACCACCTGTGGTCAAACCACCAATGTGCTTTCCAAATTCAAGTAAAACCGTCTTCTTGCCCATCCGCTGAGACTGAATGGCCGCAGCCACACCGCCTGAGGTACCGCCATAAACACACACATCTACTTCGATCACCTGGTGTTCCACCGATGCCGGTGGATAATAATAACGAAGTCCCGGAATCGCTGGAACCGGTAACGATGGAGCAGGTAACGATGGAGCAGGTAACGATGGAGCAGGTAACGATGGTTCGGCAGCGAAACTCACTGGCATCAGGTAAATCGACAATGCCGTAACAGAAGCGAATAAGTTGGAACGCATGGCTCTCTTTTGAAAAGGTAGGTTTACTGAGGCGGGCCAAGCGAGCATGGCAGACCAAAGAGACAGGTGGGAATATCAACACCACACCGCAGTATGATGTCCGGATTTTGGCGGGCAAGCCCCATGTTTGTAAAGTGTACTTAACTTGACAGCGTCAGGTTCGTGGGCGGCAATGCACTAGCCGCCGGTAAGTCAGGGTAAAACCGGGCAACTAGTGCATTGCTGCTCACGAATCCAAAAAACAACGTAATTGCCAATGTTTCATAAGCTGATTTGCGCCGGCCAGTTTAGCAATGAGTGAAAACAACATAGGCTCCTTGTTACCTGATGCCAGAGCGTTTCGCATCCATGAAGTGGTTAACTTTCCTGATAAATTCCTGAAGCGAGAAAGGCTTTCCTAAGAACGCTTCGCGATCATTCAATGATGCCTCGTGCAGCGTATCGTTCTTGTGGTACCCACTCATGAACATTACAGGCAGTTCTGGGTATTTCTTACGCAAAGAAACCGCTAACTGAGAACCGTTGCCCCCAGGCATGATGACATCGGTTAAAAGCAAATCGATGGGCGTATTAAGACCATCAACAACTTCCAAAGCATCCTGGCCATTACTGGCTTCGAACACCCGATATCCTTGCATCTCCAATGCCATCCGTACAATTTTGCGCACTGCGGGTTCATCTTCAACCAGCAAGACGGTACCCAAACTTTTGACAATCGGTTGATTTGCTGATGATATTTCCTGCATCGAAACGGAAGCGACCACTGGAAACTGGAGTGTAAATATTGTCCCATCGCCCTCACGACTGGTAACTCGAATCAGACCGCTATTCTGCTGGACGATACCATACGCGACGGCCAAGCCAAGTCCCGACCCTTTCCCAACTTCTTTCGTCGTGAAGAATGGTTCAAATATTCTCGACAGGATCTCTTCCTTGATGCCTGTTCCGTTATCGGTGAAAGTCAACTTTGCATAGGATCCTTGAGAAGAGGCTGAGGACTCATGATTAGTTGCTTGTTCGTTTACAACGTTACTTGTATGAATTGCAATTCTGCCGCCCGTTGACATCGCATCCCGCGCGTTGACCGCGAGGTTTATCAGTACCTGTTCGAGCTGATTCACGTCCGCTTTAATGAAACCCAAACTTGGATCCAGCTGGACAGTCAATTCGATTTGTTCACCGAGCAATCGGCGTAACATTTTTTCAATACCAACGACAACCTCGTTCAATTGGATGGTTTTTAACTCAACCGTCGACCGTCGGCTGAAATCAAGGAGTTGCGACGTGAGTTGTGCGGCTCGGTTTCCGGCATCGCGAATCTCCGTCATCGATTCCATGCAAGAAGGTTCGTCCAAAGATCCTGCCAATAAAAGTTCGCAGTTCAAATTAATGACGGTTAACAAATTATTGAAATCATGTGCCACGCCGCCAGCGAGTTGGCCGACCGCTTCCATTTTCTGAGACTGCCGAAGCTGCTCCTCGAGTAATTTTTGCCCGGTCATATCCCGCATCACGGCACAATTGTATTCACACCCATCGAACTGCAGATAGTTGACCGTTGTCTCCGTCTGAAGCATTCGCCCGTTTTTAGTCACGTGGTTGGATTGAAACGTGAATGAACCTTTTCGTTTGACTTCTTCCCAATGGGCAGGCCAAGCTTCGCGCGGAAAATTGGGGACAATGTCTGACACGGTGATGCCAATCAACTCGTCTTTGGCGTAGTCGAGCGTTCGGCAAGCAGCGTCGTTTGCATATAAAATTTCACCACCGGGGCTGATCCAGAACATGGACTCAACAAATCGATCAATACTAAATTGCATAAGCCGCAGCGATCGTTCAGCGGCTTTGCGCTCACTAATATCGCGGGAGATTCCGATGAGCCCAATGACTTCTCCCTTCTCGTTTCGATACGGCCCTTTGGTTGCCAGATAAGTGCGAGCGACCCCGTTTGCGGTCAATGCTTCCTCGATCGTTTTCACTTTTCCATTTTTGACTATCTGACGATCACTTTCCATCAGTTGCATCGCGCTTTCGGGGTCGAAGAGATAGGTGTCGTCTTTTCCCAAAAGCGACTCTCTTGGTTTGCCAACGAGCTTCGCCGTCGCTTCGTTAATCAACAGATACTTGCCATCGAGGTCTTTTACAAAGATGGCATCCGTCGTACTTTCCGCCACCGACCTGAGCAGGTCTGCAGACTTACTCAACTCGATCGCCGTTCGTTTCCGGTCGGTAACATCTTGAATGAGTGCCACGACTCCATGAATGCCGTGCTCAATCTGAATCACAGACGTTGAAATCGCCATGCATCGAACTTCGCCATCTTTACAAGTGATATCCCATTCCTCCGATCGTAAATCCTCACCTTGCCGCATCCTTATCATGCGATCTTTAACACGTTTTCGCAGGTCTGGATCGGGGTATAGCGATTGATACCAACCCAGTCGATTGATCTCGTCCATGGTGTATCCGGTCAGCTCGGTCATCTGCTCATTCCAGACTGAGAATTCAACATAGGGGAAATCTGAAACGGGGGAGCAGACGCAGATCCCTTCCGCAGCCGTCCGAATGATGGCTTCACGAAAATCGCTGAGCTTGCGAACCGTATCCTCGGCACGATTGCGATCCGTGATGTCAATCGCGATGCCACCGATTAGCGAAGCCTGACCATCGAAGTTGTGAATCGGAAATTTGTGAACGATGGAGTGATGGAGAATGCCGTCTTCGTGCTCGAGCATTTCGACCGTCTGAAGGGGAACCCCGGATGCCATCACTTTAAGATCGGCGCTTTTAAATTGTGATGCGGTCTCCGAAGAAAACACCTCACAATCCGTCTTGCCATAAAGCTCAACCTGCGACCGTTGAAATACTTTCAATGCTGCCGAATTCGCAAAAACGTATCGCCCTTGCTCATCCTTGATCCAGGCAAGTCCAGGAAGATGATGCATGAACAGCGCAAATCGATCTTGTGTTTCCAGTAAAGCGAGTGCGGACTGCTTGCGCGCTGTGATGTCAGAAAATTGAACTTGAACGCAGTCTCGATCACCGAAAAGCGTTTTGATCGATTGCACTTCCACATCGACGAGAGTCCCATCAAGGCGCCGGAGCCTGGATTCTATGGGTGGCGACAAATCGTCCGGTGAAAGCGATGCATCAAAACAACGTTGAGTCAGCTCACTCGTTTTCGGTTCCAGAATATCAAGCAGCGTCAGATCATGAAAAGCATCTAAATTTTTAGCACCGATAATTTGCATTGCCAGCGGATTCGCATAGAGAATCTTCCGGCCATCATAGACGAAGACACCAATGGGTAGACTTTCCAGCACTCGCCGATAGCGATCCTCGTTGGCTCGTAGCTTGTCCTCAGTGAGAACACGCGCTAGTTCCGAACCAGCACGAGCGGCGACGATCTCTAATAGAGTTTGCGATTGATCAGAAAACGGAATCGGCTGGTTATTCAACATAACAATCAGCCCCAACGTTTGCCCCGAGCCACTAAAGAGAGGAATACTCATGTAGCTTTCAACGCCCATCTCGCCAAGCATCAGGTCTTGAGGAAAATCTTGCTGGATTGATGTGGGGTAATAACAGAAGGATGGGCTAACCACATTTTCGCAGGGCGTATGTCGCAAGTCATAACTAAAGTTATCGACAAGAAGGCCTTGTCGGCAGACGGAAAGCGTATTGATAGATTTTGAATCTTCCGTGTCCAACACGCCTATAAGCGAGATTTCAACGTGGCAAACTTTGCAAAGGTGGACGACCAGAAATCGAAAGTAATCGACTCCGGTTGCGATGTTAAATGCTGCGATTTTCCGAATGGCATCTTCGGCCTTCATTGAAATCGTTACCTCTCGCGCGATCCCAACAACCCCTTGAATGGCTCCAACATGGTCTCGAAAAGGGGATTTCGTGATTTGAAAAACGCGAACAACGTTGGCTGCGGTTACTACCTGCTCTTCGGTTTCTGCGATTCCCGTCGAGATCACACGGCGATCCTGATTTCGAATTGTTTCGGCCTCTTGGCTTTCGAAAAAATCAAAATCATCTCGGCCTAAGACATGAGCACAAGGTTGACCAGCAAATTTCTCCGCGGCCGCATTGCAGAACAGATACCTACCTTGCAGGTCCTTCACAAACAATGCATCCGTACTTTCTTCCGTGATCGCCCTTAATGCGTCGATCATTTGGGCTGAAAGTACGTCGGCTGACACATCTGGCGGAGTTAGTTTCTGAGACATTTACTTTTTTTTCGCTCGATGAGATGACGGGCAAAGTATAGCGGCGTTTGGTAAAGGGTGATGCATGCAAACAGCCTGACTTGCGGTTAGAATCAGAAAAGCGTTCTCTGCGTTGAGACAGGGCGCTTTCAATGATCACCTTGATTTGTGCAACTGAATAATGGCTTACCTGCGTATTTCGATTTGCTTGATCGTGTTCTTGTGGTGTGACCTTGTTGCTGCAGAACAACCGCTTGTTCCTTTAAACCGAGAACCGGCGCGTTACGCTACGATTGAAGACTTGGTCCAAGAAGCGTTGGACGCGGGAGACATGGCGGGGGCAGTGGTTGTCGTCGCGTCAAAGGACGAGGTTCTCTATTCCGCGGCGTTCGGCAATCGGCAGGTGGAGCCCACTGTGGAAGCGATGACGCTCGATACCGTCTTTGACCTTGCCTCTTTGACGAAGCCGATCGCGACAGCAACTTCCATCATGATTTTGGCCGATCAAGATAAAATTAAGGTTGAAGAAACGTTACAAAAATACCTACCCGAATTTTGCAGTGAGGGCAAAGAGAATATAACCATTGAACAACTCTTGCTTCACACCAGCGGATTGATTCCTGATAACTCGCTGAAGGATTATGAATCCGGTCCCGAAGCGGCATGGAAGAACATTTGCTCGCTCACATTGCGAAGCGAGCCTGGAGAGAAGTTTGCTTACTCCGACGTGAATTTCATTGTGCTGGGAAAGCTTGTTGAAGTAATCAGCGGCCTTTCGCTCGATGATTTTGCTCGTGACAACATCTTCATGCCTCTGGGAATGAATGAGACGATGTTTAATCCCGGGCATGATCTGCAAGCTCGTGCAGCGGCGACGGAACGGCGGGGTGATGTTTGGCTCAAGGGCCAAGTCCACGATCCGCGAGCGGCATTATTGCAGGGAGTCGCTGGTCACGCGGGTCTATTTTCAACGGTCGGGGATCTGGTCGTGTATGGCCAAACGCTGTTGAGAAAAGGGAAGTACACCGATGGTCGCATCATGGGTGCTGAGACGTTTGACCGGATGACTCGTCCTCAGGCGGTTTCAAAAGGAACTCGAGCCCTTGGTTGGGACCATCGTTCGGCTTACTCGTCTAATCGAGGCGATCGATTATCCGATTCGGCGTTTGGGCATGGAGGATTCACCGGTACCGTTCTCTGGGTTGATCCAGAGAAAGATCGTGTCTTTATTTTTCTCAGCAACCGCTTGCACCCCGATGGCAAAGGGAGCGTCAATACGCTTGCTGGTAAAATTGCGGATGTGATCGGCGGTTGATGACTTGCACTCGTGCCGAAGCCGTTTGTTCTAATGGCTCATGGGCGCAGCATTTCGTATTGATCGCAATTGGACGTCCAAGCCGATGCTTGTCGTTGGAAAGTTTGCGTCAACGATGCCTAGTGACGCGGCTTGATCGATCGTGATCGCGTCTGGAATGTCGCAAGACTTCAAGACGACCAATCGATTGATGGACAGCTTCTTCGCTAAAAAAGCGGCGATAGAATCGGAAGTTGTATTCCAATCTCGCGGTAACACGTCGCCATCTTCCCTTGTATAGAACGTTCGAGTGGCAAGCAAGAATACGCCAGGAGCATCGTTGGTTTGGTGATCCAAGAAAGTTTTTCGTGTCTCGATTCGTGAGGCAGAGGGTAACCAACCGACTGCGAGTTCATAGGTCAAGTGAAGCAGGTCCACGCAACACCAATGAATCGTTTCTGGAGCTGCATAATTGGTGGCATCAAAATTTCGCAGCACGTCAACGACCTTGCCGCCACCCATGAGTAAGTTGACCTGTTTGCCTTCGAAGTTGCTATCGAGGAATTTTCGGAGTAATTCAGGGGCATCCTTTTGGTCCATCAAACTACCTCCCACCTTCAAAACAAGTCGCTCATTCATATTCCCATTTCCGTCTAGTCACTTGGTGGATGGCAAACGTTTTCGAGTAGTTTACAGAGCGCGAAAGCGGGGCCGATACGTGAAATTTGTGATCCAAATCGCTCTGTCAAACTGATCACATTGACGCTTGTGGGGAATGTCAGCATCGAATGTGCATGCCCTGAGACAATCCATTGACTCGTGCAGTGTTCAGGATGCTGAGTGATCGCTTTTAGCAACTCTTGATTTGCGTGCTGCATGACGTGCTTTGCCATGATTTCGGCATCGGCAAGGCTGACCGCTTGATGGTCGAGCCCGATCATTCTCGCGAGTCGATTGGTCGCTGCTTGACGGGTCCTAGGTCGACCGTCACAGGTGTCAATGTCAGCGAAGTTTTCTTCTGTCCATTTCAATAGAAGCGAACAATCATCGGTGCTCGCAAAAACTTCTCGGATGATCGGAATCTGTTTTCCCAGGAAAGGCAATGTTGTAACGAGGGAACAAACCGGCGTTCGCTTGCCCCCAAGGTACACAAGCTCTCCGCGTACCAATCGATCATGATCAGTCACACTCTTCGTGTCGACGCGCTGCGGTGAAACGGGGATCAGATCAGCCGTCGTTGTTCCGATGTCGAGAAGTAGCGACGGGCGGTCGACCCAGGTGGCTGCCCAGGTTGCCAACGCATGCCAATTCGCCGACGCGACAGCGGTTGGTTGCTGAATCGCTTCGGCTGAGGTCAAGAAGGTTCCCGGAATCGCATAGAAAAACAGGTCCACGATACCGAGCGTTGCGGCGGCCTTTGACGCTTCATTGACAATGGCTTGCACGCCGTCGCTGCGGTCACGAAAGACATCGGCCATTTCGCCGGTCATCGTCACGCCACATCGTGTTGTTGCGGGCAACCTCGCGGCAATGTCGATCAAAGTACTTGCGAGTCTTAGAGGGTGACGCCACATCGCAAAAGGGACGCTGTCCGCATGACCAGCGGTGTGGAACCATTTAATATTGGCTCCACCGATGTCGAGCCCGAGTGTGTGGTCCATCGCTTGTTTATGCCGCGTATTGATCCGATAATAGAACCATTGTCCTCAACGGTTCATACTTTTTGGTTCTTCTTGGATTTTAGTGGCAAGGGTGAGGTTCGATTTCGGTCTTTCGACCTCGGAACAGGGCGGTGGATTTTTGCAGGCATCCGCTCCTGCGTCCAATGATTGGGCAGCAGACGTTGAAACGTGGTACTCTCGTCAGTGCCGGGAAAAACCGACTCAAGCTCTGCGGGGACGCAAACTGGGAAGGGATATTCCGGTCGATAGCGCGCCAATAGCGCGCCAATGG
>Ga0105051_10004569_pt1 | contig 15915 bp, 19 predicted proteins | sample FRY02_FD_78383 | JGI IMG/M metagenome (GOLD analysis project Ga0105051, IMG submission 78383) | Freshwater microbial communities from Lake Fryxell liftoff mats and glacier meltwater in Antarctica - FRY-02 (megahit assembly) | ecosystem: Environmental > Aquatic > Freshwater > Ice > Glacier... | reverse complement strand
ATCAGTCTTGACATCAGTCTTAGCACCCACTTGAAGTTTCGCTTCCGTGGTAGTCAAAGTAGAGGTCAAAGTGGTAGTCGAACTCGCGCTTGCGCCAGCAGGTCCGCCCTGCGCTCCAGCCGGGGTCGTATTAGTCATGTTGGACTTGTTGGTCATGGTCGTATTTGTATCTGACAGACGCCCCCCAGTCTTGTCGATTCCACTCGCGGGAGTGAGTGTCACGGTGGCCGCTGACGACCGTGATGCGGTCGAGCTCGGTGGCGTGCCTTGAACTTGAGCCTGAGCTGGGGTGCTGACGGGGGACTTTGCTGCGATGCTTCCGTTTGAAATCATTTGGATTCCTTTCCGCCTCTTTCACCAATTCAACGCTGAATTGGCTGTGATTGAGGCATCCTTGCTTCGTTTGGTGTTTGTACGGTACACAGAGTATCGGTTCATGTCAAGGTTTGTTCGTATTTTTTTAGGTATGTTTTTTGCGATACCGACCAACCAGCACAATAAACACTCGCCGGAGGCAATCCGCCAAACACGCCTCTTTTTCTTGCAATGGATGTCCTATAACAAGAACTCCCAGCATGACCGCCCACTTCGCAGTGCCTTGTCCGTCTATATACATTTCCCAAAGCACCCCCTTTCCAAGGAAATCCCATGACCACCCAGCAAGACATCCCCAGAACCTGCCCCAACTGCACGACGACGGATCTTTACACAACGCCAGTCTCATCTGGCGGCGGGTATGCGCCGGATTACTTGCCTCAGCTTCGCGAGAAATGGTACGCGGCTCCAAACTTCAACATCGTCGTCTGCGCGCACTGCGGACTCACGCAATTTTTCACACCGAGCGAACATCGCGCAAAGTTGCCGACAAGTTCAAAGTGGCGCAAGTTGTAGCGTGATGCGAACTCAACAGACGCGTCAATAATTTGGCGTCGGCGCGCGAAACTCACTCATATTGACAGAGCGGAACCACGCGATCGTCCGCTTCAATCCCTCTTCGAGTTGGACTTTCGGTTCCCATTTGAGAACGCTGCGCGCAAGCGTGATATCGGGGCAACGCTGCGTGGGATCGTCCTGCGGCAGCGGTCGCGCCAATTCAATCTTCGCGGCACCACCAACGAGACGCACGACATGTTCCGCCAATTGCCGAATCGTGAACTCCACCGGGTTCCCGATATTGATTGGCCCTGTGAAATCATCGGGCGTTTCCATCGCACTCACGAGCCCATCGATGAGATCGTCGACATAGCAAAACGAACGACTCTGCAGGCCATCTCCATAGATCGTTACGGGCTCGCCAGCGAGTGACTGACGAATAAAATTGCTCACCACACGCCCGTCAAATGGATGCATGCGCGGACCATATGTATTGAAAATGCGCACAACCTTGATGCGTGTCTTGTGCACTCGGCGATAATCGAACATCAGCGTCTCCGCTGCACGCTTGCCTTCGTCGTAACACGAGCGCGGTCCAATCGGATTGACATTTCCCCGGTAACTCTCGGGCTGCGGATGGATATCGGGGTCGCCATACACCTCGCTGGTCGACGCTTGTAAGACGCGCGCATTCAATCGCCTTGCCAATCCCAGTGCATGCATCGTGCCTAGCACGCTGGTCTTCATCGTCTTGATCGGGTTGAATTGGTAATGGCCCGGCGCAGCTGGGCACGCCAGATTGTATATCTCGTCGACTTCAAATTTGAATTTCTCAGTCACATCATGACGCACGAATTTAAAATTCGGATCTTCTTCGAGATGCGCAATATTGCTGCGCTGACTGGTAAAAAAATTGTCGAGGCAGATGACCTTATGTCCCTGCAAAACAAGCCGATCACAAAGGTGCGAACCCAAGAATCCGGCCCCGCCTGTCACAAGAATGCGTTTGCTCATTGGCACGCAAGTCTAGCAACTGCGATACTGCCCACGATGGCATCCCGCACGCAGACTCGTCTGATCTTTGGAGCGATGACTGGAACGAGCATTGACGGTATCGATATCGCGGCCGTCCGCGTCGCTGGACGAGGTGTGCGAATGCGCGCCACGCTCGTCGCTCAAGCGCATGCGCCGCTCGGCGAATTGGCGCAAAGACTTCGCGCTGCGCAACGACAAGAGCCTCTCACCGCCGGCGCGTTCACCGCACTGGCGCGTGATCTGGCCATCGCGCACTTGCCCCCGCTGCGCGAGCTCGCACGCGCACACGGCGATCCAGATCTCGTCGTGCTGCATGGACAAACCCTCTTCCATCAACCGCCGCTTTCACTGCAATTGATCGACACATCCGTCGTCGCGCAAGATCTCGGATGCGATGTCGTAAGCAATTTGCGCGCTGCGGATCTCGCAGCTGGCGGCCAAGGCGCACCGATCACTCCGCTGTGCGATTGGATGCTCTTTCGCGCACGAAAAGGTTGGCGCGTGATCGTGAATCTCGGTGGATTTTCCAATGCGACGATCATTCCACCAGAGCCAAGCTTCGACTCGCCATCCAACTCGCCATCCAACTCGCCATCCAACTCGCCATCCGACTCGCCATCAACCCCACCATCGCCCACGCCCAGCGCCACCCTGCGCACACAATGGATCGCAACCGTTCGCGGCTTCGACCTCTGCTTGTGCAATCAACTGCTCGATCATCTTGCGCGTACAAGACTCAACATTCCATTTGATCAAGATGGTCGGCACGCAGCGGCTGGCAGAGTTGTTGCAAGCGGCAGCGATCCAGTGCAAGCGTTGCTTGATCAACAACGACGATCTGGGCGCTCGCTAGGAACGGTCGATGAAATTGTCACGCAGTGCGCGAATCACCTGCTGGCACTCACGCCCGATGATGCATTGGCCAGCGCCACCAACGCAATCGCCCAGACGATTGCTCGCGCAATTCTCGAAACTCTCAGCGCCAACGGCGATGCGCGGACCGCCCCGCGCGGGCGCCAACTCAAAGTGCTCGTCGCTGGCGGCGGGGTCAAGAATGCCGCACTGATGGCCGCGCTTCGGCGATTCATACCGGGATCGGTTGAAACGACCGACGCATCAGGCGTCCCCGCCGACGCTCGCGAAACGATGGCAATGGCCCTGCTTGGCGCACTCGCCGATGACGGCGATTCCATCACGCTTCCCGCGGTCACTGGTCGCAAGCTCATCCGCACTCGCGACGGCTCATTCCACCGCTCTCTGGCGACTCCTTCACATAATCTTCACGCAAAGCACACAATTCGCTGACAGCGTCCGACCCATAATGTCGCCGACCTAGAAACCACCCCGCGAGGCAGTCAGATCATGGAATCAAAACGCACAGTCCTCATTGTCGAAGACGAACAGGAAATCGCAGATCTTGTGAAGTTTCACCTGCAACACGAAGGAATCGAAGTGACCATGACACGATCGGGTCGCAAAGCACTCGACCTCGCGCGACAATCAAAGCCAGATTTGGTGATACTCGATCTGATGTTGCCCGATCTCGACGGCATAGAAGTCTGCCGAAGATTGAGAGAGCACGACGACACCAAGGAAATTCCCATCGTGATATTGACAGCGCGCGGCACGGAAGCCGACATCGTCGCTGGCATTGAAATGGGAGCCGATGATTATGTAACCAAACCATTCAGCCCGCGCGTGCTGATGGCTCGCATTCAAAATGCAATGCGTAAGCGGGTGAATCAAGGCGGTGAATCACAACAGGAAGGCGTGCTGATTCGCTGCAACGGCAAGTTGATCATCGACCGTGAACGGCATGTGGTGTCGTGTCATGGAAAAGTCGTGGCGCTCACGATCACAGAATTCGAGATGCTCTTCATGCTTGCCAAGCGACCTGGCTTCGTACGAACGCGCGACCAGATCATCGCGACGGTTCATGGTCCGCTGACCGTCTTATCGCAGCGAACCATCGATGTGCACATCACCGCTATCCGCAGAAAAATAGAGGATTTTGGCGAAGCGATTGAAACCGTGCGCGGCGTGGGATATCGATTTACAGACGGTGCGCTCGTCGAAAGCGATTGACTCATCGCGAAGACGCGAGCACGCAAATGCTCGCCACAGGTACCTTGGAGAAATCCATGGTTCATGCGGCGACCACTTTTCCTTGGCGGGCGATACGCATCGTTGCAGCGATCGTCTTTGTGCTCGCCTGCGCACTCGCCCTGAGCGAAGTCGCGCCGCCAGTGGGTGTGCTGTGCATGATGGTCGCGGGATGCGCGTGGGCATTCGCCACCAACACCATCAATCGCGACCGTGTGCTGGAGATGTACGCACTGCTTGCTCGAATCGGCGACGGAGAGCTCGGCGCATCGATACCTGATTCGACCGATGAACTCACCCTTCGAATGCAACGCGGGATCGCGCGAGCACAGCGCGGATATGCCGAAGCTTTGGCGCGCGCTGAAGTCGAGCGCAACGAACTGCAGACGCTGCTCGGCGCGATTCAAACTGGTCTCTTGTCGCTCGATGGTCAACTGCGAATTCGCAGCGCCAACCAAGTCGCCGAGCAGATGCTTGACCTGACGACCCGTCAATACCGTGGACGATTGCTCGCCGAGATGATTCGGCAACCAGAACTTCTTCGATTCGCAGATGAGGCGCTTCATGCCAGCGTCCCAACCACCCGCGAAATCCGTCTCTCGGGTGGATCTGTCGAATCCATCTTCGTCGCGGCCGACCCGCTCAGAGATGCCAACGGTCCAACTGGATTACTGCTGGCGCTGGATGATCTGACCCGCGTGCGCCGCTTGGAAAATGTACGGACGGACTTTGCCGCCAATGTCTCGCACGAACTTCGCACGCCCATTACCAACATCAAGGGATATCTCGAGACACTCATTCAAGTCGGCGTGGCGGACGCTGATCAAGCCGCGCATTTTCTGGCCGTTATGCATCGCAACACGATTCGGCTTTCTACGCTCGTCGAAGACATTCTGCTCTTGGCGTTCCTCGACCAACCCAAAGCGGTCTCGCAAATCGAGTTCGCGCAGGCCGATGTGTTGACCGTCGCCCGTGATGCGATCGAGCAACTGGAATTCGTTGCTGCCGCAAAGGAGATGAGTGTTGAGTTGCGCATCGCGCCAGATCTTCAGTTTGTCGTCAACTCTGGGTTGATGTCGCAGGCGGTGCTCAATCTTGTCTCCAATGCACTCAAGTATTCGCCGCCCAAGACGAGTGTGCTGATCACGGCGGAACTTTCCAATGAACAGATTGGCATTCGCGTCAGTGATCAGGGACCAGGCATCGACCCCCTCCACTTACCGCGACTCTTCGAGCGGTTTTACAGAGTCGACGCTGCGCGCAGTCGCGAGCTCGGCGGAACTGGCCTGGGACTTGCGATTGTCAAACACATCGCCATGATTCACGGGGGTGTTGTCGAAGTGGAGTGCCCAAGTGGCGGCGGAACCGACTTTCTTCTGCGAATTCCACGGGGTTATCGCGCCGTTCACCCAATCTAAACAGATTCTGAACACAAGTTGCCCACCATAGGCACTCCATGAAAACCATGAAAACCACTTCCACATCACACTCCAATTCGATGCGGCCCACCCACATGCTCTCTGCAAAGAAAATCAGCGCACTGCTCGGCTTCGCTGCCGCAGCCGCCCTGCTCACCGCAACAACGCAAAGCGAACCGATCGATTTGGCAAGACTCAAAGGTGCCATCCGAATCGACGGATCGTCCACGGTCTATCCGATCACCGAAGCCGTCGCCGAGGAATTTTCCAAAGCAGCGCCCAAGGTGAGTGTGACCGTGGGCATCTCCGGAACTGGCGGCGGATTCAAACGCTTCTGTGCCGGCGAGATCGCCATTGCAGCCGCCTCTCGACCGATCACTCCAAGTGAAGTGGCACTGGCATCAACGAACAAGATCGAGTTCATCGAGATTCCAATTGCGTATGACGCGCTTGCGATCGTTGTCAATCCCAAGAACGATTGGATCACGACCATCACGATTGCGCAACTCAAAAAGATCTACTCCGCAGGCGGTCCAAAGAACTGGAAGGACATCGACCCATCGTGGCCAGATCGCCCGATGAAACTCTTTTCACCTGGAACCGACTCTGGAACATTTGATTACTTCAAGGAAGCAGTGATTGGCAAAGAAGGCAAAGTGCGCTCAGATATCAGTGTCTCGGAAGATGACAATGTGCTTGTGCTTGGTGTCAGTGGCGATCAAGACGCGATCGGATTCTTTGGACTTGCGTACTTTGCTGAAAACAAAGACAAGTTGCGCGATGTCCCAGTTGTTGGCTCGGCAGGAGCGCCAGTCGCTCCGCAAGCCTCAACGGTCAACGATGGAACCTATCCGCTCTCACGACCGCTCTTCATCTATGTCAATTCCAAGAGTGCGGCAAAGAGTGAAGTCGTCGCACTCGTCGATTTTTATCTGGCGCAGGCGGCCGCACTTTCAACAGAAGTTGGCTTCGTTCCACTTCCCGCAGACATTGCAACGAAGGCGAATGCGAATTGGAAGGCTCGCCGCCTTGGAACACAATTTGTCAAAGATGGCAAAAAGGTTGATGGCGCATTCTCGAAGATCTATCAGTGAGCTCCGCTGCGTGTGAATATCCCGCAGGCTATGCATCAGACGGCATGACCCACGCAATTGGAGATCCAGTTCAGCAGTCGGATACCCTTCAAGAGCATTCCAGATGACAGCATTTGCCGCTAGATCTGCAGCAGAAATCGCCCAGCGTGGGCGACGGCGATCCATTCCCATACGCAGCCTCGTCGAGGGAACGATCAAGGGAACTTTGTTCGCCCTCACGATGCTGAGCGTGATAACAACAGTGGCGATCATTGCGGTGCTCATCAAGGAAACGGTGGGCTTCTTCACGATGGCCGATCATCCAGAAATCTCCGTCTGGAGTTTTTTTACCGGGACCGAATGGAGTCCGCTGCTGGGTGCCAAGCCGCTCTTCGGCGTCTTGCCGCTTGTCTGCGGAACGCTGCTCGTGACGGTCATCGCTGGACTCTTCGCCATGCCCGTCGGTTTGCTGACTGCGATCTACCTCAGCGAATACGCATCACAGCGCGTGCGCACGAACCTCAAGTCCGTGCTCGAGATTCTCGCTGGTGTCCCCACGGTCGTCTATGGTTTCTTTGCCCTCACATTCATCACCCCATTCGTATTGCAACCGCTGTGGTCTGGATTTGGAACATACAACGCGATGGCAGCTGGTATCGCCGTTGGCATCATGATTCTGCCAATCGTCTGCTCACTGTCGGAAGATGCACTGCGCGCCGTACCACAATCTCTGCGCGACGGTGCCTATGCGCTGGGCTCGACCAAGTTTGATGTGACGATAAAAGTGGTGGTCCCCGCTGGACTCTCTGGCGTCGTCGCCGCATTCCTGTTGGCGCTGACCCGCGCGATTGGTGAAACGATGATCGTCGCTCTCGCGGCAGGTGGTTTGGCGCAATTGACCGTCGATCCAAGCGCGCAAGTGCAAACAATGACCGCATACATGGTGCAGATCTTTCTCGGCGACGCTCCCGCAGGCGGTGTGGAATATCGATCAAGTTATGCCGTCGCTTTCACACTCTTTCTCATCACATTCGTCATGACCTGGACTGGCGCGATCATCCTCAAGCGCTACCGCGAGGAATACGATTGATGCTCGGTAAGCCCATATCCCAGTCCAAGAAAATGCGCCTCAACCGCATGCTGATGATCGGCTGTCTCGCGGCAACGACCATCGCTGTGCTGGTGCTGTCGGCTCTGCTCGTTTCAATCGCAATCGAAGGAACGAGTTCGCTCTCGTGGTCTTTCCTGACATCCTTTGCTTCACGCAAACCCTCGCAGGCCGGCATCCTCGCTCCGCTGATGGGATCGGTCTGGGTGTGCACGATCTGCGCCGTGGTGGCCATTCCAGTGGGAATCAGCACCGCGATCTATCTTGAGGAATTCGCCAGGCGTTCGCGCGTGAAGCGACTCATTCAATTGAACATCTCAAATCTCTCGGGCGTGCCGAGCATCGTCTATGGAATCTTGGCACTCGTGGCATTCGTGCGATTCTTTGGCATTCGTCCAAGCGATGAACCGTGGACATTTGGAAATTCACAAAGCATCTGGTATTTGCAAATCCCTTTCGGTCCCAGCGTGATCGCAGGAGGACTAACACTCGCACTGGTTGTCTTGCCCATCATGATCATTTCCAGCCAGGAGGCGCTCCGTGCAGTGCCGCCGTCGCTTCGACAAGCAGCGCTTGCACTGGGATCGACGCAGTGGCAGGTTGTGTGGCGCGTGACACTTCCAGCGGCCCTGCCCACGATGATGACTGGCGCAATATTGTCGATGAGCCGAGCCATCGGCGAAGCCGCACCATTGCTGGTCATCGGCGGATTCCTGCTGGTGTTCCAAACCCCCGCCAACTTGATGAGTGATTTCACCGTTCTTCCCTTACAAATCTTTAATTGGTCCGGCAGACCACAAGCTGATTTCCATAAGATCGCTGCAGCTGCGATCCTGGTGCAGCTGGTTGTCCTGCTCGCTTTCAACTCGATCGCCATCATCATTCGACAGAAACTCCAGCGTCCTTTGCAATCATGAACGACCACTCGTTGCCCGGCACCACTATGGATCAACCGACGACCACTCCACATTCGCCACATTCGCCACATCATGGCGCATCTGCGTCGGCTGGCGGCGCTTCGGGCGCAGCGTCTGCGGCGAACATTTCCACACCAGCAACGATCGCCATCGAGATGCGCAATTTTTCTGCGTGGTACTCGAAGAATCAAGTGCTGCACGCAATTGATCTGGATATCGCAGCCAAGCAAGTCTGCGCGCTCATTGGCCCATCGGGATGCGGCAAGAGCACATTACTGCGCTGGCTGAATCGTATGAACGACACGATTGCTGGCGCACGCGCGACCGGCGGACTATCGCTGCACGGCGCTGCGCTGCTCGATGCATCGCTCGATGTGGTCGACTTACGCCGCCGCGTCGGCATGGTCTTTCAGAAACCAAATCCATTTCCCAAGTCGATATTCGACAATGTCGCCTTTGGTCCTCGACTGCACCGGGTGTATTCACGCACGGATCTCGAAGAATTGGTGGAGCAATCTCTGCGAGCATCGGCGCTCTGGGACGAAGTGAAGGATCGCTTGACCAGTTCAGCCCTAGGACTTTCGGGTGGACAACAGCAGCGCTTGTGCATCGCGCGCGCCATCGCTGTCGGGCCAGAGTTGCTGCTCATGGACGAACCATGCTCGGCGCTCGATCCTCGGTCGACGGCGTCGATCGAAGAATTGATTCGCGAACTGCGTGCGACATACACCATCGTCATCGTCACGCACAATATGCAACAGGCCTCGCGCGTTTCCGACGCAACGGCCTTCTTTTACGAAGGAAAATTGATCGAAACAGGTCCCACCGATGTGTTGTTCACTGCTCCCAAAGAGCGGCGTACTGAGGACTATGTCACTGGCCGATTCGGCTGATTCAAATTGGGAAGCACACTATGGCAGTCAATCTACAAAACGACATCATCGAACTGCGCCGATCACTCTTGAGTATGGGCGCAATCGTCGAGCAACGGGTCACGGTCATCGTTGACGCACTCATCGACTCCAATCTTGAGATCGCCGAATCCGTTAAACGCGGTGACGACGAGATTGATCAGATGGAAGTCGCGATCGAGGCTCAGTGCATGCGTCTGCTCGCGCTGGCGCATCCCGTCGCCACGGATCTGCGCTTTGTGCTCGCCGTCATCCGCATCAGCGGAGAACTCGAGCGCATCGGCGACCTCGCCCGCGGCATCGCCAAACGAATCATCAAACTCAGCCAAGTCGAAGCGGTCGAATTGCCTTCAGCACTCATTGACTTGGCATTCGGCGCACGCACGATGCTGTCGGATGTGCTCTCGGCGATGAGTGACGAGGATGCGCCGCTGTGCCGTCAAGTGCGACGATCCGACCAACGGATCGACGACATTCACAAGACCGTTCTTTCTTGGGCGCGGGAACAAATGGCCAAGAATGCCGATTCTGCGGCGATGGCGATTGAGTTCCTCAGTATTGCCCAGCGTTTCGAGCGAATCGCAGACCTCGCCGCACATGTGGCCGATGATGTGATCTTCTTGATCGAGGGTCGAGTGGTGCGCCATCAGCCCGATTGACTAGGCTTTTCGCAATCCACGCGCGCGCCGATTCCCACTATTCCCCCAAATACGCACCGAGAGATACGGGGACTTGCCAACCGCGAGATTTTGTCTAGACTGCTCCGCTCGCCATGCATTACCCACATAAAGTCAGCCGAAGAAAGAAAGTCCGCGCAATCGGCTTTCGAGCTCGCATGAAGACGAGCGCTGGTCGCAAGATCATCAACCGCAAACGACGGCTTGGTCGTCGCATCAGTCTGCGGTGACGCAATCCCATACCTCGAGCGCCAATGCCACGAGCGCCCCGGTCACGCGCGAGAGGCGGTCTGTCCGCATCATTCTCATCGGCATGCGCGGTGTTGGAAAGACCACCATCGGTTCGTTGATCGCGCGCAGAATCAACTGTGCATTTTTCGATTTGGACGCACTTGCGCTGAATGAACTTGGCGCATCGAGTGTCCGTCAAGTTTTTCATGATCACGGTGAAGAGTCGTGGCGCAGCGCGGAAGCGAAGGCGCTCGCTCACTTCTTCGCCAATGCACAGATTCAATCGCAAGGCGACATGGTGCTCGCTGTCGGCGGCGGCGCTCCTGGGAATCAAGTCTGCAATCGCATTTTGCGCGAAGCCAAGAGCGCTGGCTGGCGCATCGTGCTGTTGAAGGCGCAACTTGATGAATTGGTTCGACGGCTCTCGGTTGATATGGCAGATCGCGCCGCTCTGACGAGCCTTCCACTTGCAGACGAACTCGCACAACTCTCCGCCACGCGCTCGGCTGCTTACAACGACTTGGCTGATTTGGAAGTGGATGGCAACGGCGATCCTTCGACGGTCTGCGATTGCGTAATCGCGCTCTCTTGAGACTGATTCGCCTGCGCGTTTGCCCAGATGATTCGAACATTGGGTTCGTCGCCTTCGGCCATGCCAAGTTCACAAAGTGCGGCCAGTGCGGCTGATTGCTCAGCGCTTTTCTTGTTCGATCCCCAGCGCGCACTAAAACGCCGATCCCCCACTTCAACGCATATTTGAAAGGATTTTGCGTGATCTGGACCCTTCTGATCCACCACGAGATAGTTGGGCGTCGCGGATTCTGTCGACTGCGCAACCTGCTGAAGAATGCTCTTGAAATTCATCTGATGACCGATCCGCTCGATCTGCGAGACATGTGGTTCAACCAATCGCAAGACGAATCGACGAGCGCATTCCATTCCTCCATCGAGATAGACCGCTGCGATCAATGCTTCAAAGACAGAACCAGCGATCGATGAAGGGATCGTGGTGCCAGCAAAACCTTTTCCAAGCACAACAAGTGACGCGACGCCGGCCTCGGTGGCATACTCCGCGCACTTCACTCGACTGACAAGATATGACTTGATCTTGGTCAACTCGCCTTCATCGGCTTCTGGATACCTCGCATACAGATGATCGCAGACAACCACACTGAGCACGCTGTCACCAAGTAACTCGAGCCGCTCGTTGCTGTCGGTCCGAAGTGCTGCGAAGGATGAATGAGTCAACGCGATGGCGATCAGCGACGGATCTGCGAAGACATGCCCGAGGGCAGTTTCAACTTGCTGCTTGATGGATTCATCGAGAATCACACGCAACTCCTGAGGCGGGTTTGTTGTTGGCTGGAAATCGAGATCGTGTTGGCGGTCACTTCTCTGGGCCGAAGTAGCCGCCGCCGAGATGAGTGGTCAATCTCGACGCGTCAAGCGGCGTGTGAAAACCTTGGAATGTCATAGCCATTCGGCGTGGACCAGGATCGCCATCTTCGTCAAAAACTCGCACAATCCGCCCCTTGGTGCGAATTGAATTCAACAGCCCCGGCAAATGAAGCTCGATCTCCACACTCGAACCCTCTTCGAGCGGTTCGTCCAATTCGAATCGAAGACCATTGAGCGAGACGTCGTATGCGTGACCTTCCAAATTCGCAGAATCAGGCGAGTTCGCAGAATCAGGCTTTTTCACCTCGGGAACGATCACCACTCGGCTATAGCCGGTCTTGGGGGCGAATCTGTCAGCCGCCCGGCGATTGTCTTCAATAGTTTCAACCATCTTCATTTGTTATCGTCTAATGAATCCAGCATTCTTGAAATCACACAGATGCAACGATGCACTACCGTAAATATGGCACGGAATTACGCTTCTGCAAGTAAAGAAGTTCTTTGATAGGATTTTTTTGTGCCTCTTAACTCAATTTGCTCTGATTCTGAAGTGCTTTTTGGCGCAAAGACGATTTTGGACAAAATTGTTGCCGTCATTGGCTATGGAAATCAGGGTCGGACTCATGCGCTGAACCTGCGTGAGAGCGGCGTGAGGGTTATTGTTGGTGGACGAGCGGGCTCAGCTGCCTGCTCCCGGGCCGCCCGCGAAGGCTTTCCAACCCATCCAGCGGCGCAAGCGGTTGCGGATGCGGAACTTGTAATTGTGGCCCTGCCAGACGAAGTTCATGGCACCCTCTGCCCCACCCTGTTGGCGGCCATGAAACCATCCGCAGTCATCGGCTTTCTGCATGGCTTCTCGGTTCACTTTGGGCAGGTCACCATCCCGCCCGATCGCTCGGCCGTCTTGGTCGCTCCCAAGGGTCCTGGTACGGCACTTCGGGCGCGGTTTCTGGAAGGGATGGGAATACCGAGCTTGCTGGCGGTACATCACGGCGCGAGCGATCCACGGATGGCCGAGGCGCTGGCAATTGGCTGGGCGCACGGTATCGGAAGCGCGCGCGCTGGAATCATTCGAACAACTTTTCGCGACGAAGCTGAGACCGATCTCTTCGGCGAGCAGGCGGTGCTGTGCGGCGGCATGACTGAACTCATCCGAGCCGCGTATGAAACCCTCGTCGCGGCGGGATATCCCCCGCTCTTGGCATACACCGAATGCTGTCATGAAGTGAAACAGATTGCCGACTTGATCTGCGACCGCGGCATCGCTGGAATGACTTCGGCCATTTCCGCCACGGCTCGATTTGGTGCGATCGATGCGGGCCCTCGAGTGATCGATGCGCATGTGCGCGCGACCATGCAGTCGGTGCTCAAGGAAATTCAGGACGGATCTTTCGCACGGCGCATGCGTGAGGATGTCGAAGCTGGCTCGCCGAAAATGCGCGCGGCTCAACGCGCCGAACTCGAGCATCCGATGGAAGATGCTGGTCGCACGCTGCGCGCAATGCTTCCATGGCTCAATCAACCTTCTGTGCTGGGGCCGAGTTCCACGATCAACAATGAAAACAATCCAAGCGGAAGCTCTGCGAAAGAGCCGATAGAGTTGCGATGACCGCACTGGACGCGTTGATTCTTGGAATCGTCGAAGGAATCACCGAGTATTTGCCGGTGAGTTCGACAGGGCATCTCATTCTTGTTTCAAGATGGCTGGGACTCGCCGGCAGCGACGAAGCGAGACAGTCCATCGACACATTCAATATTGTCGTGCAAGGCGCGGCGGTGCTTGCGGTTGCGGGGCTTTACCGCCATGAAGTCGCACGAATCATTCGGGCGATTCTTGCGTTCAGTCGGGCAATGTCTCCCGCGCAAACACACCGCCGCGATCTAAAACTGTCTCGCAATCTGTTGATCTCATTTCTGCCTGCGGCCGTGATCGGTGTGACACTCGGTGATTGGTTTGAGGAGCGATTCTTTGCGCCCGGTCCTGTTGTCGCTGCGCTCGCCCTCGGCGGAGTCGTGATGATCGCACTCGCACCGTGGGTGCGGGGCCGTGCGCAGAGCGCATCCGACACAAGCCGCGATGGATCAACGCTATCCGCATCAGCTGCACTTGGTATCGGATTCATACAGTGCTTGGCGCTCTTTCCAGGCACGAGTCGCTCGATGGTGACGATTCTTGGATCGCTCCTGTGCGGGCTCTCACCGCGCGAAGCCGCGAAGTATTCATTCTTGCTTGCTCTGCCGACGCTGGGAGCCGCATGCGCTTACAAATCGCTGGGGCTCTTCAAGTCTGGCACCCTGCTGGTGCAACTCGGCGGATGGTTGCCGCTGACCATCGGCCTCGTCGCAGCATTCGTCAGCGCCGCACTGAGCATTCGCTGGCTCATCGGCTATCTCGGCCGCGGCGGATTTGCGCTCTTTGGTTGGTGGCGTATTGCCGTCGCAGCAATCGTCATGCTTGGGCTCTATCAAGGATGGATTCCACAGAATCTAAACGCTGGTGAATCGAAAACCGCCACCGAGCAGACCACAGGCGTGAAGACTCCCTAGCATCCCGTCGTGTCGTCCTATACCCAACTCATTCTCGGCCTGCGGAGTCTGGCTCTCAAGATCGCAGTCTTTGTTGTCTTGGCTGGAATTTTCGCGTGGTTCTTGGGAGGCTCAATCTTCCCCGGTTCGCAAGTCGTCAACTGGCCAAGTTTCCCTTGGCAAGATACGCAGTGGCATCTGCAAGTGACTGGAAATGGCAATCGTCCCGCACCGATCCGCTGGAGGCTCTATCGCCAGAGTGCCGATGGAGGTGATGCTCTGCAAACACTTGGAATACTGGGCGTTTGGCGCCAAGTGCACGGCCCGCTGATGCAGGCTGATCGTGTGACATTCGCCATCGAGAGCGACAACGATGGCACAACAACTTGGTGGGTCGCACAGATTGACAGCGCGGGCGTGGTGACCCAACGCGAAGTGAGAGATGAGCGCACGATGATCGGCGAGTTGTATGGCGAGATGGATGGCGAGATGCATGGCATCGACTCGCCGATTATTCCCAAAACGCAGGTCAACGAGGCCGCGACCTTACCCTGATTGAGGCTTCGCTCACTTGTTGAAGCGTCGCCACATATTGAAGCGTCGCCACTAATTAAAGCGTCGCCACTTAGCGCCGATCGCCGAGGGCTTCGAGCAGGCGCTGTTCATCCCACACATCGACTCCAAGTTGCCGTGCGCGATCTAACTTGGTTCCTGCATGTGCGCCTGCGATCAACATGTGCGTCTTGGCTGAAATACTTCCAGACATTTTTGCCCCATGTTTCTCGAGTAATTCACTCAGCGCACGACGGTCAAAGGCCGCGAGCGTTCCAGTGAGCACAATGGTCTTGCCCGCAAATGGGTTGCCGGGGTCATCGGCAATCGCCGCCCTTGCGGCTTGCTGCGCGAACTCCTTGCTCGTCAGATCGACTCCGCACGACTGGAGTTGCTGAAAAGTTTCGCGCATCGCAATTGATGAAAGATCCTGCACGAAACTCTCCGCAGTGATCGGGCCGATGTCTGGAAGACCTTGCAAATCCGCGACTGTCGCTGACTGCAGTGCATGAATGTCTTGATAGACCCGCGCAAGTGTCTTGGATGCGGTTGCACCCATCAATCGAATGCCAAGTGCAGCGAGCACACGAGCCAATCCGCGCGACCGTGCCTCGCTTGCGCTGCGCACAATCGCATCGGCCGTCTTCTCGCCCGTCTTGCGCTTGATAAGTTTGCCGCTCTGCGCGACCGTCTCCGTGGTCATCGCCGCAACTTGATCGCGCGGCAAGCGAAAAAGATCTGCGAAGCTCTGCACGATTTTCGCATCGACGAGTTGATCGATCAATCGCTCGCCAAGTCCCTCGATCGCCATCTGATCGCGGCCGACAAACCATTTCAAGCGTTCGCGGAATTGCGCAGGACACGCTGGATTTGCGCAGAAAATCTTGGGACCATCTTGCACAATCACTGAGCCGCACGCTGGGCAAACGCTCGGCGGATCGATCGGCTGCTCCTTGCCCGTGCGCGCGCTCACCACTGGCGCGATGACTTGTGGAATGACCTCGCCGGCTTTCTCGACTTCCACTCGATCGCCGATCAGAATGTTCTTGCGCCGAATCTCCTCGATGTTGTGCAGTGTCGCATGGCGAATGGT
>Ga0105051_10004564_pt1 | contig 15924 bp, 18 predicted proteins | sample FRY02_FD_78383 | JGI IMG/M metagenome (GOLD analysis project Ga0105051, IMG submission 78383) | Freshwater microbial communities from Lake Fryxell liftoff mats and glacier meltwater in Antarctica - FRY-02 (megahit assembly) | ecosystem: Environmental > Aquatic > Freshwater > Ice > Glacier... | reverse complement strand
TGCAATCGAGCGACTTTTACTACGTCATCTCGAAACTCCTGCGGATAGTGCTTTGTCATTAGTTGATCCTTCCCTGGAAACTCTGTCCAGATTATAAGTGTCAACTAAACCGACAGCACCGCCTTTCGCTGCAGGACCGGTGACAAAAAATGTGTCTTATCAAGTTATATATAGAACACGGTGGAGAATTTTGATTTCACACACGAGGTAATATTGGATGCAAAATCTGAATTGATAACTATTTATGAAACCAATGGTGCCACAGGTGCAATTGGGCAGACGAAGAATTTGAGAAGAGAACTAGTGATTGTCGGCACCCTGACTTCTTGCTAAAAGTTTCCTCGTTAGATCTTATACTTTGGGTTTCATACGCTTTAAATAGAATTCTTTAAATATTAGTTTTCCGCTATACGGAAAAATATCAATAAATTTTTAAGTCAAGTATCATTGGATTTCAATCCCTTAATCATCATTAAGGATTTTGTAAATAGTAATTAATATTACGAGAGGAAAAGATGATAAGAAATGCTAATTGGTTGTTTATTAAACGTCTATTTTGTTGACGTTGATTGAAAGGCTCCAACTAGTTCCTGTAATTAATGGCGTTGGACCTGCCACCCGACTGGGTGGATTAAACCTAAGTGAGAATATTCAGAGGGAGTCCCTGATTGCCTCCAAATTATGTTTTAGAATGGACGAATTACATTTGGCTGCATCTGCATATATTGGACGTCTTTTGGGGGTACCGGGTGCACTAGTAACAGCAGGCGCAGCTGCTGCATTGACTCTGGCTACGGCAGTTTCATTAACTGGATTTGATGTTAGGAAAATCGCGTCACTTCCCCAGATTGATTGGGATCGAAGGAATGTAGTGATTTTAAAGAATCAAACCGATCCATATGATCATGCAGTTACGGCGACCGGGGCGATGCTTCGAATTGTTGGAGATGATTTAGGAAGTTCGTTAGCTGAAATTGAATCTGCTTTAGATAGTACTGTGACAGCAATATTGTGGCGACCAAAAGGTCTTCTCAATCAAATTGAACTCAGTGAGGTTGGTGCATTAGCCCAGAAATACCATATTCCATTAATTATTGATGCGGCAGTTACTGTCCCTCCCATTGAAAAGCTGGTTAAGTATTTTGCTGATGGAGCATCATTCGTTGCAACGAGTGGCGGAAAAAGTTTTCGTGGGCCGCATACGGGAGGGTTACTTTTTACTTCTAAGCAGAATGTTATCAATGCTCTTTTGCATCACCTGGACATGGATGAACGAGAACTATCGTGGATTGCACTAAGACAGGAGAGTCTATTAGAACTTGATCTTCCAAAAAATGGCATCGGGCGTGCAATGAAGGTTGGGAAAGAGCAAATCTTTGCCATGGTTGCAGCTATTGATCAATTTTTGCTTTTCCCAGGATATCCCACTGGAGATGATGAACTAAACGTGTGTGAAGATATTTTAAGACGTGAATCAGAAATTACTATCGCGCGATATCACGATGATTTTTTGAATGTAGATAATTTAAAGATTTTCATAGGAAGCCCATTGCAGGTAGATGACTTCTATTTAAAATTATATCGTAGTCAGCCAAGAATAATTCTGGGTCAAGAATTGAGTGAAGATGGTTGGCTAACGATAAATCCAATGGCACTTGAGCCTGGAGAGGGTTATAAAATTGCGATCGTGATACTTCAAGTCCATAAATCAGTAGCAAACCAAAGAGACACTCTATGAATGAGAGAAAAGGAAAAATTGAAACAGTAACAGGATTAATTTTACCCTCAGAACTTGGATTTACGCATAGTCATGAGCACATCCTGTTCGATTATTTCAAGATGATCAAAAGCTATGACGTAATTTTTGATGAGGAAGTCATCGCTGAAAATGAACTCAATCTTTACAAGCATGCTGGTGGTGATTCCCTTATTGATTGTAGTTCTAGTGGTATTGGAACCAATCCAGAATCTCTCAGTAGGTTGTCGCATAAAACTGGAGTAAATATTGTGCTTGGATGTGGCTGGTACCGTGAATCCGTATATGAAGATATTGTTTACACCAAATCAGCTTCTGATTTATCCGAAATTTTACAGACACAAATTCTTGACGGTTTTAAAAACACCGGCGTTAAAGCTGGTTTCATTGGTGAGATTGGCACTGAACGTGATTTCATAGGACCCGCACAAGAGCGTGTGTTTTCTGCTGCGGCAAAAGCGAGTCTGGCGACAGGTGTAGCAGTATTGACACACACGACTCATTTTGGAGAGTTGGCCATAGAGCAAGTAAACCTTCTTGAAGAGGCGGGGATGAACCCAGAGCGCATCTTGATCAGTCATTTAGGAGATAGAGAAGACACCAAAATTATTCTGGAGGTAGCGAAGCGCGGTGTCTATCTCAGCATAGATAATATTGGCTATATATCTAAGGGGTATCCACCTGATGAAGTCCGGATAAATAGTATTCTTACCTTAATTGAGGCAGGTTATTTGGATAAAATCGTCTTAGGAACTGATATTTGTACACGTTCAGCTTTGAAAGCCTATGGAGGACGTGGCTTCGTATGGTTGCTAGAGTCCTTCATCCCAAAACTCCTCAGTTTGGGAATTAGTCAAATGGAAGTAGAGACCATGATGAAATTAAATATTGCAAAGGCCATGACAATTATTTAGCGTAGTGGATTAAATCTTCTAATTAATTCTTGGTCATTATTTCCAGTAATTTGATTTGCTAGTATTTTCCCACTAATTGGTCCAAGGGTGATTCCCCACATGCCGTGTCCAGCATTTACATAGACGCCTGGTGTACGAGTCTTACCAATTAGAGGCTTTCCATCTGGTGTAAGAGGGCGGCCACCTGACCAAAACTCGCCCACACTATCCCAATGAAGATTTGGGAGAATTCTTTTTGCATTTCTAAGAAGTCGCATCTCCGTTTTGTGCTCTCCAGTTTTGTCAACATTGGATATTTTCATAAAGGAAGAAATTCTTAATCTCTCCTTATAACTCGTAGTGGCAATGAAAGTCTCTGGAAAAAACAACATTCCTCTAGTATTTTCTGGAACTTCAACTGACATGCTGTATCCAATGCCTGCAACAACAGGGACTTTCACGCCATGCTCTTTAGTTAGATTATTAAGCCATGCTCCTGTTGCGATTACCACAGTGTCAAAAATTTCAGGTTTTCTGGTGTTGCTGAAGACTTGTAATTTGCCCGAAACTCTCTCAACTTTTGAAATTGAAGTGTCTATCACAATAGTTACACCCTTTTTAATCAAATCCTTCGAAAGATTCTCCAGGAACTGGGGAGGGTCAATTAACGCTTGATTATCAAGTTGTATACCAAAATTTAATGCATTACTGACAAGTGGCTCAAGCATTCGAAGTTCCGAACCATCCAACAAATCGAGGGAAATCCTTGAACCGGACTGAGCGACAATAACTAATTCATCAAGTAGATGTCTTGCTGATTTAGCGGTAGAGAATGCGGCGGTGAAAGGTACGTACTTTAGCGTAGTAGAAATATTTTGAGAGTCAAGATGTTTGTACTCCTCGAGTGCTCTACTACTTAGCGATACCAGATCACCTGTCGAAGATAGAAATCTACTTGAAGTGGAGTTTCTTGCGAATTGCATTAAAAACGATAATAGATTTCTATCTAATTCTTTGGGTGCTGTAATTGGTGAACTTCTCCTATATAAACTTGTGATCGCAACACGAAAGTTTGTTGGATCCGCTAATGGAACAACTAAGTTAGGAACAATTTGACCAGCATTTCCCCAAGAAGCCCCAGATCCAATACTTTGCTTATCAAACACGGTGACTTCTATTCCTTGTTCGTTCAGGTACCAGGCAGTACTCAGCCCAGCGACTCCAGCTCCTATTATCGCGACATGCATGAATATCCTTCGTGATATAAAATCAAAATTTTGTATTTTTAAGAAATGCAGACAATCTATCGCTATGGGCATTTTTGAACACTTCATCAGGTGTTCCTTCAACGGCGATCAATCCCTCATTCATGAATATAACTCGGTCAGACACTTCGTAAGCAAAACGCATCTCATGGGTCACAATTAGCATAGTCATACCTTCAATTGTGAGTGATTTAATTACATCCAGAACCTCATTAATAAGCTCTGGATCAAGAGCAGAAGTCACCTCATCGAAAAGCATTAATTTTGGGTTAATTGCAATCGCACGTGCAATTGCAATGCGCTGTTGTTGTCCACCTGATAATTGTCCAGGATAAGAATTTCCACGATCAGGCAGACCAACACGCTCCAACCAATGCTGGGCAATTGTGGTTGCTTCTTCCTGAGATTTTTTTTGTACCTTTCTAAGTGCCAAAGATATATTTTCAGCGGCGGTGATATGAGGAAATAGATTGAAGGATTGAAAAACCATACCTGTTAATGCTCTATTTTGAGTCGCAGTTCTACTATTTACCCTAGTTCGCTTTCCATTTTTTGTGATATATCCAATCTCTTTTCCATCGATTTGAATCGTTCCTTCTTGAAAATCTTCCAATAAGTTTATACAACGGAGCAAGGTTGTTTTTCCAGATCCACTTGATCCAATGATGGAAATAATTTCACCTTGCTTTAGATTTAAATCAACTCCTTTCAATACCAGATTATCCCCATATGATTTTCTAAGGTTACAAATTTCGAGTACTTTATTGCTCATTTCCACTCCTCATTTGATGGCTATTTTCTTTTCCACATGTTTTCCTAAGCGTTCTATAGAGAAGCAAATTATGAAGTAAATCAGTCCAGCAAAAGCGTAGAAATTCAACGTTTGGAAGTTACGAGCAATCACCTGTTGTGTCGCAAGAATTATTTCACTAAGTCCAATTACTGAAATCAAGGTTGTGCCTTTAACTATTTCAACAGCAGTATTGGTCCATGTTGGGAGTATCTGACGAAGAGCTTGTGGCAAAAGGACATAACGAAAAGTTTGTGTAAAATTAAGCCCGATCGATTGAGCGGCTTCAGTCTGACCAACTGGAAGATTTTGGAGACCACCTCGAACCATTTCACCAACATGAGAACTGCAAAAAATCCCCAACGAAAGAACTCCAGCTTGGAGTGCATTTAAATTTACTCCGACAACTGACAGAAGATAGAAATTAGCTAGAATTAAAGCTAAGAGTGGAATACCACGAATCACATCTGTATATACTCGAGCTATAAATCTGCCAGGTTGTTTCCCATAAGCCAATGTTATTCCAATAAAAACCCCCAGCACCGTACCAAGAAAGATAGCTGTAAATGCGACCCCCATTGCCGTTAAAGCACCTGAAAATAATCCATTTTTTGCGGTCCAGAGCTCACTAAAAAATCCAGGAGTTCCCTGAAGTTTTTGATCTTCAAAATATCCAGGAGTGTCCATTTTCAAGGTACTCAGAGTCGTAAATTCAATTAATCTCAATGTGAGTATCATATTTTATCTTGGAATCGCTAATCTTCGTTCGAATATACGCAATATTGAGGCAATTCCAATACATACAAAAACATAAATTAAAGTTCCAAAACTCCATGCCTCAATGGTACGAAATGTGTCTAGATTAATTTTTCTTATTTGAAAAGTTAATTCTTGTACTGCAATAACAGATGCGATTGACGTATCTTTGAATAATGAGATGAAGTTGTTGCTCAGTGCAGGCATGACCGATCTCAATAAGATGGGCAATTTGATAAACATATTAATTTGTAAGTTACTCATTCCAGATGCCATTCCTGCTTCTGTTATCCCTACAGGTATTGATATCAATCCACCACGGAACACTTCTGCCAAGTAGGCGCCTGCATAAATTGTAAGTGCGAAAATAAATGATTCCATTTGCCCAAAAAGCAATCCGATATCTGGTAGACCAAAATAGATAAACAAAACAATAATCATTAGTGGAATATTGCGGATTCCGGTTACGTACCCATTCGATACTATTCTCAAGTGTTTCTTTTTTGAAGTCAGAGAAAAGGCTACGACTATGCCGATTAAGCTTCCCAAGATAATAGAGATTACTGCGAGGGATAAAGCTAATCCCAGCCCGTAGGCCAGATCATCCAAGCTGCGCCAGACAGCGGCGTAGTTTAGATTTTTAAACATAGTCGAAGCCTTTCACTCCCATATTCAACCGATTATGGCATTCCGATACGTGGCTGAGGCAAAGTGACGCCGAACCACTTCTTAAAAGATGCCTTGTAGACTTCAAATTCAACTCCGGACATAGCTTCATTTAGTACTTGGTTCACGAAGTTAATCCAAACTTGATCATCGGGTCGCATTGCACACGAATAACTCTGTGGCATCCAACCAAATCCAGAATCAACATATTTTCCTGGGAATTGGGATATTAGCCATCCAATAGATGATTGATCGTAGGCAACAGCATCGGCGCGACCCGCATCAACCGCTGCAACGCTCAATGCAGGATCGGCGAATTCGAGAACCTTTGCATTAGGAAGAGCCGCATGCACATAGTCTGTGGCCTGAACGTTTGCCAGAATCGAGACTTTAACTTTAGCTCCTGCCTTTCGAAGATCAGCATAAGTCTTGTACTTTGAGCCCTTTTTCATCATCAAGCCGACGCCTTCACGGTAGTACGGCTTTGTGAATGCAACTTGCTGAGCACGAATTCCATGAACAGTCATGAATTGGCAAGTGATGTCGACCTTATTTGTGAGCGTATTAGGGATACGAGAATCAGGCGTTTGTTCAATAAATTTTACCTTTGTCGCATCATCAAATAAACCCTTAGCTATCATTCCCGCAATATCAATGTCCATTCCAATTAATTTTCCAGATGCATCCTTGAAGTGCCATGGCGCATTTCCTGAACCAGTTCCAACGAGCAGATACCCACGCTTAAGGACATCCTGAAGAGTTGATTCTGCAGCATTCGCAGAGCTTGTGCTCACAAGTGAAGCCAGCATCACTGAGATAATTGCGAAAGAAGTTCTAATTCTGTTTTGTTTATTCATATCTCCTCGAATCGTATAGCAATGCAAAATGCACCACTAATCTGAGAATACAAGTAATATAAAAAGTATCAATGAAAAAATATAATTTTGTAAGTATTCTTGATCAGTTTTCCGCATTACGGAATAATAAAATAAAGGTAATAAATTTATTTCCTTATTTTAAAGTAAGACTTTCCGTGATAGTAAGAGATAGCCTTTTTAAGGATTCAACAATTAGCTTTATTTTTTCAGCATCCATTCTTGAAACAGGACCGGAAACACTAATTGCGGCTATTGGAAAACGTTCGTTATCAAAAATGGCCACGGCAACACATCGTGCGCCGAGTTCATTTTCCTGGTCGTCAATGGCATATCCAACTCTTCTAGCCTGAATTACTATCTTTTTAAAATCTTCACCATTGGTAATTGTTCTTAGCGTTAATCTACGAAAATCGAATTTATCAATCTTTGAATTTGCCATTTCAGTACTCATTCCAGAGAGAATTGCCTTCCCAAGGGCAGTAGAGTGAGCAAAATCTTTGTCATGCAATGGATTACCAGCTCGAATCTCTTGGGTGCTCTCAATTTGATGAAGGTATTCGATTCGATTTTCGATTAAAACCGCTAGGTTCACTGATTCGTTAAATTTTCTATATATTTCATACATATGGGGCATGGCCAAGGAATTCAATCTTGTGAAACGAGTATTTTCAAAAGTTTTTAATGAATCAAAGAATGAAGTTAGTCCAAATTTCTTTTCTATTACCGCTTCCTCAACAAAGTTACCGAGTACAAGCGAGCGTAAGATTCTATATATGCAAGTTTTGGAATAGTGAGTTTCATGAGCAAGCTCAATCACAGTTTTCGGATTCCCTGAAAGCGCAACCACTATTGCAATAGATTTATCAACCACCTGCACGCGCGAGCGATCTTGGGATTGCATGTCTAATATCATCCGCTATACGGAATAGAAAAACAAGAGTTTTAACTTTGTCATACGATTTATCCATTATGCATCAGCACAGGGATTTGAAAAGGGGGTAGCGTCATCAGGACAAAGAATTCTGAAGATCATGTAAAAATGGGTTCAAGGTTCCTTGCCGGTGGAGTCAGCAGTAATTTTCGATACGGGCCACCCCCAAATCCACTTGTTTTTAAATCAGCCAATAAGGCAGTTCTAACGGATATCGATGGGAATAAATTTATCGATTACTCCCTGGGAATGGGAGCTATGTTGCTTGGGCACAGCCCATCAAGTGTAAAAAGGGCTGTTCGTTCACAACTCAAGAAATCAATTTTAGTTGCTGGGCAAACAGACCTGGAATACGAGGCAGCAAAGTTGCTTACTGAGTTAGTTCCCTCGGCTGAGTTAGTTAGATTCTCATCTTCGGGAACTGAAGCTGTCCAAGCGGCGCTTCGAATTGCCCGTGCATATACGGGAAGAATGAAATTTGTAAAATTCGAAGGTCACTATCACGGATGGACAGACAACACTTACATAAGCGTTTCACCCGATCTGACAAAAGCGGGGAATATTAGTTCGCCAACTGCGATAGTTGGTGGGCGTGGTCAGGAGATGTCAGAGAATACGATTGTTCTCTCGTGGAATGATAGAGATGCGGTGACTAAGTTATTAACGCAAGGAGATATTGCGGCGGTAATAACTGAACCAATTATGTTTAATAATGGCGGAATTATGCCCGTCGATGGTTACCTTCAATTCTTGCGAGAGATAACCTCGAAGACTGGAACGGTTCTAATTTTTGACGAAGTGATCACCGGATTCAGAGTGACAGTTGGAGGTGCCCAAAAATTATTTGGAGTTATCCCCGACTTAACCGTATTGGGGAAGGCTCTGGCGAATGGATTTCCTGTAGCCGCAGTAGTCGGTCAACGTGAACTATTTAATTTAGTAATCTCTGGTGAAGTTTTACAAGGAGGGACTTATAACTCTCAATCTGTTGCCATGGCTGCCACAGTAGCAACCTTAAAGGAGATTGCAACTGGCGTACCCCATACGAAAATTACTTCATTATCGGAATTTTTGAAGACTGGACTTAGTGAGGCGCTCAACAATATAAAGATCCCACATGAAATTGTTGGCTATTCTGCAGTATTTCAAGTGAGGTTTTGCAATCAGACGCCAACAAATTATCGAAATGACCAAAACACAAACAAAATTCTCTACCAAAAATTCGCTGGTTTAATGTTGGAATCTGGTATTAGAATTCTTCCAAGAGGAACCTGGTTTTTATCCAGTGCGCATACGAAAAAGCAAATTGAAATTACACTTGATGAGGTCAGAAAATGTCTAAAAAAATTATAGAGAAAATTACTTCAGAAAGTGATACATAAATGCAGAGTGGCGAAAATAAGAAAGTTGACTCAGAAGTAATCTTTGAAGAATGGGATACAACTAAGCCAAATACTGGACGTATTTTTGCAGCCGTGTTTCCTCACTCAGATGACCTAACAATATTCGCTGGTGGAACTGTTCAAAAACTTTTGTCCGAAGGATATAAAGGTTATTTGATTAAAACTACTAATGATGAAATGGATTCGTATGATCTTTCACATCCAGAGACGATTTATAGAATTGCGAAAGAAACTCAGGACGTAGCAAATCTTCTTGGATTAGAAAAAATCTATTCTTTGGATTATAAAAATCATTATCTTGAACATAGTCAACTAATTGAAATTCGTCATCGATTAATTACTCTTTTTCGGTTTTTGAAAATTGACACAATAATTTCATTTGATCCATGGGGACATTATGAGGAAAACCCAGATCATTTCATCACCGCTCATGCTGTTGAGGCAGCGTGCTGGACTTCGGGACGGCATCTGGATTTACCTGAACTAACTGATATGGGATTAAAACCAAAATTTGTTACTCGTAAATACCTGGTTGCTCGAGGTCCACAACAAGTTAATCGCGTGGTTGATATTTCAACTGTAATAGCAGGCAAAAGGGAAGCAATGAAACTCCATGTGACTCCAATGGACAATATGTATCGAACTTATCTTGATTTACATCCTGATGAAAACATTACTCAAGACGAGTATATTGAAATGGAATTTTTTGAAAGCACAAGAGACCAATATGGAATTGAGTATTCTGAAAGATTTCATTATATAGATGAAGAGGAATCATTTTCATTCATGAGAAATAATAAAAGGAGTAAATAAGTGATAGATTTTTTTGAAGGACTAGGAGTTGAAAAGAAAATTAATGCGGCAACGACCTATACCGCAATCGGTGGATCACTTATGGATGATGAAGTCTTAGATGCGATGAGGTCTGCCGCCGGTTACTTTATCGATATGCGCGAACTCCAGATAAAAGCTGGTGAGAAAATAGCTAAATTAACTAGAAACGAGGCTGCATTTATTACTTCTGGGTGCGCATCAGCGATAGTTTTATCGATTCTTGGATTGCGTACAAATGGTGATGCAGTAGAAATTGGCAAAGTTATTTCAGGTACCGCCAGAGAATCAGAAGTAATTATTCAGAATGGACATCGAATAAATTATGATGCTGCTATTAAGCTCGCAGGATCAAAAATAGTTACGGTTGGGAATGCGATAGAAACTCACGCGTGGCAGATTGAATCGGCTATCACTGAATTCACTACGGCAATTTTCTTCGTACCTGGCTCACATTTGGCGGGATCGACTTTGTCGTTAAATCAAATTGTGCAAATTGCCCATGCGCGGGGGATTCCAGTGATCGTTGACGCGGCTGCACAACTTCCACCTGTCAGTAATTTTTGGGAATTTACTGAAAATCTGGGTGCTGATCTTGTTCTCTTCAGTGGAGGAAAGGCAATCCGAGGACCACAAGCCAGTGGATTGATTCTTGGCAAAGCGAAGCATATTGAATCAATCAGCGCCAATGCATCACCAAATGCACTCTTTGCACGAGCTTTAAAAGTGGGAAAAGAAGAGATAGCTGGACTTACAACAGCCATTGAACGATTTATTAACCTAGATCATGATGCAGAATTATTGTCCTGGAATTCGGTAGTTGATTTTTGGTTCGAAGGATTAATGGGACAATCTCAACTCACTATCGAAAAAGAATCACATAATGAAGCTGGACAACCCGTTCCTCGACTTCGCTTATCACCTAGTGATGGGAATGCAATGAAACTGGTTGCTCAACTCAAGAAGAATAGTCCGAGTATTGAGGTGGTGCACAATTCAAGTAACAATCTTTGGTTGAGTCCAGATTCACTTAAGATCGGAGACGCTGCGAAGGTGCTGCAGGCAATCCTTAAATTTGTAAAACTCTCCTAATATCGCTTTCACGAAAGTTTTATTTATTCTCTTCTATGGACGATGAAGTGAAAACCGCTTACAGTTACTGCGTGACCTTGAAACGCATTGAAGTGTCGGAACAACAATTGACTCATTTAAAATCATTAATTCTAGGCTCAGTTTCGATTGTTGAATCAGTTCTGGACCAGCACGGTCGAGATGAATCGGCGTATCCTCCAATGCGACCAAGTGCAGTCGTAATGCCACAGAATACTGAGGAAGTTTCTAAAATTCTTAAATATTGCAATGAAGAAAGAATTCCTGTTACTGCTTTCGGAGCCGGCACATCCTTAGAAGGACATGTCTTGCCTCTGGCAGGTGGTATTTCGCTTGATATGACTGATATGAATCGAATAATTGAGATCCGTCCAGACGATTTACTCGTCAAGGTTGAGGCCGGAGTACATAGAATTTTTCTCAGCGAAAAATTGGCAAACTTTGGACTCTTCTTTTCGGTTGACCCAGGCGCTGATGCGACGCTCGGTGGAATGACGGCAACTGGTGCAGCAGGAACAACAACTGTTCGCTATGGATCCATGCGAGATAACGTTTTAGGCCTGACTGCGGTGCTTGCTGATGGAACAATAATCCATGTTGGGCGTGAAACACGTAAACTTTCAGCCGGTTATGATTTAACTAGACTAATCGTTGGTTCAGAAGGCACGATCGCAGTGATTACTGAAATTACTCTGCGAGTTTTTGGCATTCCCGAGAAGATGGCAGCAGCAACAGTGGTTTTTCCAACATTGCGGGATGGCGTTCAAGCTGCGACTGCAGTCGTAAGAATGGGTATTGCCATTGCAAGATGCGAATTTTTAGATGCTATGAGTATTCGACATGTAAATAAATATGCTTCGTTAAAGATGAAAGAAATGCCAACTTTGTTTTTTGAATTCCACGGTAGTGCTCAAGGCGTCGAAGAGGATGCCAATTCAGTAAAAGATATTATTGCCCAATTTAATGGTACTGATTTTCAATGGACAACGAATGAGTCTGCCCGGCGCAGGCTTTGGAAGGCGCGGCATGATGCTTATTGGGCTTTTATTCAAGCACATCCTGGTAAGCGTGGGGTGAGCACGGATATGGCAGTCCCAATTTCAAAACTTGCAGATGCGATAACAGTTTGTGAAGACATTCTTCTAGCGCATCAATTCCCATTTTCAATGTTGGGTCATGTAGCTGACGGAAATTTCCATTGTTTCATTGTGACAGATCCCAAAATCCCAGAAGAACTTGAGGAAATAATTGAAATTAGCCACCAGATGGTGAGTGCAATCATTGCTATGGGTGGCACTTGTACAGGAGAGCATGGTGTTGGTTTTGGGAAAATTGATGCATTAGAAGAAGAAACTGGACTTGCTGCGGTGCAAGTTATGCGTTCAATTAAAAAAACCTTAGATCCTAATTATATTTTGAATCCTGGTAAAATCTTTAAAAGTGAATAGAGTAGTATTTAGAATAAGTAACATAAAATATTGTGACTAATTACATTTACATAAGATTCTTGGGTCGCATTTTTAGAGCGGGGTAATTGTAAAAAATTCTAAAATATGAAATTTTGTCGCATGAATCTAATGGCCTGTGACAATTGGGCGAGGTCTTTAAATGATTGGTGATTCAGAAGGGAAAGCTTCACATAGAATTTGGAACAATTATCATAAAAAGAGTGGAAGATGAGAGATTTGAACCCTCGAGACTTTCATCTACGCGCGCACTCGGTAGCTATGTGAATCTTCCAACGGTAGTTTATCTCAGTATTTAAATGTGCCCGCCGACTTCATCACCTCAAATATGGCAACGCAGTTCGAGTCTTCGAAAGTGATTGAAAATCAATTCTAGAATTGGTGGCTTTGTTAATTAATCCAATTAACCTTAAGTGGATTCTCGATGGCATCAATCAAGCCAGCATCCCTGCAAGTAATGTTGTACACGCTGGCAATTTTAAAGTTATATACCTGCTCTGCGTCGGCGCAGGGAATCGGCGTTAACAGTGATGACAATAACCACGCCAACTACTACGGTCTGCCATTCCTGACGGAACTGCATAATCCGAAGACCGTTGATCAAGACTGACCTAATCAAGGCACCAATTAATGTTCCAAGTATCGAGCCCTTGCCACCAAGAAGCGATGTTCCACCAATAATTACTGCTGCAATAGCTTCGAGTTCATATCCTTGCCCTAAACCGGGCTGTGCAGAACTCAACCGAGAAGTTAAAATAATTCCAGCGAACCCAATATAGATACCGCTAATTGTGTAAATTACAATGATTCATTTTGTTACATTGACACCAGAAAGTCTTGTGGCTTCTTCGTTTGAACCAATTGCAAAGGTGTAGCGACCGATAATCGTGCGATTGAGAATGATAGATGCAATAAATGCTGTTGCGAAAAACACAAGCACCGCATTAGGAATTCCAGGAATAATATGTTCAAGTGCAATTTTATCCCAATTCTTTGTACCGTCTGTGTAGACAGGAGCAACACCAGAAATAACTAGCGCTAGACCCTTTACCACCATCATCATTGCCAAAGTAGCAATAAAGGGAGGCAACTTTAACATTGTGATAAGAATTCCATTGATGGCACCTATAAGTGCTCCACAAGTAATTCCGATAACGATACCCAGAGGAAGAGAAACATTGAGTTTCGAGAGAAAGACTGCGGTGACCACTGCCGTGAGTGTGGTGCCGGTGCCAATCGAAAGATCGATCCCACCGGTAATGATGACAAAAGTTGTCCCAATCGCAAGTAGACCGGTGATTGCAGTTGAAAGCAGAATGCCATTTCCTACAAAGCGATTAACTTGCTTTTCTGGAGTACTTGAAGCCATTTTTTCTCTTTCTTCTAGGTCAGATTGGATAAGTAGATTAACTTTGATTACGCGTTGCATACTGCATAATTATATTTTGGTCTGCGCTGCTATTTTCAAGAATTCCGGTGACTTCGCCTTTGCACATTACAACGATGCGATCGGAGAGTCTTAACACCTCTGGAAGTTCAGACGAAATCATAATGATTGATTTTCCTTGTGAAGTTAGCACTTTAAGAAGCTTGTAAATTTCATCCTTAGCTCCAACGTCGATGCCACGAGTTGGTTCATCAAAGATCAAAATGTCACATTTGTGGATCAGCCACTTAGCGATTGCTACCTTCTGCTGATTACCGCCTGACAAATTCTTTACAGTCTGCTTTATGGAAGGTGTACAAATGTTGAATTTTTCTACTGACTCATTTGAAGCCTTGTTTATGGCGCTATTCTTTAGCCAACCAAATTTGGTCGTAAATGACTTTCGAACAGAGCAGAAAATAATATTAAATTTCACATCTTGAATAATTAAAAGCCCGAAACAGCATCAATGGCAAGCAAGTAAAGATTCGCAATCCAGCAGATGCTGTTGGACTCGGTCTTGGGTATCTCTCAGAAGATAGAAAACCCGCCATCGGCAAGCCACATGGAATAACAATGAGTGCGTATGCAACTTTGGCAGAAATTACTGGATATTTTTGCAAACGATGAACAGAAGCAGTGATCTTTCCTGATGCCGTATCAACTCCATGGGCTGCTATTTCATCGACTGCCAAGATGCAATCATGCAGATCATGCCCATTAGAAATGGCGTAACCACCGTGGTGCTAACTTACGCACCCAATTTGGCACTCCATCGCTAAATGCAACAAGCAAGCATCCAACAATAATCAGCGGCAGAGATTCGAAGAGAAAATTATGTAAGTTATACCAAGCCAGTGGATCAATATGAATTGGTTTCTCTGGTGCTGATTCCACATTACTTAGAAATGGAAAATCCCAGAGCGCATGCGATGCCACGGGAATCCAAATACTTCGCGTAAAAATCATAACGCCAACCCAAAGAAAACCAATCCCCATCCCCAGACTCGTACGATAACTCGTACCATCCGTGCTAACCTGATCTCAACCTAGGAGGCACCATGGCAATCAGCGCATCTCAAGCTCGCGAACAACTCTTTCCGCTCATCGAACAGGTAAATCTCGATAGCACCCCAATCGTTATCACCTCGAAAAAGGGCAACGCAGTTCTGATCTCTGAAAGTGAATGGGAATCAATCCTTGAATCAATGGCTCTGCTAACTAATCCAAGTAACCGTAAGTGGATTCTCGAAGGCATCGATCAAGCCAACCGCGGCCAAACTATGCGCATCACTGGTTCACTCACCGATCACGCAAAAGCCGCGGCAAAAGCTGCCACTAAAGCCACCGCTAAGAAACCAATTAAGAAGACAGCAAAGAAAGCCCCCGCAAAGAAAAAGTCAGCATCTCGTTGAGTCGCCCCGCTGCAACTTCCTACGAACTAACTCCTAACGCACTCGCCGATTTAAATTACTGGCAGCGCAACCGCCCCGAATTAATTACCAAGATCGATTCTTTAATCTCGGCCGCGATGCAAAACCCACAAACCGGCATTGGCAAACCCGAGTCCTTACGCTTTGAACTCTCCGGCTGCTATTCGCGCCGCATCACTTTGCAAGACCGCATGATTTATCGCCTCGATGGCAAAACACTCATCATCATTTCACTTCGTGCCCACTATTAAGCAGGTTCCGCAATGGCTCTGACCTCTGAAATCCAGATGAGATTGATCCTCGATCAAATCATCACCACT
>Ga0105051_10004535_pt1 | contig 15975 bp, 15 predicted proteins | sample FRY02_FD_78383 | JGI IMG/M metagenome (GOLD analysis project Ga0105051, IMG submission 78383) | Freshwater microbial communities from Lake Fryxell liftoff mats and glacier meltwater in Antarctica - FRY-02 (megahit assembly) | ecosystem: Environmental > Aquatic > Freshwater > Ice > Glacier... | reverse complement strand
CCTTCGGCCTGCCGCAGGATCGCAAGGATCCGGGGTTCGCTGTATCTTGTCATCTTCATTTGAAATCTCCTCATGCATAATGCCGAGAAAATCCTACTTCCGCAGCCCCTTGCTTTCGGGGGGATTACCAAGGGGGCGCGGCGGTGGGCAAAGTCCGGGGCCGCGCCCGATCGCATCATACGTCGAATTGCAGGGGTTTGACCTGTTGAAACATTCCGGTCGAATCCAGCGTGTTCACTACCTTTGGATCAATCGGCTGATCAAGGTAGATGATCGCGATCGCCTCTTGCCCCGCGCCCGATCGTCCAAGGGTGAAGTTGGCGATGTTCACACCGTTCTTGCCCAAGGTCATCCCCAACAGGCCGATTATCCCCGGCACGTCGTCGTTGGTGGTATAGAGCATGTACGCCCCGATTTCGGCGTCGATGTTGATGCCCTTGATCTGGATGAAGCGCGGTTTGCCGTCGGAAAAGCAGGTGCCCGCGACCGAACGTTCGCGTTTTTCGGTCACCATCGTCACCTTTATATAGGCGTCGAACGCCCCCGACTTGTCCTGCCGGGTAGTCGAGATCTGGATGCCGCGTTCCTTTGCCACGATCGGCGCGGACACGAGGTTCACATCCGGGTTGGCCGCCTTCATTACCCCGGCGATCACCGCCGAATTGAGCGCGGGCAGGTTCATCGCGGTCACGGCCCCATCATAAAGGATGTTGATCGCCTTGATCGGCTCGTCAGTCATCTGGCCGATGAAGGCACCCAGATGCGAGGCGAGTTTGATCCACGGCCCCATCACCGCAGCCTCTTCCGCCGTGACCGATGGCATGTTCAGCGCGTTCTGCACGGCCCCTGTCAGCAGGTAATCCGACATCTGTTCAGCCACTTGCAGGGCTACGTTTTCCTGCGCCTCGGTGGTGGTTGCGCCCAGATGCGGGGTGCAAATCACGCTTGGCAGGTTGAACAGCGGGTTTTCCGTGGCGGGTTCCACCTCGAACACATCCAGCGCCGCACCTGCCACATGACCGGACTTCAGCGCCGCGACCAAAGCCTGCTCATCAATCAACCCGCCGCGTGCGCAGTTGATGATCCGTACGCCCTTCTTGGTTTTCGCAAGGTTTTCCGCCGACAGAATGTTTCGGGTCTTGTCGGTCATCGGGACATGCAGGGTGATGAAATCAGAGCGCGCGAGCAGATCGTCAAGGTCTGCCTTGGTCACGCCCAGCGTTTTCGCCCGCTCTTCCGACAGGAACGGGTCATAGGCCACTACCTTCATGTGCAGCCCCACTGCGCGGTCGCAGACGATACCGCCGATGTTGCCCGCCCCGATCACGCCGAGCGTCTTGTTGAAGAGTTCCACCCCCATGAAACGCGATTTCTCCCACTTGCCGGCTTTGGTGCTGGCGTTGGCTTCGGGCAGTTGGCGGGCGACGGCGAACATCATGGCAATGGCATGTTCGGCGGTGGTGATCGAGTTGCCGAAGGGCGTGTTCATCACGATCACCCCGCGCTTGGACGCGGCGGGGATGTCAACGTTGTCCAACCCGATCCCGGCACGGCCGATGACCTTCAGCCGGGTTGCGGCGTAGAGAAGTTTGGCTGTCACTTTGGTCGCAGAGCGGATGGCGAGGCCATCGTACTGGTCGATGATCGCGATGAGGGCGTCTTTGTCGCGGCCGAGTTTGGGCATGTAGTCGACCTCGACTCCTCGGTCGCGGAAGATCTGGACGGCGGTTTCGGAAAGCTCGTCGGAGACGAGAACGCGGGGGGCCATGGCTGGTCCTTTCTGGCGGCGCGGTGCGTGAAATCACGCACCCTACACCGGACTGAGGGGGTTGGGGGTAGGGTGCGTGATTTCACGCACCTTTGGACTCAGGTGTTTGCGATTTCTGCGTGGAACGCGTGGGCGATCCACGGCATCAAGGCGGCGACATCCGACGTCTCGACCGTCGCCCCGCACCAGATGCGCAGACCGGGGGGTGCGTCGCGATAACTGCCCGCGTCCAGCGCCACGCCTGCCTGTTCCAGCCGCTTGGTGACCGCCTTGGCAAAGGCCGCAGCGTCATCGATCCGGGCGTCGGTGAAGGTCAGGCAGACGCTGGTTGTCGATGCTGTGGCCGGGTCTTTCGCCAGATTGGTCAGCCACCTGTTGGCCGCGCAGAACGCATGGATCACGCCTGCATTGGCGTCACAACGGGCCACCAGCGCGGGCAGCCCGCCCAGCCCTTTCGCCCATTTCAGCGACACCAGATAATCCTCGACCGCCAGCATCGACGGGGTATTGATCGTCTCTCCCGCAAAGATGCCTTCGATCAGCTTGCCCTTCGACGTCAGCCGGAAAATCTTCGGCAGCGGCCACGGTGGAGTGTACGTCTCCAGCCGTTCGACCGCGCGGGGCGACAGGATCAGCATGCCATGCGCCCCCTCGCCGCCCAGCACCTTCTGCCAGCTGAACGTCACCACATCCAGCTTGTCCCAAGGCAATTCCATCGCAAAGGCGGCCGAGGTTGCGTCGCAGATCGTCAGGCCCTTGCGATCCGCCGGGATCGCGTTGCCATTCGGCAGCCGCACGCCGCTGGTGGTGCCGTTCCAGGTGAACACAACATCGGCGTCGAAATCGACGAGGCCAAGGTCCACGATCTGGCCATAAGGCGCTATCTGCACATTTGCGTTCAGTTTCAACTGTTTGACCGCATCAGTCACCCAACCTGCTCCGAACGACTCCCACGCCAGCACTTCGACGGGGCGCGCGCCCAGAAGGGTCCACATCGCCATCTCTACAGCGCCGGTATCCGACCCCGGCACGATCCCGATACGGTATCCGTCGGGGACGCCGAGCACATCGCGGGTAAGATCGATCGCTTGTTTCAGTTTGGCTTTCCCGACGCTTGCACGGTGCGACCTGCCCAGCGGGGCGTCGTCAAGCATATCGAGGGAATAGCCGGGGATTTTGGCACAAGGGCCTGATGAGAAGCGCGGGTTGACCGGGCGCAACGCCGGTGGCGGCAGATCAGACATGGTATCCTTCCAGATAAACGCCCCTCGTTGGGGAGGGGTTTCCCACCGGTCGGGCTATCCGGTCAAACGGGGTGGCGCAAGCGGAATAAACGGCGTAAAACGCCGTTTGGTCGCGCCAGACCGACGCGGGTCCGGGACAATTCGATGTATGTAGCCACCTTGCTGACCGACCCCAATCGCCCGGTTCTGGACCGTATGACCGTCGAATCCTTGCGCAATGCCTGGAGCGGCGGCGATGCGGTCTGGCTCGATCCGGCGGTGGCGGCGGAGTTTGCGTTGCCCCAGATGCCTGCGAACCGGTGGGAAGTGTGGCAGGGCTTGCAGGCCATCGGCGTTGATCTGGTGGTGCAGCCCGCTGCGGGGCGTGCCAAGCGGGTGCTGCTGGCCGATATGGACAGCACGATGATCCGGCAGGAATGTATCGACGAATTGGCAGACGAGGCCGGGGTGGGCGCGCAGGTAGTCGCGATAACCGCGCGTGCGATGAACGGCGAGATCGAATTCGAGGCAGCATTGCGTGAGCGGGTGGCGCTGCTGGCCGGTCTGCCCGAGCCGGTGATTGCGCAAGTGATCCGTGACCGGATCACCATGATGCCGGGGGCGGCCGTGCTGGTGGCGACGATGCGGGCGAATGGCGGCTATGCGGCGCTGGTGTCGGGCGGGTTCACCGCGTTCACCGGGCCTGTGGCGGGACGGCTGGGGTTTGACGAACATCGCGCGAACGTGCTGTTGGTGCAGGATGGGATGCTGACGGGCGAGGTGGCCGAGCCGATCCTCGGTCGCGCGGCGAAAGTGCAGGATTTGGTGGACATTGTCGCCCGGTTAGGCCTGACCGCCGCCGATGTGCTGGCGGTGGGTGACGGTGCCAACGATCTGGACATGTTGGGTGCGGCGGGCGCAGGCGTGGGGCTGCATGCCAAGCCGTCGGTCGCGGCCGAGTGCGATATCCGGATCAATCATGGGGATCTGACGGCCCTGCTGTTTCTTCAGGGCTACAGCCGCGACGAGTTTTGTGAAGGACCGGAAGGAACTGATGAATGATTGTTCGTTCAGCCAATTTTCGCGATGCTGCGGGAATGACCGGATTGCAGAACGCGGTGATCCGCATCGGCGGCACCACGGCCTTTGAGATGGAACGTGACACGGATGATCTGACGGATGCTTATCTGACCGGCCCGACCGCGCTCTGCGCACATGTAGCCGAGGATGCGGGCCGGATCATCGGGTTTCAGGTGCTGGGGATTTACTGCGATATGCCAGACCTCTGGGGCGATATCGGAACCTTCGTTCACCCTGACGTCCAGCGGGGCGGCGTGGGGGCTGCGTTGTTTGCCGCGACGCTGGATTGGGCGCGGGCCAACGGTGTGCCGACACTTCTTGCGGTGATCCGGGCCGACAATGTGGTGGGGCTTGGCTACTATGCCAAACGCGGGTTCGCCGATTGGGGCTCTGAGCCTGACATCACTTTGAAGGATGGCCGGGTGGTGGGCCGCATCGCCAAACGGTTCGACGTAGCCCCATGATCTTTGAAGTTTCGCTGGACATCGCGGTGCTACTGCTGTTCGCCGCGTTTCTGGCGGGCTTTGTCGATGCGATTGCGGGCGGTGGCGGGCTTATCACCCTGCCGGTGCTGTTGCTGGCCGGGGCGTCCCCGCTGGAGGCGCTGGCGACCAACAAGCTGCAAGGCACGTTCGGGTCCGCCACGGCGGCGCTGGCCTATGCGCGCGCGGGGCAGGTGCGGCTGCGCGATCAGGCGTGGATGGCCGCGATTGCGGGGCTGGCGGGTGCAGCGGGGGCGCTGGTGGCGCATCAGGTGCCGCTGGACGTGCTGCGGCTGGTGATGCCCGGGGTGCTGGTCGCGGTCGCGGTGTTCTTTGCCGTGAAGCCGGGGCTGACCGATGCAAGCCGTGTGCAGCGGCTGCGCCCTGCGGTGTTCGCCGTCACGCTGGTGCCCGCCGTCGCCGCGTATGACGGGTTCTTTGGGCCGGGAACCGGGTCGTTTTACATGCTGGGGTTTGTGATGCTGGCCGGGTTCGGCGTGCTGAAGGCCACGGCGCATACCAAGCTGTTGAACTTCGCCTCCAACGCAGGCTCGCTGGCGGTGTTTGTGGTCTCGGGCGGGGTCTGGTGGGCGATGGGCTTTGCGATGGCCGCAGCCCAGATCGGCGGGGCCGCACTTGGGGCCAGGCTTGCCGTCCGCGTCGGCGCCCGGCTGATCAAACCACTGCTGGTCGCAACCTCGACCCTGCTTGCGCTGCGGTTGCTGTGGCAGGCGCTTGGCTGATGACCTTGGGTAGGGCGGGGTTCACCCCGCCGCCTCTACTCCCGCAGCAACTCGTTGATCGAGGTCTTGGACCGCGTCTGCGCGTCCACCTTCTTCACGATCACTGCGCAATACAGGTTCACGCCGTTCTTCGACGGCATCGACCCCGCCACCACAACCGACCCCGCCGGCACTTCGCCGTACATCACCGCCCCCGTCTCGCGGTCCACGATCCTGGTCGATTGGCCGATGAACACGCCCATCCCCAGAACCGAGCCTTCGCGGACGATGCAGCCCTCGACCACTTCCGACCGCGCGCCGATGAAACAGTTGTCCTCGATGATCGTAGGCCCCGCCTGCATCGGCTCCAGCACTCCGCCGATCCCCACGCCACCCGACAGATGCACGTTTTTGCCGATCTGCGCGCAGGACCCGACCGTGGCCCAGCCATCGACCATCGTGCCTTCATCGACAAACGCGCCCACGTTCACGAACGACGGCATCAGCACCACGTTGCGCCCGATATAGGCCGACCGACGCACGATGCTGCCGGGAACCGCACGAAATCCTGCCTCTCGCCACTGGTTTTCGTCCCAGCCGTCGAACTTGGACGGCACCTTGTCCCACCACGTCGCGGCCCCGTTGCCGCCCCCGATCACGCCCATATCGGTCATCCGGAACGACAGCAGCACCGCTTTCTTGGCCCATTGGTTGACGTGCCAATCGGTGCCCCGCTTTTCGGCCACGCGCAGCGTGCCGCGGTCCAGCGCCTCCAGCACCGCCTCGACCGCGTCGCGCGCTTCGCCTTTGGTCGTGACCGACAGGCTGTCGCGGGCGTCCCACGCGGCGTTGATGGCGGACTCGAAGGATTGGGTCATGCTGGGCCTCGTTTTCGGGTTTCCGGTTGGTGCGATGGGCTATAAGGCTTGAATCTGACCCGCGCAATGCGCCGCTGCCCAAAGGCCTCCGATGCAAGACGAACCCCGCGCCAACCCGTTTCGCGACTCGGGCGAGGATGTGCGCACCGCCCGCGAGGTGCCCGACACCCCGCAAACCCGCGCGCCCGCATACCGGCTGGCGTTTGCCGACGCGGATTTTCTGACGCGGGAAGAGCTGCGCCCGGTGCGGCTGCAACTGGAACTGCTCAAGCCGCAACTGGTGATGGACGAACTTGGCATCACCTCGACCATCGTTTTGTTCGGCGGCGCGCGCATCCCCGACCCGGCCCACCGCGACAGCGCCCGCACCCCGGAACTGGCCGATCTTTCGCGCTATTACGACGAGGCGCGGCGGTTTGCGCGCCTGATGACCGAACGCAGCCTGCTGACCGATAGCCGCGAGGGCGTGATCTGCACCGGCGGCGGACCGGGGGTGATGGAGGCGGGAAACCGGGGCGCCGACGATGCAGGCGGCCAGTCGATCGGGCTGAGCATCATCTTGCCGCATGAACATGCACCCAACCTTTATGTCACGCCGGATCTGTCGTTCAACTTTCACTACTTCGCCATCCGCAAGATGCATTTCCTGATGCGGGCGCGTGCGATCTGCATCTTTCCCGGCGGTTTCGGCACGATGGATGAGATGTTCGAATCGCTGACCCTGATCCAGACCGGGCGGATGAAGCCGGTGCCGTTCTTGCTGTTCGGTCGCGCCTGGTGGGAGAATATCATCAACTGGCAGGCTTTGGCGCAGGCCGGGGTGATCGCCGAACAGGACCTCGGACTGTTCAGTTTTGTGGAAACCGCCGAAGAGGCCGTGGCGGCCATCGACGGCTGGCCCGCCGTCTGACGGTCAGACCAGCAAAGCCGCCTCGCCCTCCGTGGCCTCGGGCCGGGCGGCGGGGCCATAGCCGGCACCGGCGTCGTGCAGCAGCATCGGGAACAGCGCCAGCAACTCTGCCTGGGTGTCGGCGTCATGACCGGGCAGGGTCTGCGGGCCGGGCAGATAGCTTTCGCTCCACAGCCCTTCGGCGCAGATGATCTGGTGGCGGTCAAATAGCAGATGGTGATAGCTGATCTCTATGCCGGTGTGGTCTTGCGCCAGCAATCCTGCACGCACCAGATGCACGGCCTTGACCAGAACCTCAGGCGTGCCGCAGTAAAGTTGCGCCCGCCATCCAGCCAGATACAACCGATGCTGCGGCGAAACCCGCACCTGTGCATGGTCGCCAAACATGCCCGCCGGGATGGTCACCGCCGCCATCCTGCCCTGCGACCGCACCCGCTGCGCACCGCACCAAAGCACCGGCCGATAACCGTCGTCCAGCGTTTTCACGAGGTCGCCCACCCGGATCTGTTCCACCGCGACCGGCCCGCGCGCCGTGTCGATCCGGGTTCCGGCAACAAAACACGGGATCAGCGTGCCCTGCACCAGACCCACATCGGTGATGCCTGCTGCGTTGGTCACCTCATAGGTAAACGTCTCGGTTCCCGGAGTGTCGGACGCGTCGCTGACCACTGTGATCGTGCCATCGGCGTTGACGGTGATCTGCATCCCCGAATTCAGGGTCACGACGCTGCCCGCAACCACCGGCTGCCCGTTGATCTCGGTGATGGTCAGCGCACCGCCCGACGTGTTGGTGTCATTGCCGGTCAGATCGACGACCTGCGAGTCCGACAGGCCGATCTCGAATGCGTCGGCCGATGCCACAACCGCCGTCTGGATCGAGTTGCCCGCGATCATCAGGTTGCTGTCATAGCTCGCATCCCCTGCATCGGCGATGCCGATCTTGATGGTGTTGATCTGCCCCGGAATGACCGGGGCTTTCAGCGTAAGAGTAACGGTAAATCCGTCCATCTCGGTGTTGTAGCGGCCATCGGCGTTGTCGATATAGAGGTTGGAATTGCTTGTCGGGTTGATGTTGTCGATCGAGATATCGCCGTTGCCCACCGTCAGCGTGGCGGGCTGCCCATTGACCCAGACGCCGACCGCATCGTTGAACCCGGACCCCACATATTCGAGGTATTCCTCGGATGAAAAGGTGATCTGCATCGTCAATTCCGACCCCGTCGGAATGAACTCCGCCTTGAAAATCGCGGCGTCGAACGTCTTGGCCCCGGCAACCGCGTTCAGGTCGGTGTCGTTGTCAGTGCCTTTGGTATCGGTGGTGCGGCTGGCGGTCTGGTTGGATTGGCCCTTGGCGTTGGTGATGTCCGACGCCCGACCGGTGGACAGGATCAGCCCGCTGTCAGACGGGGCAAAGCCGGGGGTTGTCGTATCGGCCCCGGAATACAGACCCGCACTGATGGGATCGCCCGAATAACTGGCCGATACGATCTTGATGCCGTCGCCAAAGATGGTATCGGCCATCTTCATCGCGTCGGCGTTCGTTGTGACGGCAAGTTTGGTTGCGGTGACCATGGGGGCCTGTCTGTTCTTCGATCCGCCGCAAGGGTGACACACAGAGCTTGCGAATACGCTAAGATCAGGCTTTACAAACTGGCCCTGCCGACCCAAGTGCGATCAGATGACGGGGCCAGGGAACGGAAAAGCCATGGATGAACAGCCACGCGCCGAAAAGGTGAAACGCCCGCAGCAGGTCTATACATTGCTGGTCGAGGTTGGCCGCAAGGCGGGGGACGGATTGCCACCGAAATCCACAGGGGCCGGGCTGGTGGTCTATGCCAGCGGCGTGGATGAGGCTGAAGCTGTGCGCGAGACGGTGGCGATCCTGAAAGAGGCCGATCTGGCGCCCCTTGACGTGTCCGGCTACGGCACGCTGGAAGAACGGCTCGCCGACGGCGACGAGATTGCCCCGGACGAACGGAAATTGATGCAGCGGGCGTTGGACGAAAACTCGGTCATCGTGGCGCAGATGAACCCGTTTTTCGACTGACCTTGCTCACGCCCACGCCCCCCTTGGTTCACCGAACCTATCCCGCAGGTTCGGTTTGACCCCGACTTTCCGCCGTCACCCGAACCCGCGCACCAGCATCCGGCCCGAATGCCCGATCAACGGCTTGGCCTCATACGGCTGCAAGATCCGGCGCGGCGGCGGCGTCAGCCGGTCTGCCCCGTCCGACATCAGCACGCAGCCATCGGCGGTGAACAGCGCGGGGCACCCCAGATCCAGCGCAACCGAAGACGTCACTGCGCGGCGATGTTCGGCCATCGCCTTGCGCCCGTCGATCAGCGCGCCCGCCGGCAGCAAAACCTCGTCCTCGCCAAAATGATATTCCACCAGCGTCCCCGACATCATCACCGGCTGATCCGCCGACACCAGCAGGTCGCGCTGCGCCCCGTAGAACGGCGCGCGCAACAAAACGGGCGCAAAGAACCCCGCACTGGGCAGATCGCGGTGGGTTACGCGCAGAAGCGGCAACGGTCCGTCGTCCAGCGTCAGGATGCGGTCGCCGGGGCGCAACCGTCCTGCGGGCACCGGCGCTTGCAGAGTATCGACCTGCGTGTTCAGCCCGATCCACGGTGCCCGGTCGGGCAGGCGTTCGCCCAGCGTGGCACCAAACCACAGCACCGCCGGATGCCGCTGGTTCTTCCCGCCTCCCGCGCACAACCCCCGCAGATCGTCCAGCGCCAGCGGCAGCGGATCGCGTCCGGTGGTCCAAACCGGGTCATCGCCCGCCGATACATCCAACTGCATCCGCCAATGATCCGCGCCTGTATCGAACGCCAAACTTAGTCGTGCCACCCCGGCAGACAGCGGCAGCGGACCGGGCAGCACATGGCGGCGCACCGCAGACCCCTGCCGGTGCAGGATCATCAACCCCGCATCCGGTTCCAGAAACACCGACAAGGTTCGCTGTTGCGCCCCTTCGGTCTGGTGGTTCAGCAAGACCACGCTGCCCTCCAGTGGCAGCGCGAATTCCATCACGAACACCCCCCGCCCGATCAGCGCGCCGGTAGTGGCAAAGCGCGGATCGCGGCGGTCCGACAGGGCGATCCACTCGCTCATGCCAACATTCTACGGAATGGCGATGTCCACATGCCTGCCTCGTCTTAACGGTGCAGCCCAAACATCGGAGCCACATCTGGGGGTTTCCGGGCGCATTGGCCCAATGTCTGTCCTGCCTCGGGACGTTTCTTGTGGATAAGATACGGAAAAAGCCGCCGTCTGTCATGCAGTTTTCCGTGTAACCCGTCGTTGTGACGCCCCCGCCAACCCGCTATCCCTGTCACACACCGCCAAAGGAGTTCCCGATGCCGCACGCTCCCACCGATCACGCCCCCGTCGATCCCGCCGACCTGACCGCCCGCCTGATTCGCTGTCCTTCGGTCACACCTGTCGAAGGCGGCGCTTTGGGGCTGCTGCAAGACCTGCTGGAACCCGCAGGGTTTGTCTGCACTCGCGTTGACCGGGGCGGGGTGGCCAATCTTTATGCCCGCTGGGGGCGCGCGGGGGCCAACAAAAGCTTCGGCTTCAACGGTCATACCGATGTGGTCCCGGTGGGCGATGCGGCGGCGTGGAGCCAGGACCCCTTCGGTGCTGCGGTGGTCGATGGCTGGATGTATGGGCGCGGGGCGACAGATATGAAATCCGCCGTGGCGGCCTTTGCGGCGGCGGCGGTGGATTTCGTGCAGGGCACTCCGCCGGGTGGCGCGGTGATCCTTGCCATCACCGGGGACGAGGAAGGCGACGCGCAGGACGGCACCGTGGCCTTGCTGGACTGGATGGCAGGGCAGGGCGAGCGGATGACGCATTGTCTGGTGGGCGAGCCGACCTGCCCCGACGCCTTGGGCGACATGATGAAGATCGGCCGTCGCGGGTCGATGACAGCGTTTTTCGTGGCACAAGGTGTGCAGGGCCATTCGGCCTATCCGCACCGCGCGAAAAACCCGATGACGGCACTGGTGCGCCTGCTTGCGCGGCTGGAGGCCGACCCGCTGGACACAGGCACCGCGCATTTCGACGCCTCGACACTCGCGATCACCACCATCGACTGCGGCAATCCGGCCACCAACGTGATTCCGGCGCAGGGGCGCGCGACGGTCAACATCCGGTTCAACGACGCACATTCCGGGGCGAGCCTGTCGGACTGGCTGCTGGGTCACGCGGCTGTGATGGAGCAGGAAACCGGGGTGCAGATCGCCACACGCATCACGATTTCCGGCGAAAGTTTCCTGACCCCTCCCGGAGATTTTTCGGCGCTGGTGGCCCGTGCGGTGCAAACCGAAACCGGGGTTGTGCCGGAAATGTCCACGTCAGGTGGCACATCGGATGCCCGGTTCATCAAGGATCACTGTCCGGTGGTGGAATTCGGGCTGGTCGGCCGGACGATGCACCAGGTCGACGAACGGGTTCCGGTGGCGCAGATCCATGCGCTGAAGGCGATCTATATCCGGATCCTGCAAGACTATTTCGCATGACGCTGACCATCGCGCCGACCCGTGACATCGCGGTTTGCCTGGCCCTGCGCCGGGTGGTGTTCATCGACGAACAGGGCGTGTCCGAGGCGGACGAAGCGGACGATCTCGACGACGAGGCGCTGCATCTGCTGGCGGTGCAAAACGGTCGTGCGGTGGGGTCGGCGCGGCTGCTGGTGCGGGGCGATACGGTCAAGGTCGGTCGGGTTTGCGTGCTGAAGGCTCAGCGTGGGCAGGGCCTGGGAGCCGCGCTGATGCGTGCGGCGGTCGAGGCGGCGCGGGGACTGCCGGGGGTGGCGCGGGTGAAACTCGGCGCGCAGACCCATGCGCTGGGGTTCTACGCGCGGCTGGGGTTCGTGGCGTTCGGGGCGGAGTTCCTTGATGCAGGTATCCCGCACCGCGACATGGTGCTGGTGCTTTGATCTTCTTCTTCGGACCGATCTGGAAACGCTTTGGTGGAACCTTTCCCGGTTCAATGGCCAAAGCCGCAAGGCGTAGGCTATGGGGCTTTCCGCGATCCCAAACAGCAATAATCAGGCCGCGCCTGCTTAACGGCGAACAACAGACTGTCCCCCCTCACGCAAACACCCCCTGACAGAACCACCCCCCCGACACCTCGCCGCCATGCGCGTAAAACAACCACAACCGCTGTCCCTCTGCGGTTTCCACCCGCCAGTAATCCCGCGCGCCCGACCGCCAGTCGGGGTTGTCCAGCCACCATTCCGGCAAGATGCGTTCCGGCCCCACCGCCACCCGCACCGCCAGATCCCGCCTGCGCCAGCGAAACCGGTCCGGCAGCACCGGCACATCCGGGGCCGTCACCAGTTCGGGCCGAAACAGCATCAGCGGGCGCGGCGTGGCGGGCTTGGGCCACGGCCCGGCCTGCGCCGCAGAAAACGCCGCAGAAAACGCTACCGAAAACGCCGCCGCCTGCGCCACTACCGCCTTTTCGGGAATGTGGCTTTCGGCCGGATAAAGCCGCGTCACCGCGTCGATCCCCAACCGCGCGCCCAGCTTGCCGATCAGATCGTCGAACCGGCCTTGCGAGGTCTGCCGCGACAGTGCCGCCGCCGACGCCTCCAGATGGCCGCGGTGCTGCACCGCATGCACGGGTTCGGTCTGCACAGCCTCCAGCCGCAGCCGGTCGATGCCAAAGCCCGCGTCGATCTGGTCCAGCTTCAGCAGCAGCAACGGCCTGATCCGGTCGGCCTGATCGGTGGGCCGCGCAAGGCCGATCTCGATCCCCACCACATGCCCGTCGCCGCGAAACGCCTGCAACCGCACCCGCCGCGCGCCGCGCCCCTTGGACGCCAGCCGCGCGCAGAGCACCGGCAACAGCCGGTCCAACCCCGCCTCGATGTCCGACAGCAACCCGATCGGGTCGGGAAAGCTGATCCGCACCGCGAAATGCAGCGGCGCGCCCGCCGGGGCCACAGGCTCGGGGTCCAGCCCCAGCGCCTGATCCACCCGCCGCAACGCCTGCGCCCCGAACCGCCGCGCCAAACCGGCGCGCGGCATCGCCAGCAAATCCTCGATCCGCCGCACCCCCAGCCGGTTCAACCCTTCAACCACATCCGGGGCCAGCCGCAGTGCCGCCAGCGGCAACGCGGCAATCGCCTGCCGCGCGCCCCCCGCAGGTGCGATCACGCCTTGCGGCAGTGCAGGCCCCGGTGGCACGGCGGGCGCGTTGCCCCCCCGCTCCCACCCGCGCCGCTTGACCGCGCGCGACCGGGTCGCCCGCGCCTCCTGATCGATCGCATCGCCGTTGCGCGTCGGTGCCGCGACCTGCCCGGCATAGCGCGCCAACGCCCAGGCTGCCCCCCGCGTATCGGCCACCCCCGCCCGCAGGCTGATCCCCAGGCCTGCGCAATCCGCCTCGACCTCGGCCAGCAGCGCCGCCTCGCCGCCGAACAGATGCGCGCACCCCGACAAATCGATCACCAGACTGTCGGGCGGCTCTTCGGCGACCCAAGGTGAAAACTTGCCCGCCCAGCGACGCAACGCCGACAAAAACCCCGCGTCCCCCACCAAATCGGCGGGCATTGTCACCAGACCGGGGCACATCGCAGTCGCATCGCGCAACGGTTGGTCTGCCCGCAAGCCTGCCGCACTTGCCGCCTCGTTCAGCGAGGTCAGCACCTGCGCGCCCCCCACATCCCCCACCACGGCAAACGGGATCGGCAACACCTCGCGCCGCGCGCGCAGCCGGCGTTCGGCGGCCAGACGGGGAAACCACAGCGACAGGATTCGGCGGTTAGACATATTTCAAGTGTTCATGAATTGTTCCGTAAACTCCAGTGCGAAATTTTGGGCAACACCGGGTTTTGTGCAATGACATTCGCGTGATTGGCATTGATGTGCGACAAAGTAACTAGGCGAGCAACCCCGCTGCCCCCTATGATTTTCCAAACATGTCCAACCAGGAGCGACCACGTGATCCATATGACCAAACTCTTGATGGCGGGCCTCGTGCTCGCCGCCGGTGTGGCCTACGCCGAAGTCGAAGCGACCGATCCGAACGTCATCGCGCGCCAGGACCTGATGAAAACCATCGGCGGCGCGACCAAGACACTGGGCGAGATGGCCAGCGGCAAGGTGGCCCATGACGCCACCGCCGCAAATGCCGCCAAAGCGACGCTTCTTGAAGCCTCGCTCGACATCGAGGCGAAATTCACCCCCACCAGCACCGATCCAGGCAGCGAGGCCAAGCCCGAAGTCTGGACCAACTGGGCCGACTTCCTTGTGAAGGCCAAGGGCTTGACCGACGCCGCCACCGCAATCGACGCCAGCAGCGCCGAGGCCATCGGTGCCGGAATGGGCGCGATTGGCGGATCGTGCAAGGCCTGCCACACCGACTACCGTATGTAAGCTTTCCCACCTGTCGCATCCCAAGGCCCCCAGAGCGATCCGGGGGGCCTTTTGCATATGTAACAGACCGAAGAAAGTGTGCGCTTTCGTCAAATCGCCGTTCAAAGCCCGTTACCCGCCTTAAGCATTCCCGCCTGCGCAGTTGCCGCAAAGGGCGTAGAAGGCTTTGTAAATCTTGCAAAGCAGCTTCTGGCGCAGAAGGATCGTAATCATCCCAACCATCAAACCCAGAGCCTTGCGCAATCCGGACACCATCACCGACCGACGCTCCAAGTTGAACTTGCGCCATATCGTGCCGCTGCGCGACTTTGCGTTGTCATTAAGAAGCGAAGGCCGTGGTGCAGTCCCCGACTTCGATCCGCTTGACGGCGGGGTTGATGCGAAGATCCTGTTTGTGATGGAAAAGCCCGGTCGGATGACTGATCGGACTGCATATGGTGGAAAAGTCGGGTCGGGATTTGTTTCGCGCGACAATGATGACCCGACTGCCGAAGCAATCTGGCGCTTCATGGCGCAGGCTGGTGTCGAACGCAGCTTGACCGTCTTGTGGAACATCGTCCCATGGTGGAACGGAAAGCTCAAAGTTACAGCCGAAGAAGAAAGACAGGGCCTTGTGCGGCTTGGCCAACTCGTCGCTCTGTTGCCGAACTTGGCTGTGGTCGTCGCTGTGGGGCGAAGGGCCGAAGAGGCGCAAGCCTTGGTTACAAGTCGCGGACTGCCCTTTTACGCCTCAGCGCATCCGTCGCCAATCGTTCGTGCCACGCGTTTCGAAAGGTGGGCTGCGATCCCCCACGACTGGGCAAGGGCATTGCCGCACATGTAACGGCTCAGGCGCCAAGCCATTGCGGCCTAAACCCGACTGCCACCGCGTCAGAAGCAACCCCACCACTACCCGCACTTCACCCTTACAATCACCTCTGCCCCGTCGATCTCGATGTTCAACCGACTTTCCGAATAATCCATCGTCACCACCATTCCCGGCCGGATGATCCGCACGGGTTGCCCGAACCTCATCCCCTCCAGCACCCCCGCAGATTGCCCGACCAGCCCCTGCAACGCCGCCGCCCCGCAATCCCCCACCGGCGTCGAAACCGGCATTACTGGCAAACAACCCGCCATCATCCCGACAATCAGCACCCACCTGAACATCCCGCCCTCCATACGCGCCGTAGGGCGGGGTTCACCCCGCCACACCCCCGGATCATCCGCAAAACACTCCCACGATTCGCCCCGCCCCGTCCACCGCCGCGTTCAACCGATCCCCCTGCACGCCGGCCAACACCATCTGCCTCGGATACAGCACCCGCAGCGTCCCCGGCAACGCCACCTCGGCCAGCGCCACGAACGGCTCCCCCGCCAGCCCCTCGGCCAACGCCATCCCGCACGCGTCCCCCGGCACCGCGATCGCCGTCAGCGCCGCAGCCTCGCTCTGGTAGTCATCGCGATGTTCCATAACCGGCCGAACCGCGCACTCGCTGAATTCCAGTGAATACGGCTTCAATGTCTTTTTCTTT
>Ga0105051_10004533_pt1 | contig 15975 bp, 12 predicted proteins | sample FRY02_FD_78383 | JGI IMG/M metagenome (GOLD analysis project Ga0105051, IMG submission 78383) | Freshwater microbial communities from Lake Fryxell liftoff mats and glacier meltwater in Antarctica - FRY-02 (megahit assembly) | ecosystem: Environmental > Aquatic > Freshwater > Ice > Glacier... | reverse complement strand
TACTCAAAGTAGGTGTCTCTTCTAATAACTGTATAATTCTCGTTGATACTGTTTGACCTTCAACTTGAGAGCAACTTGGGTAGTCTTTTTCACCAATGGCACTATTGACTTAAACGTGTCACCTTCAATAAATGTAGGGGATGTTTCTGACCTAAACAATTCACAATATTTATACGTATTTCTAACTCCTGAACCTAATTCATCGACCCAACCAATTTCTTTAAAAAACCTTGCTATCATTGGGTTTTTTGGGTAAGGTGAGAAATTACTTGGATCAATGTTACCTATGTTATGTGGCTTGTTCCAGTTTTCAGTAATAACCTGTTCCTTTTCGATTACCAATTTTGCAGGAAATGGATTTGTATATTCTCTATGAACTAATAGATTACCTATTATTTCTCTAAAAAGATGATCCCTCACACTAATCCTTTGTTCTCCTTCTATGTAAAACTTATCTCTTAAATGTTTTGAAACAAACTCCGTTAAACGATCATAACTTTCAATTAGATTCAATCGAATATCATCCCTATCGTCATAACGATCTATATTTTCTACGCGAAGAATGGCGTCAGTTTTATGGTGTGGCAAAACACTTAAAATAAGTTCTTCTTTCCCTAACAACAAAACACCAGCTAACGTAAAGCCTTCATTACCAGTCAACATATCTTTCTTATGCAAACCTGCAGATTTCATTAATTCCTCATTACTTAATTCTAACCAAGGATGATTTAATCGCTGATTTCTTACTAATGCACGCACCCTATCAAACAATGAAGATTTAAAATCATCAATTGACACAAAAGGGAACACTTGATTTTCAGTATACGTTTTTTGTTTCCTTAAATATAATTGAGTAACTAATTCCGAATGACTTGTAACATTAAAATCACCATCTTCATTTCTATCAAATATTTTCCCTGCGGTTGAATGCACCTGAGAGCTTTCTGGAACGTAAACAGAAATTATTTTCTTTCCGTCAATTTCTAAAACGTAAGGAGATAAATAATAAGGAGGATTTAATTTTTGAGGATTATTTGCATTTACAACAAGAGTGTCTAAAATTTTCTGAATTGAATTTTCATCAACACCTATAACTTCTTTTTTATCATTTACTCCTAAAATTAAATGTCCTCCACTACGGTTTAGAAACGCACAAATAGAATCAAAAGCATCTTTATTTAATTTCTCTTTTGATGCCTTAAATTCTATTTTGCTATTTTTTCCGCTTTGAAGAATCTCTTGAAGTTGTAAATGTGTCATTTTTATTTATTCCCTTGCCAAGACCATTTTTGCTTTGGATTTTTATCCGCTTTTGGAACACTGTCTCCTGCAGTTCTATTTCCTCCGCCTTGTGGACGTTTATTAGGATTAGAAGGACGTTGACCTCTTTGTTGCGGAGCTGCTTTTGCTTTTCCTTCAGGAATCAAGTTTTCTGCTGGAAAAGGATGATCGTTATTTACAGGTAACTGCATATCAATCAATTTTTGAATATCTCTTAAATACTCTCTTTCTTCAACATCACAAAACGTAATTGCTTTCCCGTTTGCCCCAGCTCTACCTGTACGACCAATTCTGTGCACATACGTTTCTGGAATATTTGGAATTTCATAGTTAATAACGAAAGCTAATTCATCAATATCAATTCCACGTGCTGCAATATCAGTTGCAACTAAAACACGAGTAGAATGATCTTTAAAGTTTTTCAACGCTCGCTGACGTGCATTTTGAGATTTATTACCGTGAATTGCTTCAGCTGTAATCCCTTCTTTTTGCAAGATTTTCACAACTTTGTCAGCCCCGTGTTTCGTTCTTGTAAAAACAAGTGCAGTTATGATTGATTTATCTTGCAGAGTATGAATTAATAAATCTTTTTTCTTAGCATTATCAACATAAAACAACTCTTGTTGAATCGTTTCAGCTGTTGAAGAAACAGGAGTAACTTCAACTCTATCAGGATTTGTTAAGATCGTACTTGCTAATACCATTATGTTTTCTGGCATTGTTGCAGAAAAGAAAAGAGATTGACGTTTAGAAGGAATTACTTTTAAAAGCTTCTTTACATCGTGAACGAATCCCATATCTAACATTCTATCCGCTTCGTCTAATACAAAAATCCCAACATCATTTAATTTGATAAACCCTTGCCCGATTAAATCTAATAATCTTCCAGGAGTCGCAATTAAAATTTCAACCCCTGCTTTTAAAGCGTTTATTTGTGGGTTTTGAGGAACACCACCAAAAATTACAGTTGAACGTAAATTTGTATTTCTTCCGTAACTGTTAAAGCTTTCATTAATTTGAATTGCTAATTCTCTCGTTGGAGTAATTATCAATGCTTTTATTTTCCTTGGACCTCTATCGTCTCCTTTTTGATTGTACAATTGTTGCAAAATAGGAATCGCAAACGCAGCAGTTTTTCCTGTTCCTGTTTGAGCACAACCTAATAAATCTCCACCTTTAAGAATGATTGGAATTGATTTAGCTTGAATAGGAGTTGGAGTTGTGTACCCTTCGTTTTTTAGAGCGTTTAAAATCGGCTCTATAAGATCTAATTGTTCAAATGTCATAATTTGTTTTTACTATCGGTTCTCCTATTTGAACTATTAAGAACCTCAAGGAGTATGAATTATACTACAAATATACGCTTTTTAGTTTGAACAACAGCTTCAATCAACTAATTTATAAGCTTGAAAAACTTCTAAATTTAAAATCTATTTCCTTATTTCTTTAAATGCAAAACCTAAATTTTCAATAACATCTGAAACCAACATACTCTCTTCACTTTGCGATTTCAAGGATAAGTCTGCTGCCAAACCGTGAATAAACACACCTAATTTTGCAGCATTTATCGCACTGTATTTTTGAGCTAAAAAGGACGTAATCAAACCTGTCAAAGCATCTCCCGAACCTCCTTTAGAAAGACCCGAATTACCCGTTGAATTCAAAAAAGACTCTTCTCCATTTGTGATAAATGTTTGATTACCTTTTAAAACAATAACGCATTTTAATTCCTTCGCCTTTTCAATCGATTTGCTCATTCTCTCTTCTTTGCTTAGGTGCTCTCCAAATATTCTATCAAATTCTTTTGGGTGGGGAATTAATATGGAGTCTTTTGAAGAAATTACAGAAGCCCCCATTCGACCTTTAGACCCTGCAAAAATCAACGCGTGACCATAAGTTCCTTTGTGAGAATCGATCTTCCTGTCATTTAAGATTTCTCTGACACGATTAATTGTCAAAATAGTTCTATTCAATAAAACATTCATAGTATATCAAAATAATTCAATTCCTTTGTAAATGAAGCAAATATAGAACTTGTAAATTAAAAATTAAAAACATAATGATAACAATAAGAAAAGCACTTCTTTCAGACATTGCATCACTTTCAGAATTATTCGACTTATACCGACAATTTTACGGGAAATCTCCTGACATTGAAGGGGCAAAAGAATTTTTAAAAGAACGAATAACAAACAATGAATCAGAAATTTTTACCGCTATTTGTGAATCAAAACCTGTTGGATTTGTGCAGCTTTATCCGTTATTTTCTTCAACTCGAATGAAACGACTTTGGCTGTTAAACGACTTATTTGTGCATCCAAATTTTAGAAAAAAAGGGATTTCTATTCAATTAATTGAAGCTTCAAAACAGCTATGCATTGATACAAATGCTTGTCAACTCACATTAGAAACATCGAAATTAAATGATGTTGGAAATAACCTATATCCTAAAACAAGTTTTAAATTAGATATAGAAAATAATTATTATGCTTGGATAAATTGCTAAAAACAGCAAATTCCTTAGATGAAAAACTTAACTTTACAGAATTAAAATTTAAAAAGACAAAAATGAAACACGTATCACTTAAAAGCATAGAAGCAGCCATTAAAAAAGTAGATAACCTTGACGATGATGGTTTAGAAAGATTATCTGAAACATATGCTTTAGCGCAAGAAACACTTTTAGGATATGTAATGTCTGCCGCTTTAGAATATGAAAACGAAAAGTTAGAAGGTTTATTAATTTATTACTACTGCCTACTTTCTGAAACATTTGCTCAAGAAGGTGTTAGAATTCGCACGATTACAGAAGATGACATTGACGCTTTCGAAGAGCCTTATTTCCAAATGTTGGATTTATATTTTGAAAATGATGATGAAGAAGTTTTAGAATCTTTCTGTGATCAACCAGAGCTTTCTCAATTTATGGCAATGGAAATCAGCACGGAAGATGTTGACGGAACAAGCTTAGACGATGAAACAGCTACTCAATTATTCATTGTAACCCTTGCAATGATTACGTTAATGGGGAGAGCAATTATTTTAGAAAATTAAGACTCAACAATATAATGAAAACTCCAAGCGAAATTATAGATCTACTGATAGCAAAAGATGCTTTCAGTAATTGGCTTGGAATAAAAATTGAATCCATTTCACTTGGCGCTTGCAAGCTAAGTTGCACACTAAAAGCTGAAATGTTAAACGGATTAGAAATAGCTCACGGCGGAATCAGTTATTCTTTAGCTGATTCTGCATTGGCCTTTGCCTCAAATAGTTACGGAAACAAATGTGTAAGCATAGAAACCTCCATTTCTCATACTCGTCCTGCCAAAATAGGAGACTCATTAACAGCTACTTGCAAAGAAATAAATCGAGGAAAAACCATAGCAATCTACGAAGTTTCAATCACAAATCAACATCAAAAATTAGTCGCATTTTTTAAAGGAACGGTAAATATTGGAAGTGAGGCTTGGTAAATAACAGAATGTAAAGACATTTAACCCAAGAATCCACCTCCGCCGCACCATTAGACTGAAAGAATCTGATTATTTTAATAATATTTAATCAATATCTTATTATTCAGTTAAAAATACAATTTTGACACTGCAACCTCATAAAAATCGAATTCATTTACAGGAACAAAAGAAACATTTAGATAGATTGTAAAATATTTTGTTAATTTTAAAAGATATAAAAAATACGAAACAAAAATAATTTAATACGAATGAATAGACACATTAAAAAAGTAGCAGTTCTTGGTTCTGGCGTTATGGGATCGCGTATTGCGTGTCATTTCGCTAACATAGGATGCGAAGTTATTTTATTAGACATCGCTCCAAAAGAGTTACTGCCTCAAGAAGAAAAAAAGGGTTTAACTCTTGATTCTCGTCCTGTTAAAAATAGAATCGTTGACCAATCTTTAGAATTTGCTGTAAAATCAAATCCTTCTCCGATTTATAGAAAATCATTTGCGAAAAGAATTACCACGGGAAATTTTGATGATGATATGTCAAAAATTTCAAACTGTGATTGGATTATCGAAGTTGTAGTTGAAAGATTAGATATTAAACATCTTATTTTTGAACAAGTTGAAAAACACCGTAAACAAGGTACGCTTATCTCTTCAAATACTTCTGGAATTCCGATTCATATGATGTTAGACGGTAGAAGTGATGATTTTAAAGCCCATTTCTGTGGCACTCACTTCTTCAATCCTCCTCGTTATTTACAATTATTAGAAATTATTCCAACTCCAAATACGAATCAAGAAGTTATTGATTTCTTGATGAATTATGGTCAGAAATTTCTTGGAAAAAAGACGGTTCTTTGCAAAGACACTCCTGCGTTTATAGCGAACAGAGTTGGTGTTTACGGAATAATGGCTCTTTTCCATACCGTTGAAGAAATGGGATTAACGGTTGAAGAAGTTGATAAATTAACGGGACCTGTTTTAGGAAGACCAAAATCAGCTACATTTAGAACGTGTGACGTTGTTGGTTTAGACACGTTGGTTCACGTAGCAAATGGTTTAAAAGCGAACTGTCCGAACGATGAAGAAAAGGCATTGTTTGAATTACCAAGTTACGTTTCGAAAATGGTCGAAAATGGTTGGTTAGGATCTAAATCTAAACAAGGTTTTTACAAAAAAGTAACGAATGCTGACGGTAAAAGTGAAATTCTTACACTTGACTTAAAAACATTGGAATACCGTTCTGCTATCAAAGCAAAGTTCGCTACATTGGAAGCAACTAAATCAGTTGATGATTTAAAAACAAGAACTAAAATGCTATTCGCTGGAACAGATAAAGCGGGTGAATTTTACAGAAAATTATTCGGAGGTTTATTTGCTTATGTAGCAAATCGTTTACCCGAAATATCTGATGATCTATACAAAATTGACGATGCATTAAAAGCAGGATTCGGTTGGGAAATCGGGCCTTTCGAAACGTGGGACATTATAGGCATTGACAAAGGAATAAAATTAATCGCTGATGCTGGTAGAACTGCGCCTAAGTGGCTGGAAGAAATGAAAGCAGCAGGAAAAACTTCATTCTATCAAACGGAAAAAGGAAAAAAACAGTACTACGATTTAGTGACAAAATCATTTGTTACAATTCCTGGAACTGAAGACTTAATCATTTTAGACGCTCTACGTTCTGAAAATAAAGTCTGGGGCAATGCAGATACTACTTTAGTTGATTTAGGTGATGGGATTTTAAATTTAGAATTCCACACAAAAATGAATACAATTGGCGGCGGAGTTATACAAGGAATTAACAAAGCAATTGACATCGTTGAAAAAGAGTACAAAGGACTTGTCATTTCAAATACAGGTCAAAATTTCACTGCAGGAGCAAATGTAGCAATGATATTTATGCTTGCAGTAGAACAAGATTTAGACGAATTGAATTTTGCCGTTAAAGCATTTCAAGATGCAATGATGCGCGTTCGATATTCAAACATTCCAGTAGTTATTGCGCCACACAATCTTGCTTTAGGCGGTGGTTGCGAAATGTCTATGCACGCTGACAAAGTTGTTGCTCACGCTGAATTATATATGGGATTAGTAGAATTCGGAGTTGGACTTATACCTGGTGGCGGAGGTTCTAAAGAATTTGCTAAACGTTTATCAGATGAGTTAAAAGACGGAGATATTAAAACAAATAGATTAAGACAAAAATTTTTAACAATTGGTCAGGCTCAAGTTTCAACATCTGCATACGAAGCGTTCGATTTAGGATACTTAAGAGAAGGAATTGATGAAGTAGTTGTTAGTCGCGACTATCAATTAACACGTGCAAAAGCAGTTTGTTTAGAATTGTCTGAAGCCGGTTATGTTGCTCCAAAAAGAGCAAAAAACATTAACGTAATGGGACAAGAAGGAATTGGATTAATCTACGTTGGCGCAAATTCAATGCTTTCAGGAAACTATATGTCTGACCACGACAGAATAATTTCAGAAAAATTAGGATACGTTCTTTGTGGGGGAGATTTATCAGAAAACACACTCGTATCAGAACAATATCTATTAGATTTAGAAAGAAAAGCTTTCGTTGAATTGTGTATGCAACGAAAAACCCTTGAAAGACTTGAGAGCTTAGTTAAGAATGGGAAAATACTTCGTAATTAGACGTTAGATATTAGGCTTGACAAGCTGGATAAAATAGCTAAAAACAGATGATTTAATTTTAAAATTACACGAAGTACAAAAAATGATAGTTGGATTCAAAAAAATAATCGCTGACAAGAATAAAGTCGATAATAAAAATGAATCTTCACTAAACTAAATGAAATATAAATTTAAAGATTTTAAGAAAAACTTCAAAAGATGCGAAAATCAAGTCTATTGTCAAATATCTAAAAATCTATAATATATTAAGTAATGAATCAAAAAGCATACATAGTAACAGGTTTTAGATCAGCTATTGGGAAAGCTGGTAAAGGTGGTTTCAGGTTTTCTCGACCTGATGATTTAGCAGCTGATGTAATCAAACATTTGATGGCTTCAGTACCTCAATTAGATAAAAACAGAGTAGATGATGTAATTGTCGGAAATGCGACACCTGAAGCAGAACAAGGACTAAATATAGGTCGTATGATTTCATTAATGGGATTAGATACTGACAAAGTCCCTGGAATGACAGTGAATAGATATTGTTCATCAGGATTAGAAACGATTGCAATTGCTACTGCAAAAATTGAATCAGGAATGGCTGATTGCATCATTGCTGGAGGTGTTGAATCGATGTCAGTTATGGCAATGGGTGGATGGAGAATTGTACCGAACTCTAAAGTTGGAAAAGAACATCCTGATTGGTATTGGGGAATGGGCTTAACAGCTGAGGCAGTCGCTAAAAAATACAATGTTTCTCGTGAAGAGCAAGATGCTTTCGCTATTAAATCACATGAAAAAGCGATTGCAGCAATTCAAGCAGGAAAATTTAAAGATGACATTGTTCCAATAACAGTTGAACAAGTTTATCTGGATGAAAACGAAAAAAGACACGTTAAAAGTTATGTAGTTGATACTGATGAAGGTCCAAGAGCAGGAGGAACACTTGAATCTTTGGGCGCACTTAAACCCGTATTTGCTCAAGGAGGCTCTGTAACTGCAGCAACTTCTTCTCAAACTTCTGATGGAGCTGCATTTTGCTTGGTGATGTCTGAAAAAATGATTGAAGAACTTGGATTAAAACCAATGGCACGATTAATTTCATACACAGTTGTTGGATTAGACCCTAAATATATGGGAGTTGGTCCAATTGAAGCTATTCCAAAAGCAATTAAAATGGCAGGTTTGAAATTAGAAGACATTGATTTATTTGAATTAAACGAAGCATTTGCATCCCAATCAATTGCTGTTATACGTGAAGCAGGATTAAATCCAGATATCGTAAACGTAAACGGTGGAGCTTTAGCTTTAGGTCACCCGCTTGGTTGTTCTGGCGCAAAATTGACAGTTCAAATAATGAACGAATTGAAAAAAAGAAATAAAAAATACGGAGTAGTTACAATGTGTGTTGGAACAGGACAAGGTGCAGCAGGAGTAATTGAAATGTGTTACTAAAATATGTTATAGGAAACTTTGCATCAATAAAATAAACAACTAATAAATAGCGAATTAGAAAATTAACTAATTCGCTTTTTTAATTTAACCCTTATTACGTTACAAGAATTTATAAAAATAACCCTAACTATGTTACCCTTAAATTTTAAATTAACCCTTATTATGTTTCATTAAAAATAAATATTAACCGTTATTTTAAGTGTATATTGAAAATATTATGTAAATTTGAGGTTTAGAATTAACTGTTATGTTTTATCGAGAAATATTAAATGACTTAGAAAAATGGCGCACATCCTATGGTCGTAAACCATTAATATTAAGAGGTGCAAGACAGGTAGGCAAAACCACTGTGGTAAATGAGTTTGGAAAACAATTCAAACAATACATCTATATCAATTTGGAAAATCCTGAATACAAAGAAATCTTTAAAAGCTACTCTGATATAACAAAGATAACAGCAAGAATATTTCACCTTAACAACAAACAATTAAGTCTTTTAAAAGACACCCTTCTCTTTATAGATGAAATACAAGAAGTGCCGACTGCGATAAATTTCTTAAGGTATTTTAAAGAAGAAGTATCTGAACTACCTGTCATAGCAGCAGGAAGTATGTTAGAAACTCTTTTGGGGAAAAATATAACATTTCCAGTTGGGAGAGTAACATTCAGAATATTAAGACCCGTTTCATTCAGTGAATTCCTAAGGGCAATGGGGAAAGATCTTGCGTTGGAGCAATTAAAAAATGTTCCCTTAAATGACTACGCACATGGGACATTACTAACACTTTTCCATACCTATGCGTTAATAGGCGGGATGCCTGAAATCGTTGACCACTATGTCAAAAACCAAGATATAACAGCACTTGGAGAAATATACAACTCCTTATTAGATTCCTATCTTGGAGATGCTGAGAAATATGCCGTATCAAAACAAGAGTTACAATTAATACGATTTACAATACAACAAGCAATACATCATGCCGGAAAACGATTTACATTTCAAGGTTTTGGAAATGGCAATTATAAATCAAGAGAAATAGGAGAAACACTTCGAATACTTGAAAAAACACACTTACTACACCTTATATACCCAACGGTTAGTTATACAATCCCCGCTATAGAAGACTATCGGAAATCACCTCGACTTCAATTTTTAGACACAGGCTTACTGAACTATTTTGTAGGATTGCAAAATGAAATATTGGGAACAAAAGAATTGAACTCAATCTATCAAGGAACATTAATAGAACATTTAGTTGGTCAAGAAATATTATCTTACCAAACATTTCCATTGGATAAATTACGCTATTGGGTTCGACAAAAAAACACATCTTCTGCAGAAGTTGATTATGTTTACCCATTTCAAGGAAAACTAATACCTATAGAAGTTAAATCGGGAACCATAGGTAAAATAAAATCACTTCAACTTTTTATAAATGAATCACCGTTAAATTATGGCATACGTTTTTACGCTGGTGAATTTAGTTTGGACAAAGTAAAAACACAGGAAGGAAAAACATTTTACTTATTAAACTTACCCTATTTTCTTGCTTCTCAATTAGAACATTATATACTTTGGTTACAAAAAAATATACCTCAAGAAGAAAATGAAATAAAAATACTTCAAGAATCAAAAGAAAAATACATTATAACAAAAAAAGAACGAGAAATAAAATTAGACCTCGAAAATCTTCCCGAAAAATATCTTTCTATATTAAAATTCTGTAAAACAGAACCTAAAAAAGGTAAAGAAATAATAGAAGAATTATTAGGATTAACCTATCAATCACGAAATAAAAAAATATTTATAAAACCATTATTAGATTTAAAATTAATTGATTACACAGACAAAGATTATTTAAAAAGTAAAAAGCAAACGTATACTTTAACAGAAATCGGTAAATCCGTTTTATCTAAGAACTAAAAGAATAATTATGAAAAAAAATAATATGCCCTTCTTCCAAAAAGATTTCCTTGATTTTTTCATAGAATTAGCTCCGAACAATAACAAAGATTGGTTCGACTTAAATCGTAAACGTTACGAAAACTCTGTAAAAGAGCCATTTAAAAAATTTGTAAGTCATATTATTTCAAAATTAACTGAAATCGACCCTTCTTTTAATGAAATTGAAGCAAAGGACTGTATATTCAGAATTAATCGCGATATCCGTTTTTCGAAAGATAAACAACCTTACAAAACTCAAGTTTCAGCTATAGTTGCTCCATTTGGAAAAAAGAGTAAAGCTATAAATGGAGTTTATTTCGAACTCGGACCAGAGCATTTAAGAGTATATGGCGGCGTTTATGAAATAGATAAAGAAGATTTACTAACGGTAAGAGAATGCATTGCCTCCAATCTTGATGAGTTCAAAAAAACATATAGAAATCCCCTATTCGTGAAAACTTTCGGAGAATTAAAAGGTGATAAAAACAAAATAATTCCGAAAGATTTAAAAGAAGCAGCTGTATTAGAACCATTAATTTTTAACAAACAATGGTATTTTTACACACAATTTGAGCCTGAAACAATTTTATTTGATAACTTAGATGAAACGATTATTAACTGCTACAAAGCTGGGAGACCAGTTGAAGAATTTTTCAATAAATTAATTAAAAAGTAATTATGTTAAAACCTTATTTATTCGTTGGAGCAGTAATTTGCTCATTCATTGCATTTTCACAAAAAAAAGAACTTACATTAGAACAAGCTGTACTACAACAACATCGAGCATTAGCTGCGGAAACATTGCCTAATTTTCAATGGATTCCGTTTACTGAAAATTACACATACATAGCTGGTTACACTAAATTAATGCAAGCTTCTTTGAGTAACACAAAAGCGAATCAAATACTTTCAATTGAAGAAGTTAACAAAATTTTAAATTCAAAACTAAATTGGTTCTCAGGATTTGAATGGAAAGATACATCTACTTTTTACGTAAATGACGGAGCAAAATTTTACTCATTTAACATAAAATCAAAAACGGGAAAATTAATTACTGATTTAGGTGAAAACACTGAAAACGCGACTTTTCAATCATCGAAAGAAACAATCGCTTATACTATTGAAAACAACCTATTTGTAAATTTATCGGATGGTAAGAAAATAGCCATCACAGAAGAAACAGATAAAAATATCATTTCTGGTCAAACGTATGCCCGAAGTGAATTTGGAATTCATAACGGAATTTTTTGGTCGCCCAAAGGTAGTTTAGTAGCCTTTTCTCAAAAAGACGAATCAGAAGTGGCTGATTATCCATTATTAAACATCAATACGACACCTGGAAGCTTAACTTCTATAAAATATCCAATGACGGGTCAAAAATCTGAAAAACCTAAAATTGGTATTTATAATTTCTCGACAAAATCAACGGTTTTTATTTTACCTCAAGGAAAATCGGACGATTATCTTACCAATGTAACTTGGACACCAGATGAAAAATTCATCATTATCGCTGAAGTAAATCGTGAACAAAATCATATGTGGTTAAATAAATATGATGCTTCTACAGGAAAACTAATTAAGACATTATTTGAAGAAACAAATGACAAATGGGTAGAACCAGAACATCCTGTATTTTTTCCAAGCGAAACATCTTCAAACTTTGTATGGATTAGTGAGCGAGATGGTTTTAACAATATCTATTATTATGACATCGAAGGAAAATTAATTAAAAAATTGACTGCCAATAAATTCGTAGTAAAAAATATAGTTCAATCAATTAATAATGGTACTGAAATTGTTTTTGCTGCTACTGGAGAAAGCCCATTAAACACGATGTATTATGCCGTAAATTTATCAGGCAAACAACGCTTACTAACAACAGAATCTGGAACTCACTCAATTTCAATTAATTCAAACGGAAAGTGGTTTTTTGACGAGTATTCAAACCACACAACTCCCTCTAAATCAATCGTTACTCAATTGAATGGAAAAAAATCAATAGTACTTTTAGAATCTTCAAATAAATTAGCTGAATATAAAATTGGGGAAACTGAAATTGGGTCTATAAAGAATGATGTTGGAACAACTTTACATACTCGTTTAATTAAACCAAGTAATTTTGATTCAACAAAAAAATACCCCGTTTTGGTGTATGTTTATGGAGGTCCTCACGCTCAAATGATTACAAATGAATGGCTAGACGGCTCGGATCTTTGGATGCATTGGATGGCTGAACAAGGATATTTAGTTTTCACTTTAGACAATAGAGGTTCGGGTGAAAGAGGATTTGAATTTGAAAATGTAATTCACCGCCAATGCGGAACTGTTGAAATGGAAGACCAAATTGCTGGCGCCAACTATTTAAAATCTCTTCCTTATGTTGATGGAAACAGATTAGCTGTTCACGGTTGGTCGTATGGTGGATTTATGACTACCTCGCTAATGCTTCGAAATGCAGATGTGTTTCAAGTAGGTGTTGCCGGTGGACCTGTAACTGATTGGAAATATTACGAAACAATGTATGGTGAGCGTTATATGGATAAACCTGAAGAAAACCCTGAAGGCTACAAACAAGCTAATTTGATGAATCACGCAAGTAAATTGAAAGGAGATTTATTGTTAATTCACGGCACAGCTGATGATGTTGTTGTATTACAACACAACTATGCTTTAGTGAAGAAATTTGTAGAAATAGGAATTCAAATGGACTACTTTCCTTATCCTATGCACAAACATAATGTTTACGGAAAAGATCGAGTTCACTTAATGACCAAGGTTTTGAATTATGTGATTGAGCATAATAAATAAAAACAAATTTGAGGTTGAGGTTGAGAATGCTCAACCTCAACCAACCAACAATCCAAACAATATTGGATTGTTATTTAAATATTCAAATTTAAAGTTCAAGTCATTCAATTTATCACAAATCAATTGAAAATCCTCTCTATGCTTCAACTCAATTCCAACAACTACTGGTCCACTTTCTCTACTATTTTTCTTTGAAAATTGGAAATACGTAATATCGTCTTCTTCACCTAACACATCATTTACAAATACTTTCAACGCACCTGGACGTTGAGGAAATTGAACCATAAAATAATGTTTCAATCCTTCATACACCAAAGAACGTTCTTTGATTTCTTCGGTGCGCGTAATATCATTATTACTTCCACTTACGACACAAACCACATTTTTCCCTTTGATCTCATCTTTGAAAAAATCTAAAGCAGAAATAGTCAGTGCCCCTGCGGGTTCGACTACCATCGCTTCTTCATTATACAAGCTAAGAATCGTGGTGCATACTTTTCCTTCAGGAATAGTTATAACTTTCTCCAATTTATCTTTGCAAATATCAAACGTCAAATCCCCTACTCTCTTTACAGCAGCACCATCAACAAATTTATCAATATTATCTAATGTTGTAATTACGCCATTATTAATTGAAGTCAGCATTGAAGGAGCACCTTCAGGTTCAATTCCAATTATTTTTGTATTTGGACTTAATGCTTTGAAAACCGTGCAAACTCCGGCAGCTAACCCACCTCCTCCAATTGGAACAAACAAATAATCAATTGGTTCTTTGGCAGTCTCTAAAATTTCTAAGGCAACTGTACCTTGCCCCGCAATAATCAAAGGGTCATCAAACGGATGTATAAAAGTTAAATTATTCGCTTTGCCAAAAATTTGAGCTTCACCATAAGCATCATCAAATGTATCACCTGTCAAAACAATTGTCACTTTCGATTTTCCAAAAAGTTCTACTTGCTTGACCTTTTGTTTCGGCGTGGTTGAAGGCATATAAATTATGCCTTGAATCCCTAATTCCATACAAGAATAAGCTACACCTTGCGCGTGATTACCTGCACTTGCGCAAACAATTCCATTCGCTTTTTGTTCATCAGTTAAATGATACATTTTATTGTAAGCACCTCTTAATTTATACGAACGAACAAGTTGTAAATCCTCTCTTTTCAAAAGAATTTGAGCATCATATTTATCTGAAAGATTCAAGCTTTTCATTAATGGTGTTTTATACGCAATCCCCTCTAATTTGATCTTAGCTTCTTCAACGTCTTTTAGTGAAATCATTTATTCTCCAGTTATTAATGATTTGATGTTAGAAGTTAGGTTGATAAAAATATTAAGCTACAGTATTAATAACTTTCATATCGGTCATTGCAGCACGTAACACATCTCCTACTTTTTCAATTGTATGAGAACGTAACACTTTATTAACTGCAATAATTTCCTTATTGTCTACACCATTATTTTTACCATCGTTGTAATTTTTACCGATGATGTCAGTATCTACTTTTTCCATAAAATCAGCTAATAATGGTTTACAAGTATGATCAAATAAATAACAACCATACTCTGCGGTATCTGAAATTACTCTGTTCATTTCAAATAATTTTTTACGAGCAATTGTGTTTGCAATTAATGGTGTTTCGTGTAAAGATTCGTAATATGCTGATTCTTCTTTAATTCCAGACTCAACCATTACTTCAAATGCCAATTCAACACCTGCTCTAACTAAAGCTACCATTAACAAACCATTATCAAAGAATTCTTGTTCTGTTAATTTAGCTGTTGCTTCTGATTTTTCGAATGCAGTATTTCCAGTCGCTTCTCTCCAAGTCAACAAATTCTCATCATTATTCGCCCAATCCTCCATCATCGTTTTAGAGAAATGCCCGCTCATTATATCATCTTGGTGTTTTTCAAAAAGAGGACGCATAATTGATTTCAATTCATTTGATAATTCAAATGCTTTGATTTTAGCTGGATTCGATAAACGATCCATCATTGCAGTTATCCCACCTTGTTTCAATGCTTCTGTAATTACTTCCCAACCAAATTGAATCAAAGTAGATGCATATCCTTTTTCAATTCCTTTTTCAATCATTTTATCGAAACAAAGAATAGATCCTGTTTGAAGTACTCCACAAAGAATAGTTTGCTCTCCCATTAAATCTGATTTCACCTCAGCAACAAAAGAAGATTTTAAAACACCCGCTTTATGTCCACCTGTTCCAACAGCATACGCTTTGGCTTGAGTCCAACCTTTTCCTTCTGGATCATTTTCTGGATGAACAGCAATCAAAGTTGGCACGCCGAATCCTCTTTTGTATTCTTCTCGAACCTCAGTTCCAGGACATTTTGGAGCAACCATAATAACCGT
>Ga0105051_10004528_pt1 | contig 15981 bp, 8 predicted proteins | sample FRY02_FD_78383 | JGI IMG/M metagenome (GOLD analysis project Ga0105051, IMG submission 78383) | Freshwater microbial communities from Lake Fryxell liftoff mats and glacier meltwater in Antarctica - FRY-02 (megahit assembly) | ecosystem: Environmental > Aquatic > Freshwater > Ice > Glacier... | reverse complement strand
GTTTAGTTCGTCGGGCAGGCACACAACCGGAGAAACACCCCGCCCGGTGGCGGCTGAGATAGCGTCAATCGCAGCAACATTGAAAGGATTGCTAACAGCCAGTTGCACCGAATTGCCGTCGACGCTGAGCGGGAAGACCCCGTAGCGGTGAACCAGTTTGGCAGAAACCTGTTCCAGGCCCTGACCGTCAGAAGAAAGCTTGCCTGCCGGGATAAATGAAAGCCCTAACGACAACGCCACCGCATGCAACAATTCAGATTGGTCAGCGAATCCAAAATCGATCGCTAAATCATCTAAATGTTCGTCACTTTGCAACCGAGTCCGTATTTCGCGCAGTTGCGAAGCAGTCAACATCAAGTCAGGGGCAGTGGGTTTGCCAATGATCATAGTTATGCCAATGTCGGCGACACCGCGTTCGCCAATCTAATTCGCTGCCCCGCTGCCGAGGGCATTGGGAAGTTGAACGATCGACGTTTCGCATTCAAGTAAAGTGTCGGGTGGGTGGGAAACACTGAAAATAAATTCCAGGCACGAACCGGAGGAATCGTCCCGTTGCAAAAGATACAGATCCAATAGAGATGTATCCAAGCAGAAGATCCTTCCTACTCCAAAGCAAGCAATGGGCGTGCGATCAATGAATAAGCAGTGTCGAATGTGTCGGCTGAATGATTTACTTCGGTCCAGAAATAGTCCTATCGAACGATCGACGCTTACAAGTCACGGTTGATCCGTGGCAACGTGCCCCCGGGTAAACGTGCCCCCGGGTAAACGTGCCCCCGGGTAAACGTGCCCTTGGATAAACGTATGCCGGGAAAGTCCTGCGACCGTAGCAAAGTCCAGCGTGCGACAGTTAAGGTGGGAATCGCACAACCGGTCCCGCCCCTAAAATTCTGTATTAGCGGCGAAACAGCCACTTCCAATGTAGACAAATTCCCGTAAAAGGTCAATCTAAATCACTTAATCGCTACAAAAGGCCCGGGAATGTGGCATTCGCGTCGCCCCTGACCGCCAAAAGTCCGTAATCTCTAGCAATTCGCCCAGCCTAGCCCAGAGTCTCGGCCAGAAGTGGCCATTTGTTCAGTAATCGCTTCTCAGCTGCAATTCGCCAAACCAAGCCAGCCCAACCGCTTGCTAGCCCAACGCCCGCTGAAGCACACGCAACCGCGGCCTGAACCGGCTTGAAGAACCAAGGGAAACAACCGTTCGCATAGGCCCGCCAGCGGCAACTGTCCCTCACGGTGCCCGCGTGCCGGTGAGTAGATCCTGCTGGCTCTCGTTTTCCAGAATTCGCGAGAGTCCAAAGTCTGTGATTTTCACCGAACCGTCTGCTCCCATCAGAATATTTTCGGGCTTGATATCACGATGAACAACACCCTTGTCGTGAGCGTATTGCAACGCATCGCAAAGATGCGGCACAATCGCCCACGCGTGCGCGGGCTCTAGCTGACGTCCCGCGACCACGTCGCGAAGAGTCGAACCATCGACAAACTCCATCAGGAAGTAATGTGTGTCGTCGACATTGCCGAACTCGAACACCGACACGATGTTAGGGTGACTCAATTTCGCCAGTGTGCGAGCTTCACGCGTGAACCGCAACGCGAACTTGATGTCATGGCCAAACTCCTCCGGGAGAATCTTGAGTGCGACAACTCGGTCGAGTCCCTCTTGGCGCGCCTTGTAGACGGCTCCCATACCTCCGGCGCCAATGAACTCGATGATTTCCAGACCAGGGAACAGTTTTGTCAGTCGGGCAATCGTTGGTGGTTCGAACACCGCACTCCGTTTGTCAACTACTTTCAGAGCGTCGACAATCACTGTTGCATCTTTGGGAAACCGATCGATGTATTCCTGCTGGGTTGGTGTTTCGCCTCGCCGTCGCCGGTAGTCGATGTCCAGAACAATCAGTTCCGCCAGCAGAGCCTCTCTTTCGATGGGAGACATATCGTCACCGAGAACCGATTCGATGGAAGGCGTCTGGTTGGTCCGCCATTGCCGTTCAAACTCGGCGCACAGGTCGTCAATCCGTTCTAAGGCCGGGATCGATAGTTTTCTCTGGCTGATGTTCATGGTGTTCGACCAATTCCTGTTGACATTTCTCTCGGATTAAGTGCAGACGGCGTTCAATCGTCCGTTCCGAGCAGTCAAAACGCGTCGCGAGTTCTGCGTTTGAATACCCCTCTAGCTTATCACTCGCTAAATCTCTGAGTTGCCCAACACCTAAGTGCGAAAAAAATTGCTAGACAGATTCCTGCAGCATTAATACCATTTCAGGTGTGGGCTCGTTTCCCATCACTTCAATGAAGTTTTCGTTGTCGTTAGCTTGATCCAAGGAACGGATTTCGACGTTACCACCGCGTCGCTACCGCAGATCATGCCGCCGTTTATCGACAACTTTTCTAGCTGACATTCCAAGTAGAAGTCGCCAAAGATCGTCTCGATCGGACAGGTCGGGAAAACGACCCTTTGCAACCGCGATGTATAAGCTATCGAACACGCTGAGAACAATATCTTCTTCATCCGAAACGGCTCGATTCTGCCCATGCAATTTGTGGCGAACCGCACGCACCAGTCGGTCGAAGTAGTCTTGCCAAATCTGATTTGCAGCCACGCTGTCACCATGTTTGACCAGGTTAATCCAGTGGCTGACGGGTTCGCTATTTGACATGCGGGGCACAACAACACTTTGGGGACGACCGAGCGCTCTGCTGAGCCGCGGTATTAGGCGTTCTTCAAGCAATAGTGACTTATAGTATACCATCTCCTAGCAGCTGTCGATTCCGGCAAACGTGCGACAGGTCGTCGAAAGTATGCTGGAAAAACAAGTCCGAGGTCGCATCACTGACGCCGCATTTTTGGAACGTCAATTATGGGTAAGTCAAATGTCGACGACGCGCACAGATCTTCAAAGCGGTCTGTTCCAATGGATTTCAAGGGATACTTTTCAAGGACGCGATGAAGCCTGTTCCTTAATCAAAAGTACCGTATTTTGAAAGACTTCCCTTCTCCGGAACCGAAGGGTATTTCGCTTTTTGGATGCCTGGCACCTTTTTTGCCTCCATGTTTTACAGCAAGTCGCTTCGCCGTCGTTGACGGTAAATCGAAAGTGCCAGGCCAGGCTACAGCGGCGCCTCCGTCTATCGTTTTCCGCAAACTGGGTAAGGCACCTCATTTGTCGGCTTAACGGCGGTTGGATTCCAATGGCCGCAATTGGATGGGAGTGGAATCCGCTTCGATTTTGCCGATGGTCTTTTTGAATAATTCGATTTGCTTTGTGTCCTGATCGCTCAGTTTCTTTTTACTTTCAATCTTCTTTAGAAGGGATCTTAATTCAGGTAAGGTGTCTTTGGCGGCGCTACCAAATTCCTGTAAGGCCTTTAGGCAATCGGGCATCCTGCGAGCCGCACCCCAACGATCGGTTTCCATCACCGTCAGGCATAACGGCAACGCTTCCTGGATACGGTGTTTTGCCAATATTTGTAGCCCTGCCAAACGAATACCGTCCGCGAACATGATTCCGCTGGGAGCCGGTTCAATGACGGACCGATAAATCACTGGCAGCAGTGGTTCGATCTGTTCGTAGGACAGCTGTTTGTAAACCGAGGCTATCTCGGACCGTGCTCGACCGTCTTCGTTCTGCAGTCCTGCGGTCACCGCTTGATACAAGGCGTCTTTGTCAACGCCATCAAGTGACCCGCGAAGCATTCCGTTTCTCGCATTAAACAATGCCGAACATAGGAAACGTTGTTGCATCGCGCGGGGATCCGATGTTCGATCGACCTGTTGCAACATCGTTAGCAAATCGGGGATGGCAACTTGAGCCGGTTCCCCAATCGCAGCCAAGGCTTCGGCGGCTTTGATTCGCAGCCACAAATCTTCGGCTTGCAACGTGCGGCGAAGCGCAGGTACAGCGTCACTGACGCGATTTCCCAAACGAGCCAACGCCAGGCAACTTCCCAATCGCGAGTCAAGATCTTGTTGCAACATCTTGATCAATTCGGGCGTAAAGTCGCCTTCACGTTTAGCCAAGGCCGTAGCGGAGCGTTCACGAACCACGGGCGACCAGCTGGCAAGCCGCTTAAACAATTCGTCAGAATTCAGATCGGCATAGATCTCATTTTTCAGGCGATGACTGTAGCCTTGGCCGTCTTGGATTAATGCCTGAGCGCCAGAAACATCCAGCTGCGCCACGAAGCCAGTTTGCTTTCCAGTGATATAAAGTTTTCGCAAAGGTTGCGCGTAAGCCAATAGATACGCTCCGGTCGCATCCCAGTTGTTGTAACTGTCCGTCGCTGGTTCAGCAGGTCCTTGGTGTTGATAAGTTCCGTCCCACTGGCGAGCTAAATCGTAGTACCAACCGAATTCGTCCATCCATTGTCCAGCGGCGTTTGATCCCGAAAGAGCGACGCCCGGCATTGCCCACAACATATTAAAGAAATTGCCAGTGTGCCCCATTTCCCGTTCGGCTCCGTGGGACGCGACACTCATTCGTGAAAAGTATTCGGCCGCAGGTTGGTCTTGCAACACGTTAAACATCACGGCAGCAATTCCGTTCTTGCCGTTGTCGTCATGGGTGTCCATCCAGGGTGCATGATCGCCGTAAGGCACGCAGCCCTTGCCGACATAGAATCGCATCAGCCGCACACTCTTTTCAATGGCTTCGTCCAACCGAGGATTCGAGACGCCCGCCTTTCGAGCCAGAATCAACGAAAGGGTCAGCGGCAAACCGGGGGCGTTCATCATGCCATAACCGTTGAGTCTGCCGTCAGTTCGGGCAAAGCGATGGCCCCACGAACCGACATGACTTTGACCGTCGACAATCTCCATCGTGATCCGTTCCAGGTCAGGAAGATACGTGCGATCTCCCGTCGCCAATGTGTACTCGGCCAACAGCAAATTCGTCGGTCCATAGAACCAACAGCATAGTGCTCGGCCTTGAACGTCCGAATAAGCAGCCGCTTGTTGCACCTGCTGTTGAACGATAGGTAAGAACTCGTCGCGTCCGCTGGCCAGCAAAGCCAGAGTGTTGTAAGCCTGAACAATTCCGTTGCCGGCCTTGGGATTCTTGGTCATCCGTTTGGCAAGTTCATCACATCCTTGGCGGAAGATCGCAGCCGACTTGCGACATTCAAAAGGCGAGGTTTTCGCATAGCTGCCCAGAACCTTCAAGGTCATCGTGACATTTTCGATCTCGCCGCCGCGCCATCGTGACACCATCAATTGGCCCGACTGGGCTTCCGCCAGAGTGATCGCTTGACCCAGTTCGGTGCGCGGATCCAGTTGGAAATCTTCACCGGCAACACCCAGCAGTACATCGTTCGCTTGCAACACACCATCCGCGGGAGAACCAGCAGCAACCTGAGTGATAAGAATCTGCCGAGCCTGCGTAGTTTCCAATCGATTGCTGTAGATCCACCCTCGAGCACCGGTGGGACCCAGGTTCCAAATGTGCGTATGGCCCTGAGGAATCACGCCGCCCCGAGTGAAATCGGGAATCGACTTGTCTTGCCCCAAAACACCTTCGCCAACAAGTAGCAGATGCAGCATGGCGAAGCACAGGACGGTTAGAAATTGCGGGCGAGTAAAAGTCACGTCAGTTCCTTAAAGTTCGACAGTTCAAGACTTACCAGTTCGGGTTGGTTTGCTTGGTTTGCTTGGTTTATAGATTGCTTGGTTTATAGATTGCTTGGTTTATAGATTGCTTGGTTTATAGATTGCTTGGTTTATAGATTATCGTGCCACGGCTGTTCGCTTCGGAACGCCCATTGGATCAGGTTCGATGATGGAACCAATTTAGAACCGCGACGACTTCGCGATCCGAAGTTCGGCGTCAAAATTTCGTAGAAGCACGACAAGTAGTCCGCGATTTCTTTTGTCTTGACATCTTTTACTCGCGGGGTTTCCTGCCCGGTATTCGCTGGATGGTGGATTCCAGTATTGTGCCCAACGTTAGCGGCTAATATAGACGCCCAGTGGCATGGGATTGTGTTTATTTGCTCTAGTTTTACGATGTTTTTCTTTTTGCTTTCCAGATTTCGCTTTCACGATGGGGCGACAATGTTGAATCCAGGTCGCGTAATTTCGATGCTCAATGGAACGCGGGTAGGCTCGTCAAAAATCTTCCGCTGCGGCAACGGTTTGGTCTTTCGTAGTGCGAACCATGAACGTGTTGGAGCGGTTTGGGTGCGAGGTCGGCGCGCCGGTGGTCGGTCGTGAATGGGTTTGATTCAGCCGCGAAAAACACGAAAATGCGAAAGCGATCGTGACCAGAAATTCCGGTTTTTTCCCTGGGATTGACTCTTTGCTAGTGGAACTCTGAGAGATTACAATTAAGCCGAGCGATTAGTAGTATCCTTTAAACCATTCTTTAACCGCCCAGCACAGCCATTGCAAGTTTTGGGGGCAATCTCTTGGAGAATCGTCATGCGAGTTCTTTTAAATTCAGATCGTTTCCTTGCTTTGTGCTACCGATATGCTTTGTGCTACCGATATGCTTTGTGCTACCGATATGCTTTGTGCTACCGATATGCTTTGGCTGTCGCTCTTTCTCTTTCGACCTTCGGCGCGCCGTTGATCGTAGCTCAGACACCGGAACAACAACCTGCGTTGCCGTCGCTTGTAGAAATCGCGACAACGCCTGATCACATTCCACCAAAAGATATTGTTCCTGCCGTCCTTGGACAGCGATTAGAAATCGATTCCCGAAATCTTCCGCTATCCGAAGTGTTGGATATCTTGCGGCAAGAACTAAAATTGACGGTGTTGTTGGATGAAGTGGCGTTGCAGAAACGCGATGTCCTGCCCAGCGATCCGGTCTCGCTGATCGGTCCATTCGAAACGGGATATGCGCTGTTGGAACAATTGGCTAAATTCAAGATTGGCTGGTACTTGGACGGCAATGTTTTACATCTGACTGACCTTGACGAAGCAGACGCCCACCTCATGACCGTGGCCCATAACATTGGCAAATTGCTAGATGAAAAATTTGACGCCAGTAACTTAGAGCTGCTAGTTAGGAATTCGATCGGTGGGAACTGGGAAGGGAAAGATGGGAGCCTGATTCGGTTAGGTGACGTACTTTTCGTTCGTCAAAACATGACGATTCAACTACGAGTGAAGGCGCTATTGAAGGCGTTGGAACTACCGGCACAACGAGTCATGTTGATGCAATCGGCTAAGAGCCAACAGTTGAGGCAGTTGCTAACCAAGAACGTTAGTGTTTCATTCGCTTCCCTTGCGTTAGATAAGGCGATTGCAGATATCAGTACACAACTGGATACTCCAATCGCTTTGGACAAGGATTCGCTGGAATCTCAGCGGATTCGTTCGAATCATCCGGTCAGTCTTAATGTTCAGGATCGCTCTGCGCGGCAAACCCTTCAGTTTCTGTTGACTCCCTTGAAACTGGCGGCCATCATCAAGAATGATCAAATTATCATCACGTCCGAAGACCTGGCGATGCAACAAGCGGTAACCGCTGTATTCGATGTGCGCGACCTTTGTCGTGACCAGGACGAAACCCTTAGCTTGCAGGACGCATTTAAGGAACAAATGAATCTGGGAGCTATCTACTTTGCGAAAGCAGGCGTCGTTGTTGTCCGCGAAACCGAATCGAATCTGGACATTGCTTTGAACATGTTGAACAATTATCGCGTCGCATTGAAAAGTTCTAAACCGCGCACCGATGATCTACCCAACGATCAAGATATTCTGACGGTCTATTATTGCATGCCCACTGAGATGGCAAATTCAGTGAAAGAAAATCTTGCGACACTGGTGGGTGCCAAACACTGGCAGGAAAACATCGAAGCCTCGGAGCCAGAGACCGGACTCAAAGCAGGTACCGTTTTGCAATTGACCTCTGCGCCCAAGTTGCTGACGGACGAAGATCAACTTTCTGATTCCGCTTTTGTCGTTCCTCAGTCAACATTGGTCATCACTCATACTCGCGAAATACATAGTAAAATTGTGGATTGTCTGCGTGCGATCCATCACGGCGAAGACAATCAATGGCAAGACACCAATTTTCCCGGTGGCGGTATGGGCGGCGGTATGGGCGGCGGTGGATTCGGTGGCGGAATGTTTCAGGTCCCCGTTGGCAAATAGCATTCCATGCGGACGGCAGTGAAAACTGTTATTCTCTACACTCGGGCGCGTCGCTTGATTCTGCATTCTCGTAACGGTAAAAGGAACGTATATCGATGGTTATGTCTTCTGGATGGTCAATCAGAATGGTTTGGGCCGCTGCCGCGACGATTGCCGCGTTCGCTGTTGCGGTACCCAATGATTTGGTTGCGCAGACGGGTGTGAGTGTCAAGCCGATCGAAGGTGCGGAATTGATTTTGGATGGCTCGCGGAAAATGCTGGATGAAAAATGGACCTATTGGGAAGGTCCACGATTGGGTAGCCAGTTGCCTATCAAATGGAAGGTGGTGAACGATCCGGTAGACGGTGGAAACGCGATCATGACCGATGACCCAGCAGCTGTGGGTGGTAAGTATGGTGCGGCTGATATTGTGACCAAGAAAAAGTATCGCGACTTTCGTTTGCATGTAGAATTCTTGATTGTCAAAGAGGGTGGAAATAGCGGCGTCTATTTGCAAAACCGCTACGAAATCCAAGTCTTGGACGGTGACCGCACGACGCACGGAATGGCCGCGGTTATCAATGAAGCGGCTGCCCCTTACGAAGTTTACAATGGCGTCGGAAAATGGAATGCTTACGATATCGTGTTCCGAGCCGCTCGGTTTGAAGGTCAGCAGCGAATAGAAAAGGCACGGGTCACGATTTATTTCAATGGTAAAAAAGTGCACGACAATGTCGCGATCAATCGTGTCTGGGGCGGGCCTAACTCAGGAATCAACGGCGACAATGATGAACAAGGTAAAGGCATCACCGATACACCTGGTGGTCTGAAACTGCAAGCTGAAGGTCACGATGTTCGCTATCGCAACATCTGGATTAAGGAATTGGATTTAGTAAAGGCAGAAACGGACTTTTGATCTTCTGTTGGTGAAAGTATTTTGAATTCCCCAATCTTGAAGCCAACCTCAGCGAAATGGGTTGGCTTTAAGTTTTTGGTTCATACAATCGGCAAGATTTGCCGATCCTATTGTTGGTCTGGTTGACTATTTATCAATAGCTAGGGTGGCAGGCTTTACGCCTGCACTGGTTGAGCCTGCATACGAATTGGGAGTGAAGCATGGGGAAAGAATCTGCTGAAGATCGACCGAATTCCCTATCTTTTAGAAAATTTGCCGGCCTCCATTCCAAGCAAGCCGCCCAGCACAGCGCCGCGAATGCGGGAGGTTCCAGCTTCAAGGGCATGGCCGGCGCCGACGAAGTTCGAGTCAAATTGGGGGATGTGTTCCCATTGCTAATCGATGCCGTTGGTCGCGACCGTGCTTGGTTGCGAGACTTCGCGGACGACGAAATTTCTGTCTCGCCTGACCTGCACGATGTGATGCAAGCGTACCGAAGCTTTATCAAAGACGCCGCCTGATTCGGCTTCTTTCTAGCGAGAATCTTAGTGCCTGGCGGTATTGAATCGTCGCATATGGGACGAACCAACGGGCACCCCAAATCAGTATCGGGCGATAGTGGTGGGGAAAGTTCTGTGAATAGTTCCCGTAGCGGACCGTGCCTGCTTTGCGATGGCTAGCACTTCCCGTAAGGCATGAGTCGACCTGAAATATCGACCAGTCGAGTCCTACGCCGCCCATCTGCTGGCATCAATTCACGGGCATCAATTCACGGGCACTAGCGTTATCACGCGGTTGGCACGTGAATGCGGTGTCAATTTTTAGTGCTGGCTTTTAGCGACAAAAATCGACATCGCTTCATTTTTACTAGTTCGCTATGATCGCGCCGCAATTCGGTTTGCCGTTCATCTAATGGGCGTTCCGAATTCTTAGTCTTGTGGTGCAGTTCTAGATAAGCGGATTTCACGGATGATCAAACCAAAAAGTTGTTGCAGTTACAATTCGGGCAACCTTAGCCCAAGCAGCGTCGGATCGAATCCAAGAAGAAACGGTCGATCGCTATCGATACAGAAGTTTCCAAACTCATCATTCTGGCGGCCATTGTCAATCGCTTTACGATGGCGCAAACGGTTGTTAATTGCGATGACCATGACGGCGGTTCTGATCACTGGGCCGTCCTTGGGATTCGGGCAAGTTCAGTCTTCTCCGCGTCCCTATGCGAAATCCAGTATTCAATCCAGTTCTGCACTTCGTTCGACTCAGGTGAATACAATTCAACCTGGCCCACAAAATTTTGGCATGACGCAACTTCAGAATCAAAGCCAAAATCAAGTCGAGTCGGCGGACCCTAGGGTACTAACCACTCTTCCTTCGTTGCAACAAGCTCCTAGAGGGAACCGCTGGAGTCGCCTGCCGCCCAAGATTCCCGCAGCTGTCAACGATCCGCCTATCGTCGTGCAGGAATTTGCAATGAACGGCAACACCGCGTTGCCTGCGCTGAATCAAGCAGTCAGTGCAATGTCATCGGCAAGTTCATCGTCGGCGGGGGTTCCCTATTACTTGCAGCAAAATTCCTCGGCGCATTCTGGTTTTGCATATCCAGAGAATCAAGTCAGTTCAAATTTGGCCAATCAAAGAGCGATTGCCAATTTGCCAACCAAGGTGTGGATGCGCGGCGAGGATGGTTCGTGGGCGAAGACGATCTTGTTGCGAAAGTTGATTCGAATCGATTCGCCAATTTCCGGCACCGTTCAAATCGAAGGTGATTGCCCATTTGAACTGTTTTGCAATGGTCGTCAAATGGCCAGTGGCAACGCAGGTCCTGGTAACAACACCGTGGACGTCACCAATGCTTTACGAAATGGTGACAACGTGATTGCCGTTCGCTCCCAAAGGGTTACCGCCGAGTCACCAGGTGTGGGGATTCGATTTCAATACCACACCGCGCTAACAAAACAAACCATTGAGACGGATTCGACTTGGGTCGTTGCCCAGCGCGCGTTGCCGATGTGGAAGACTCATCTGTATTCGGATCGAAACTGGAACGAAGCGACTGTCGTTTCAACCGCCAGCGGATCAAAGGGTTCAGTTTCGGGTGGTTTACCACCTTCGACGCTGCCTGTGGTCGAAGCGACCCCCAGTGCATTGGCCAAGAGTGCAGCAAGCCAAGGTTCTTCACTTGCGACCGCGCCGCGTCAATTTGGGGGCGGCAACCAGTCAGCGGTCCCCGTGTCTGTGGGACCTGATCTAGGCAATGCAAGCGACGCGAGGGTGCGAAAGATCGGCGATTCCTCATCGACGGCGTCCATTGGCAAGTCGATGCAAAGTAACTCAAGCCCAGCGATCGAGTCCAGTCGCAAGGCGGAAACGGCATCGCAATTGGTTGCCACCGCTGACACGACGCAACCCGATGCCGTCGATGCGAAAGTTGAATCCAACGAAAATGTTCCCAAGTTAGAAACAGCATTGGCTTCGTTTGACTCTGCGGCTGCAGATTCGACTGCATCCCAATCTGCCGACATCTTGTTAATATCCGGGACGGAAGTCGCCAAAGCCGATGTCGCCGATGTCGCCGATGTCGATGCAGGGACATCCAGCGCAGGGATGTCTAGCGTAACGGAGGGTTCCATCGATCCGTCGATCAACCAAGAGGGTTCGCAAGCGGGCATCGCGGCGAATCACGGTGGTTCGGCCGTTTCGAATCAGGATGCCGATTCTGGCGCCTCCGCCAATTCACAGTCAACAATCGAAAATCAGCAGACAACGCTTGATTCACCAACGGTGCCTGGCACTGGTTCACGTGCTGGTTCACTTCCTGGTTCACCCGTCAGTCCGTCTGGCACTGATATCCAGCTGAAAGTGCCAGAGAATTTTGTGGTGGAACCGATTGCCTCTTCCTCCATAGGTTCATTGATCGCGATTGAATTTGATGAATTCGGTCGCATTCTGGCTTCCAAGGAAGCGGGCGGCTTGATTCGCGTGGACTTGACGGTGCCGTTGGACGATCCGGCACGGGTCACCGAGGTCTGCAATTCGGTCAAAGCGATCCAGGGTATCTTGCCTCTTAATGGTTCGATCTACGTCACCGGCTTAGGCGACCAAGGTTTGGGCGTTTACTTGCTGGAGGACAAGGAGGGCGACTTCTTTTATGAACAAGCCACCAAGATTTGCGGCTTTAGCGGGTCACCAGGAGAACATGGCCCACACGCTTTAAATCTGGGCGCCGATCGTATGCTGTATGTGTTGCTAGGCAATCACACTCAAGTGGAAGGTCAGTTAGCACCAAACAGTATGGTTAAACATTTTTACGAAGGCGATACGGTTGACCGTTATGAAGATCCGGGCGGACATGCCGTTGGGATTAAATCGCCAGGTGGTACATTGATCCGTATGACACTGGACGGAAGTCGCAAGGAAATTGTGGCCAGCGGTATTCGAAATGCTTATGATTTTGCATTCAATAGCGAAGGTGAAATCTTTCTGCATGACAGTGATATGGAATCGGATGAAGGCACCAGCTGGTACCGACCGACTCAGTTATTTCACGTGGTAGGCGGAGCAGATTTTGGTTGGCGAAGCGGTTGGGGTAAGTGGCCAAGCTATTATCCAGATACCGTTGCACCGATTGCGAAAACGGGTCGCGGATCACCCAGTGGCAGCGTCATTTACGATCATGTGCGATTCCCCGAACAGTATCGTGGTTCGATTTTCTTGGGCGATTGGACCAACGGTCGAGTGTTGGCGGTGAATCCCAAGCGTAAGGGTGCTAGTTACGAAACAACCGTGGAAACCTTTATGGAAGGTCGCCCATTGAATGTGACGGACCTTGCGGTGGGCCCCGAAGATGGCGGACTTTACATCGCTTTAGGCGGACGCGACAGTTCTGGTGGCATCTACCGGGTTCGCTGGGTCGGTGATGTTGCCCCGCAGCTAATCAGCTACGGAAGCCTTTGGGAAGAAGTAATTCGAACGCCACATTTCTATTCCGCCGCTGCGCGACAACGAATTGCAACACTTCGGCTGAAACTGGATGGAAGTTGGGACACGACCCTACGTTCCATTGCGACCAACGAAAACAATGTTGATTCGTATCGAATCCGAGCATTGGACGTGATGCAGTGGTTTGGTCCATCGCCGGACACGGGAATATTGAGTGATCTGTCCGTCGGGAAGTCCGTTGTGGTTCGCGCCAAGGTGGCGACCGTTTTGGGCACTCGCCGCGAACCGATTTGCCAAATCATCTTGCAGAAGATGCTGTCGGATCCCGAACCGCTGATTCAAAGACTTGCTTGCGAAGGCTTGGTCCGAACAATGGCCAAGATTGAACCGCAGCAGATTTTGCCTCTACTCGCTTCAGACGATCGAAACGTATCATTCGCTGCTCGGCGATTATTGGAAAATCAGCCGGTGCAACAATGGCGAAGCCTCATTAGCACCACCCAGGACCCACGCGTCTTTGTTCAACTATCAATCGCATTGATGATCGCTCAGCCAAACTTAAAGAATGCCTATGACGTTCTAGTAGGTGTTAACAGTCATCTTGACCAAGAGTTGTCCGAAGATGAATACTTGTCGTTGATGCGGGTGACACAATTAGCACTACGGCAAGGCAATGTCGAGTGGGACAAAATCCCAGCGTTCAGAAAACGCATTGCGGACGATTTCCCAACAAACAATAGTCAGATTAATCGAGAATTGGTTTACGTTTTAACTTACCTGAAGTCGACGGACTTTGCTCAGCGTTATGTCGACTACTTGAAAGACGACAACGTCCCGTACGTTGACCGTTTCCATTTGGCGATTCACATGCAGCAAATTGGAACGCAATTAGATGCGCAGACTCGGAACCACTTCCTGCAATTCTTGGAACAAGCCAGGACGAAGCCAGGCGGCGGTTCGTACGAACACTATTTGATTCAGGCGTCGAGGGATCTTTCCAAAAGTATCCCAAGTGATCAAGCGACTGTGATTGTTGCAGCGGGTGACCAAATGCCAAACGCCGCCCTGATGATGCTGTCCCAATTGCAAAAGCCGATTCAATCTCAAACTCTGGATATGCTCCAAGTCTTGGAACAAAAATTGGCAACCAAGTCGGACGTGGCAAGTCGCGAATTGAAGATTGGTCTGGTTGCCGTGCTGGGTGAAGCTTTGAACGATAATCCCAGCGTTGCGGATCAATTAATCGAAATTTGGAAGAATGATCCCAACCGCCGCGAATTTGTCGCGTTGGCATTAGCTCAGTGTCCGCCAGCGAAGTTCCAAGTCGGGGCGGATCAATCCGACGTTCCTACTAGCGACACTGCAACCGATTCCAGTAGTACCAGTGCGGCGTTGTTATTGGCTAGTCAAAAAATCGGCAAGCCTGCCCAAGAGTTGCAACCCAGCCCGCCACTGGATTCTAAGTCGATTCAGAGCGTCGAAAAGTATGCCGAACAGCACTGGACGTATCTGATTGGCAGTTTACCTATTTTGTCGGGGAATTCTGCAGCAGATGTCCTAAGTAGTATGGCGAATGTCGATCGAACTTCCAGTCATCCCGATCATATTCGACAGGTAATCTTGCTGGGTGTGAAGTATCCAAATGCGGCATCCGCAGCAGCTAATCTATTGCAAAAATGGACGCAGCAGTCGGTTAGTTCTGAATCTCCTGGCAACATGATAGGTGCCTGGCAACAGTGGTATGCCGGTCGATATCCGGATCAATTGCCAGCGACGTTGCCCAATGAATCAGAGACTAGTAAGTGGACGATTGAAGAGATTCAAAAGCAGTTGAAACTGCTGGAAGTTGATTTAGAATCGGGCCAACAAATTTATACTCAAGTTCAGTGTGCGTCTTGCCATTCGATGGGATCGGGTGGAAGCAGTTTCGGCCCCGAGTTGTCTACATTGGCAAAACGATTCTCCCGTCGCGAAATCATTGAGGCAATTGTCCATCCGTCTCATACCATTTCCGACCGGTACCGTTCGGAGATCATTATGACCGACGATGGTAAGATTTACGCGGGTATTGTTAGTCAAATTCCAGGTGGGAAAATTGCGATCATTGATCGCGATGCTAAACGAATCGAGGTCGCAAAAGCTGACATTTTGGAGATGAAAACATCGTCCCAATCGATTATGCCTAGCGGCTTATTAGATTCGTTAAACGCCCAACAGGTGGTCGACTTGATTGGCTTTTTGGAAGCTGGCAAAGTGGAAACGATCGCCAACGCTCAAGGCGATGTTACCACCGATCGGTAGCAACAGAAGTTCGGTCGATTTCGCTAGGTTACTGTTTGTGCTGGTTGCAAAGGGGAGCGACGCGAGTCCAGTAAGACGAACAAGAGTTAACAGAAAATCGCATGGCACCTGGTTGTTAGTACCTGGGTGCCATGCGTATTTTTTTGTTTGTGGGGTAGAGTAACTTGAACACTAAAGAAGACTTGCCCATCGTTCATTTTTCGACGGACGGACGCATGAAAACTTGCAATGAGATCAATCCGTTCGACCGGCGTTTCCAGGCAAAAATTCGTGGTAAAGAGGGGCGAAGATAATCTGAAATTTTTTCGCGGAATTATGTTGCCCTGGCGTTTCGAAGCTGATATCTTGGTTCCTGGCTGAGTTTCGTACGTTTAATTTATTGTTTACGAACTGGTCGCCCTGACCACAAAGAATCTCGCGGGCAAGCTACTTACGGCAGAAAGTTGGAGGCAATACAGATGGCAGACATCGAGCAAGAATACGAAAGCGGCACCCTCTCAGCGTCACCCTCTCAGCGTCACCCTCTCAGCGTCACCCTCTCAGCGGCACCCTCTCAGCGGCACCCTCTCTCAAAAAGATTGAGAATAACTTCACCCGAATTTTGGGAAGATTTATCGTTCGTTTTCCTATATGGATTGATACCGTAGTACTGCTCTCGGCTGTCATTCTGAAGGCATGTTGGGTTTCAACTGATCCTTTCTGGGAAACTAAGACTCTAATTTCACCGCTTGTTTTTCTATCGGGAATCTCTGTCGAACTCTTT
>Ga0105051_10004511_pt1 | contig 16028 bp, 21 predicted proteins | sample FRY02_FD_78383 | JGI IMG/M metagenome (GOLD analysis project Ga0105051, IMG submission 78383) | Freshwater microbial communities from Lake Fryxell liftoff mats and glacier meltwater in Antarctica - FRY-02 (megahit assembly) | ecosystem: Environmental > Aquatic > Freshwater > Ice > Glacier... | reverse complement strand
TGTACCAGTTTCGAAAAGGCATTTCGGCGGGGCCGGCCCTTAAATATTTTACATGATTCAAAGGGGCGGGCGGTCAGATTATGAAGAACAAAAGTCTCCAGAACATGATTTTAAATATTTGTGCTGTGCGATAAGGAAAACACTTTTTCTGAAATCTATTTACCTGTAAGGGAACATACATGATTGATTGTTTCGGGCGGGGTCATCGTCGAGACATCGTCTAGAGGGTACCGGGACTCGGCCAGATTACTTGACGAATCGTGCTGACCAAAAAAATGAGGGAATTGCACAGAAATCAAGAAATAGCTGGTGACTAAGAGGTGGGGGTGTGGGTGCATAGGGACACTTCATTCAACACTCAAATGAACTCAGTCCTGAAACCAAATACAACACCTCAAGGATTGTTATTAACATCACTGCTATTACGCTCAGCTTGACATGCGTTGATAAGCAGTTATTGTGACTTTCTTCGTAGTCTCTAACAGGGTGCGTCGTCGAATAATCTTGGAGGATTTGAAAGAACCGTGACCGTGATGCACACAAAGTTTGCAAATCACGGATGATCCGATTAAAAATCAAGTCGCGAATTGTCGCGATTTTGTCGCTATGTGTATTTAAACTTGTATACGCACCTGCCTGCTCTTCCATATTCGTACACATTTATTGCCATTTTTATATGTATTGCTTCTGTTATGCTTTATACTCATTCCCATGTTTTTGCGTGCTTTATTCTCCTTCCGAAACTTAATAGACACCTATGTTACAGTGTCTATTGATGTAATATAACACTACTCATATCCTTATTCTCTGATTCCTTCTGTATTTCCAGTTTGTAATATGTACATCCGCCATCATCCGGTCCTTTGCCTACCTCATTCCTCAAAACAAGTAAACTTTTCATTGACATGCATGTGTGCATGCATAAAAACTCAAGAGAGACATGACTATGATCAAAATAATTTATAATAGTAATCCACATGCTTAACATCCACTATGACATCGCGTCAAAATCAAACATTATATTTATTACAATTCGAAATAAATCGGTCTCTTGTTCATGTGTGTTTTGTTCTATTCATCGTTGGTTTGTATATCTGCGTATGCGAACGTCTACTTCAAAACAACAATCATAAACAAAACATAAAAATAATACTACTTCAAAACAATATTCATGTGTCCGAGATCTATTGCCGGAGTGCCGTTCGATTCGGTCAGGCGCTTTCGGGCTACCCTATTACTGCGCACCACTTGTGTGTGTCTCTGCTGTAATGGAGTCACTAGCTGTGTGGCGGCATAACAAACCACAAAAAAGCTCAGTACACGACAGCGGGTTCTTGATATTTGTGACCAGAATACGTGTAATACTGAAGTGCCGACCGTTTGCCATTTATTCCATGGTCCATTGCGGGAGTGCCTTCGAGCCAGGCGCTTCCGGGCTTCCTTATTACTGCGCCTCCATCTGTGCTCGTTCCTGCTGTACTTGGCGCGCTAACAGTGTGGATTCAAAACCCAAAAAAAAAAAAAAAACCGAAGACCTGCAGGTCATCAGGTGTGTCGCCCTTTGGAACTGCCCTCATGCGCGTTGCGTACCCCGAAGTGTACTCAGTTGGAAACCTGGCTCAGTCAAAACAATGCATTTGCTAAAGGCGCACACCATGAGTTAAAATACAGTCAAGGGCAACGGTTCTTTTCGCATAAGGCGGCTTAGCGAGAGCTTGGTCGAAGGATGTTGAAATTTCATCATCAGATCTGCAGTTGGCAGCATTTTAGCCGAAGGCTCCTGAGTAATCTCCTTGTGAAAAAGGCATGCCAACGACGAGTTGAACTTGGCAGGCAAGGTGGCGTCAGGCGTCGTAAAATACGTGAGTCTGCAGGGTATAGCACCAACTATGGTGGAGTCTCCGAAGAACACTGGACTCGTTTCAACTTGTCGGCAAAAAAGATCAACTACCGCATAAATCACGACGTTTCTCTCGAACCAATAGACCTGCCTTTGCGCACCATGAGGTCTGACTGCGAACGCAAATTATCTGTTGTGAAAGTGATGCTGCAAAACCAATACCGCAGTTTTAGCTTTGAGATCTTGGTTTGAGATCTCCTCTCTCTCCTAGCTATTTAGCGCAGATTCAGCGCAGATCTGCGCTGAATAATCATCTTTCATGCAAGCTACGCGTGCCCGTTTGAGATCTTGATTTGAAAAACCTCTCTCTCCTAGCTATTCAGCGCATTTTCAGCGCAGATCTGCACTGAATGATCATCTTTCACGCAAGCTACGCGTGCCCATTCGTGAACACGATGCACCGCAACAATTGAACCTTCAAATATGCAAGTGTCTGCTCTTGAAAGAATAATCCGCCTACACACAACAAGTGGCAGACGGATATCTCTTGAGTGCACGTCAACAGAAAGACAAATCTCATATGGTATACGCAAACGAAATGAACTTTCTCCAATTGCAGAATGGGCATCTTGCTGCATGAATCATTGATTACTCAGCTGAATCTCTCAGTGATGCGTGAGCAATCGAGACTCCAGAGACTGCCTCATCTAAGTTTGAACGAGAGGCAACACCATGTATTACGACCAGGAGCGCGTCTACGGATTGGTTCGACAAGCAAGGACACTGTATATGCTCACAAAGATCATTTTAACATTGGTCTTAATGGGCACGTGTCACCAGTAACCAAATCGGAACTGCATCACTTCAATTGATAGAACACTAGGTGCAAGAACCGCGATTCTGGGTCTAGTAACACACGCACCAAGTCTGACGACAATTCGAGTAATGACGGCGATTTACAGTTCCTCGCGCAAGTTGCACTATTTGCAAGGAACAAATCCGCAAGAGCCAACAACTCATCAGTCAATGACTGAGGCAGATCTCGTGAAGTATGCCCGTAATTATTCAGGACTAAGGCCCAAAGACGATTACGTCAATCTTCCATACGAACCAAACCCCCTAGTAAGAAGGACACGTCGATTTTGGTAAATCCAACTCGCCCAAACTTTTTGCGGTCGAAATTGGCAATGAGTAAAAAGCAGACAATTCAGCTGAAAGATTTCGAGCAACGGTGTCGAAAAGAGTATTCCACAAGTAATGCACGGCGCATTCGACAGGGTAAAGTCTTCGTCCTTACGGCAGCAATCAAGACTCTTGCGTGCTAGACAAAAGGCTCTCCCTTGGTTTTTGCGACATATTTAACAAAGTAAGCATCAACAGTGTGACTGTGTGTGTGTTGCTTTGTTTCATTAAACTGATATTGGGGAATCAATGAACAGTCCCGGGGTTTCTTCACGAGCGAGCCAAGAGAGTACGTACCCACGATGGAGAATCGCCGACGCACCACCTCACCCTGACCCTTTATAGATAACCTGGGGTGGCCGGATCCTCACCCTTCACCTTAACTACGTCGCTGGCTATACCGATCCCCTCCTCTTCCTCTTCGAACGGACCCAGCAACTAAAGCCGTTGACAAGCAGGGGCAAGCCCTGGCGGCTCCGTGCCTGGCCAGGTCCAAAGATCGTTCGGCCTCATTGGTGAGGGCCATGAATGATGATATGATATCTTGGGTACTGTGGCCCCAGTGTGTGAAATCCTTCGCCACCCATGACCTTCGCAAAGCAACACTTGTCTTCAAAAAAAAAAAAAGGAAAAAAACCCAAAGGAGAAAGTAGTAGCGATGCCGAAGATGACGCCAAATCTGGACTGCCCGAAATCGTCCTAAGCAGTAGTAGTGAAGACTCGGACGATTGTGCTTACAATGATGATGAGGATGCATCTGATGTTCAAATGAGCGACAATTCCAGCAAGATTGGCCCTGTCGACTCCGAATCAGAAGATGACGAAGCCGTCAGCCGCCTCAACTGGTAGCGAAGGTGCAAAATTCTTGGATTATGTAGAATCAGAAGACGGTAAAGCTACCGGGGCGCTAGCCGCTTTAACAGCCACACGCAGTCGTCCCTCAAGCAGCTGTAAACGAATATTTGCAAACACACAACACGACAGTGACGATTCGGATTCTCACGACGACCCAGGACTATGAAGAACATGGACAACAGGAGCTAAATCGAAAGCAGATGGCTCTGCTTCCAGCGAAGCCATATCCCGTACATCATTTTCTTTTGGTGCCAGCAATGGCAAGCACTACCGTTTACAACGAGTGATCCTGAAAGCGCACGAACTGCTCAAAAATCAAGTGTGGAAAGATACGCTCTCTGGAAATGTCACCATCCAACAAATGCAGCAGCATTCAATCAAGCATGCAATGATAATGGAAGATAAGAAATACCAAATCTCTGTTTTGCTCAATATAGCGAGGTGACGATTGAAGTGCATTTTGAGTTCACTCAAATGTACAAAAAGCCGGGCAAGATTTTGTGATCACTCGATTCGGGATAGACCATCAATTCATCTCTATTTCGTCGACACATTTGTGTGCCAATCGAGACAGATGCCAAAATCAAGGGAATCTGTAATCTGCAATTTGGTGAAGGATCGCCTCTTGTGATTTCTGGTGTCGCAGATTTCACGTTTCAAAATCCTGAAGTGCTCAACGCTCAGAACCTTGAATTCCCAATCACTTCAATGGGCCTGTGCATACAGCGCGGAATTCACTATCACCTATGTGCGCAAGGCCTATATCAACCCAAAATGACTCTGCTCGACGATCGAAATGTCCATCTTCTCAATGACAGGCGCACTGGATTCTCTTGGCTCGTAGAACACTCGGATGCTGAGCGGACTCTGTCGATGCGCCTGAGGATTCGAAAAGAAGCAGTTCTCGTAGGTCAACATAGCCAAGACGACCTCGGCAAATTTGCCCCTCTTTCAAGAGCTCAGATCTTACCCACCCAGCCCTACTTTCCAAGCGTTGACAACGCTCTGCGCGATTTCAGTGCCCCTGTTCGTAAGCAGTGTGGAGGCGGAAATGGATGCGCTGCAGGAAGTGCGGCTACGAAACGTGGCAAACAAGCAGAGCAGCAAATCAGTTGGACAGATTGTTTGATGTTGAAGCAGTTCTCGAGGAGTGCAGATCAAAGGCCAAAAGAGAGGTCTTGATGAAATGGGAAGGATATGATATATGATCGACGAGTTGGGAGCCGATTGATGCAATCGCCCTAAAGGCCGCTCAATTGATGAGCCCAAGCGACGTCAAAGAGCTGACATGGCTAAAAAAGGAGAAGCAGAAGAAGTCGATGCGTCTGTTAAGGATACATTTGCCTCCGCAATGATTGTTGCGTACTGTGGAACCAGAGGCAGTCTTTATGCTGCTCAAGAACGTTCACAAGACACTTTGACACGTGCGCAATAAAATCCCATTCAAGACGATTGATGCTATGGATGGATTAGAGCGCCTGCGTGGTCTGGTGCTAAAGAAGCAGACAGGAGCATGCACTGGCTGCTTGCTTTATAATTGTAAAGTTGAGAGTACGCCGAAAGGAAAAGTGCGTCGGCCGGAAGCAGCAGGAAGCTGGGACAGAATGGACATCGATCTGAGTGGTCAACAGAAGTTTAAATTTGCAGGCCACGACTTCAACTATTTTATCGTAGGAGTATCATCCCAGAAGCTCAGGATAGTCACAGGCGTGACTGCAAGCTCTATTTGCATTGAAGCGGCTTTTTACGGAAGCAAGAGGAGCACCGAAAGAAATCAAGGTAGATTCTGCTACTGTGCTGATGGGAGTCATTCCCAAGCAGTATTAAACGAGTCAAGGACTAAGGATCGTAATCGTCGAGCCATACGCGCACTCCGGATATTGAAAAGTCTAAAGGAGCATCGGTGTGCTAACGCTGGCAAGGATCATACTGAGAGATTCAAATCTGCACACTTCATACTGGTTCTATGCCATTCGACATGCTTCCATACTTGCAAACATAATTTTCCTCGTGAAGTCGCGGAAGGACCCAGAGCAAAAGATGTCGGCATGGGAAGCACAGTATCACGAGAAGTCACATGCAAATCTTATTCTTGGCCCTTTCGGATGCCTCGCGCATCTTGTGCTTTAGCAGGAGCCGAGCACATAGAGCTTCCAGCAAGGCTACTAGACTATTTCTTACGAAGCAATAAAAGCAACATCAATCAATCATAGGCTTGCGCACCTGGATTCGAAGGATGTCACTGACGGAGGCATTGGGTTTGGGGTACGGTCAATTGTGGGAGTGTATCTCGGAGTTCATGTCGATCCAGTGACGATGTTCTATAATTATCTCATGACTGACGGTAAGAACGTCTATACGTCCAAGAACAATATCAGTACGACAGGCAGCATCTTCCCCCATAAAATCACGGTACCACGGGATATCGAGATTGTGCCGAAAGCACGCCTAGGTGAGGGGAAAGAGCTAAATAGGGAAAACTTTGCCGCATTACTCTTGTACACGAAACGTGAGGGAAGCGAATACGCAGAGACAGTGAATAAGTAAAACAACACGCTTGTTTTCTCAGGGGAAAAGACCGTGAAGAACTCTAAGGCTACCGAAAGATGTAATCCTTCAATTCGGGACACAAAGAAGAAGGTAACCTACTTCGAGGAGACGGCTGTAGAGGATGTCGCGGTTCAGATGGAAGATCCAATGCTCTATGGCGACTTAAATGCTGACGCGCTGGAGCTCTTCCGTTTGGAGGAGCCTCATCATGGAGCGGATTATCGAAATGCAGTTCCTGCTGATTACGAGCTGAATTCCAACATTCCGAAGCGATCGTCGAAGCCGAAGAGTGATTTGTCGAGAGACACGCAAGGACGAGCACGACGCATCCAGCTACAGGAAGGAAAACGAAGGTGCTTGGAACCGAACACAGCTGGTCTGGCAAAGGACGCAGTATGTTTAAGATTGTGTACAAGGATGGCACATGGCAGGAGATGGATGTTGAGGAGCTCCATCAATACATGGTACACTCCGTGAAAAAGGGTGATCACGTAGATTAGGACGGAAGGACTGCTGAGGCAGTCTACCAGATCTTATCGTTTGCTGCCATGCTGCAGGAGGTCGAGTAATCTTCACCGACGGCAAGTCAAGAGGGCTCTACACCTGCAACTTTGAAGTGGTGTCCAGCATCCGCTGGACCAATCTACGACGACGAGCCGCAGACAACAACCGAATAAATGCGCACCGAGAGGCACCAGCCATAAGGGTGGCAATTAAGGAATATCCTTCTAATCTGGACGGTTATCCAATCAATGAGAATGATTTTCCGAAGAGGACGAAAATTCTTCCAACGAAGTTTGTCATCAAGCGAAAGAATCTGACGGACGATAATAAAAATGAGGTATTCTAGAAGTGGAAGGCGCAACTAGTGCTAAGGGGAGACTTGCAGAAGGAAAATGTCAATGATTTCAATATCTCCTCAGCTATGCCTTCTTTTGCAGCCATAAGACTCAAACTCTCGCTATCGACGGATCCAACAATGAGTGTCAAATCCTACGATCTGGTGTCAGATTGTCTGGTGCCGAAGCTGGAAGGATCTTTCACCGTCATTACACTGCCGCCCAACGAGGACAGATCTCAAGGGCAAGTGCTTGCGTTGCTCGTGGCAATATATGAGCTCAAGGATGCTCCTGCTGCATTCTTACGTGCACTCGGAGACCAGATGGCCTCCTTCACGTACGACACTCTACGGCTGAAAAGTAGCTGGCCTAATCTGGATTAGATTTGCTTTTTTCTCGGGGGCTTGGTATTACCTATCTAGGGCTAGGTAGTACCTATCTAGGGGGCCATGATGATTTTGTGATAGGACCTACCCAAGACAGGTACTACCTAGGCCCTGATGTTCGTCAAAAATGTGAAGAATTAAGGTCAAATCAACAACTATTTCTTGTTTCAAATGTGCGCCACTGAACCCACCTAGAGTTTATTCTACCCAGCAGGATGGGTAGAATAGATATTGAGGTACTTTGACCAGTACAAAATATTTGAATGTTTGCTAACTGGTACGCTGAACTAAATTTGTTTAGTTTGACTACTGTTTCGCCGGTGAGTGTACGATGCTCAGCATGAGACAGTGAACAAGGAAGCGCAACGCCGGAAGAAGAAGTTTGGGCCAGGCAACATTGGATCACGCGATCCGACAGATAGTCGGGAAGGTAAGTGCTCACAGCTCTTAAGCGATCACTGCATTTGGGTATATGGAAAGGGCAACATTCTGATGCTCATTTTCCACTATGTACATAACATGATTATCTCGTCGAACGATAAGAAGTGTAGGCAAGCATTTTTAAACCATCTCCGAAAGAAGTGGAAGATCACGGAGATGGGAAAGCTCGCACGATTCGTTGGAATCATGTGCTCGGAAACGGAGCACTCATGCAGAGGGAAGAGCTGGGCAATTGCGGCGCCTGGCTACATCTACAGAGCTGTCAAACACTTCAGGATGCAAGATGCACCTCCCATCAAGTCTGGCTTCATCGTCGGACTCGATGAGCATGACGAATATGTCGAAAATCCGAAGCGTACCAATCAATATCGATCTCTGATCAGGACATTGAACTACGAGTGCACCGTGTGCAGGTTTGACGTTGCACACGCTATCTCAGTCTTGTCGAGGCACCTAAACAGGCCGACAGACCGGCTGGCTGCTCAACGCAGCATATAGGGTGCTACACTATTTGAAGAATACGCGCGATTTTGAAATCACTTATACGGCTCTGATGTTGGATTATGAAAACACGTAACGAAACTTTTTCTACTGTGCCGCCGACGCCTCATTTGCGTTTTGCCCAATCACAAGGCGAAGCCACCAAGGCAGATTAATCTTCATGAATATAGGCCCGATCCATTACAACAGCTCACTGCAGCAGATCGAAGCGTTAAGCATCGCCAAATCCGAACTTTATGGATTGGTAAAGCTGACTACGGCACTACTATGGCTGAGGACAATTATATTTGAAATTGGATACGATCAGAGCCTATCGATCATGTTAGAAGACAACACTGTATCAATCCTTATCGGCGAAGGTAAGATCTTGTCCGCAGGTCGAGTAAAGCAGGTTGACATCAAATTTCAGTGGCTGAAGATGGTTATTAAGGAGAAATACTTCCTTATACGCTACGTGCCTTCTGCTCTTAATTACTAAGACGGACTATCGAAGAGCCTGGCCGCGCCAGGATTCCAGCAGTTCGTGAGGATGTGCCTTCAGAAGAATATCATCAGCAACGAGACGATTGGAGGTCGGACGTTTGTCACGATCAACAAGAGTGACTCGTTGATGAGCGTGTCGAGGAGATCGGCGGTCGAATTCCACAAGACGGCAATTTGTCTTTCAGTCGGGAGTCGGACCATGATTGGAGGAGTGTCACCAAATGCACATCTCGCTGAGCTTTTGCAAGCAGACGAGGGTGGAGGAGAAATGACGTTGGAGTGGACCAACAATACCTAGAGCTGAGGGTCTTAATTCTAGTCGGGAATGTGAGCGTGGCCTAAGGGTAATATCCCAAGTGCCTTGTAAGGTTATGCCGCAAGAGGACCAACGATGTGTCAGGACGTTCTTTTTACCCGACTGCGTGAATCAGAAGATTGTTTTGTACTGGAATGATTAGTTCAGAAGTTCAGAAAAGTCTAAACTTGATTAGTTCAGAAGTTCAGAAAAGTCTAAACTGGTATCGGGCTAGTACAAAAGAACACCTTTGTGATTAATAAAAACACGTATAAAGAACAATGACTTCAGCGACGCCTGCTGGTGGTCAATGAGGCGGCGAGCCCTGAACGGTAACTCGGAGGTGCTGGCCTGTAAGAGGTCTACATCACAACTGATTAGCATCGTGCAAAGGGTGTGATCCACAAGTAGAAGAGCGCGTTGACAGCGAACTTTCTTCGACGTATCACGCCGACGTCTCCTTGACAGCCTCTACGCAAGACCTCGGCTCGAGCTGCAGGATTGCTGTAAGGTGAATAATCAATCTCAAAGCTGTACGGCCAGAACGTGTTTCGAGTTGAATTTCGGTCAGCATGCTGTGAGTTTCTGTAAATTTTGTCAGCCGAGAAATAAGGATTCCCTCAAACAATTTAGCCAATGCGCTACTTAAATATATGCCACGATATGAGGCAGGGTCAGCCTTAGATTTGGCACCACTCTTGTAGATTGGCCGTATCAGGGACATTCGCCACGCTTCCGGTTGGATTTCATGTATCCATAACGTGCTGAACACTTCGTTTTTTAACTTGGTTGGAGGCTAGTCTGGAGTGACTAGATGGCCTGTTCTGCTCTGTTAGCTTGAGCCTCTAGGGCATCTGAGATTTTGTTTCGAGTGGCAGGATCTTTCAGTTTGGATGTGTGGAATTGGTTTCGTGGGGGGTCTGTTGGGCTATGGTGTTGCCAGTTGCTTGCATGGTAGACTTTGTGAACAGAGACAGGTGGAGAACTATTGGATTGTGATCTGTGGGTGGTCCTGATTTTGTTCTGAGGGTACGTGAGGGTCTTGGTATCACATAGCATGTTTTGACTTTTGTTCAGTGCTGTTTTGCCATGAGGTTATAATCGTTGATAGTGGCTTCGTCTTGGTGTTGCAGTGTTTGGGGGATGAGATCGTCAGCGGCTTCGAATGTGCCATTTAGGATGAGATAAGAAGTAGTGATGAACATTCTGAGGAGGAGGCAGCCTCGCTGTGAAGAGGAAATGCGTGCATTCGTAATGGGAGTTGCAGCAGGTGGTGTGCCCCCTTAGATAACCTGGGGTGTCCAGATCCTCACCCTTCACCTTAACTACTTCGCTGGTTTTGCCGATCCCCTCCTGTTCCTCTTCGAACAGACCTACAACTACTACGTTGACAACCAAGGGCTTGTGCCCTGGCGGCTCTGTCGTGTGGGCAAGTCCAGAGTTCGTTCGGCCTCATCAGTGAGGGTCTTGAGTGATGGTTAGATTTCTTGAGATTCATGGTCCCATTTGTCGTAAAATCCTCCACCGCCCACCACGAAAAGAAAGCAACATTTGTTTGTTTAAAAGCATAAATCTGAAGGAGACGGCACACCTGCACCAAAGAAACCAAATTTTCCCCATTTCCACTATCCGACTATGCAAACATTACTGAACTGGGTTCTCCTGGTCAGTTTGTGACGAGTTTAGACTTGTCTGGGAGTGTGGGGCCTGTGGGTTTGAAACCGGGTCTTTCGATTTAAACTCACCTGTCACATGAACAAGACAATCCACACGCCAGCAGCAATTATAATTGCAATAGAATTGTCAGGGAGAGGGGCAGGCAGGTGATACGAAAGATGTGGAGGGTGGAACAAAAACACGACATCATCAGAATATTCTATTATGTACGGGTTTTGCAATAGGAGGGGACGGCAGAAAGCACGAGAGGGGAGCCTAGATATGGGCAGGGCTGGATGTGCAGCCCGGGAGCCAGAATGTCTAAAGCCTGCGAGAACATGGGTGGAAGTTAGCGCTCGCAAATGTGATTCGAATTCACTTGGAGACAGGGCCAAGGAGGGTCGCAGAAGCGAACGCAGGCACTTGGGAACAGGAGAGGGAATTAGCGCTCGCACAGATGTGGCGATTTCACATTGAGACAGGGCCAGGGAGGGTCGCAGAAGCGGTCGCAGGCGCAGCGCAAATTCGTTGTGCGAGAGGGTTGACTCCTGCATTTCGACGGGGGGCACATTGTCGTCGCAGAAGTCGGTGTAGGTGGCGTGCTCAGGGGCTCATCCGATCTTTAAAGAGGGGCACAACTAACCATGAAAGCAGACGTGCGAGTGCTGGTGGGAGTCACCTAACGAAGCACCCTTCGGGCCTTGGACGCTACTCGAAGGGATTTATGCCACATGTGAAACGAGGCAACTTCGCGCTGAAGAGAGTGAACAAACCGGCCAAAGTCCGATTGCTCAGACCCTCCTCAGGATGGCCCCCAAACCTTTTTCACAAGAACGGCACAATTTCTGGTCAGAGAGTCAATACTTACAAAAGTTCAAGAAACTGATAATTTGACAGCGTATTCGAGACAATCTCGAGATTCCAGAACCTCTGAGCGCGGACAGTTATGATTTTGCGAAATTTGGGCGTTTGGCTCAGAGAAACGACAAAGCGGCAAAAAATAATCAATTTAAGAATCAAGGCAACACGACGGCGACACTGACGACGACAGAAGAAGAAGCAACACAAACACAGGCGACACTGACGACGACAGAAGGAGAAGGGAAAAACGGCAAATATGAATCAATTTAAGAATCAAGGCAACACGACGGCGACACTGACGACGACAGAAGGAGAAGTGACACAAACACAGGCGACACTGACGACGACAGAAGGAGAAGTGACACACACACAGCACAATAGAGAAGCGACACTCACACAGTATTTTGGATGCAATAATTCTGATGTACCTTTATTCGGACGAATATGCGCAACCGCAGGCACGCTTCTCCGACAGCAGCTCAAATCCCAGAAAGAATCTCGTTTCCTATAATACAGGTGAGCAAGCGTAATGATGGGCAGCGATGAAGAGGCGCGCGGCAACCGCGTGCCGCTGCGTGCTGTTGTGTTCAGCCGGCTGACGTGTGCTTACATGCCTACGCATGTTGGATCATGGTGGCACTGTGCATCAACCTCTTTGGTTCCTGTAATACATAAAAAGAGAGGGTCCTATAGGATTTTCGGTGATTCATCCGTCACCTTAGCTCATTGGTGAAGGCACTTGAGAAATCTGGTTATCAGCAGGTCCCTGGTTCGATTCCGGCCAAAAACACGTCAACTCAGATTCACATGGATTTGAGCAAATAGACCCTCAAGCAAGGGTTCTAAACTACTATTTCCAGTTATAAAAGCAATTCAAATCAAGGCAAGCGAAAGAAATCCGTCGTCACGCTCTGTGCGCCCACCTGTCGCTGCCTGCATTCTGTATCGAGCGAGCGAAGCATCTGCACAAGCTACATCATGCTTTCTTATTCTCGCGTGCTTGCGTGTTCTTTCTCTCTCGCACTCGATCTCGATTTCTCTCTTATTCGCTCGCTTTCTTTTTCTCTCGCTCGCTCGCTCCTTCTCTCTCTCTCTCTCTCTCTCTGTCTCCCATACATACACACACATGTTGGGTGCGATGTACTAATCTTGATACACTCTGATTCTGAATAGTGTGTACAACCGCAGGTACACTTCTCCGACAGAAGCTAAAATTCCAGAAAGAATTTCGTTTTCTACACAGGTGAGAACGCGTAATGATGGGCAGAGATGGAGAGGCGTGCTGCAACTGCGTGCCGCTGCATGCTGTCATGTGCAGCCGCGTCACATGTTCTCACACGCCTGCGCATGTTGGATCATTGTGGCACCGTGCACCCACCTTTTGCGTTCCTGCGATACAGACAGACAAGCAAAAGAAATCTGTCGCCGCACAGAGTGCGCGTGCACTGCGCTTATTGCGAGCGATGCGCTTGCAACAGGTCTTCAGTATGCACACTTGCATACATTGGGTGTTTACTTCTTTCTTGCTCGCTCTCTCTGTCTGTCACTATCTCTCTCTCTTTTTTTCCCTCTTCCTTCCTCTCCTACGCGCCGTGGAGGGTCTCAGCGTTTAGTAGATGTGCACACGCACTGCGCTAATTGCGAGCAATGCACTTGCAGCAGGGGTTTAGTATACACACTTGCATATGCTGGGTGTTTGGTGACAAAGTGGACCCATGTGGTTTCCTGCTTTATGTACCGATGAAGCGGAACATCTTGAATTGTATCTCCGCACGGTCGTGTGCCAGCGTTTTGCTAATGAATTAAAATGCAGTAGAGCGATGTGCCAACTGCAGCTTACTTACTAATGTGTGACACCGCAGGTACACTGTCCCGACAACAGTTTCCAACCCAGAAAGTATTTCGTTTCCCGACAGGTGAACAAGCGTTGGTGGTGAATGTGGATGGGAAAGGAGACGCGGGGTACTGCTGTCTACTGAACGTGCAACAACATGCTCCTTTCTCATTTTCTCTCTCTCGCGTATTGTCGTCCGTGTTCTTTCTTTCTTGCTCTTGATCTCGATTCCTCTCTTTCTCTCTCGCACTCTTTCTCGCTCGCTCTCTCTCTCTCTGTCTTTCTTTTTCTCTTTCTCCTGCACGCCGATGTGGGTCTCTCTCTATTTCTTTCTCTCTGTTTCTCACCCTCTTTTTCTCTCGCTCGCTCGCTCTCTTTCTCGCTCACTAACCCGCTCATTCTCTCCCCCGACTCCCCCCCTTGCTCTCTTTGTTTCTCCACTCCCAGGCGACTGTGATGGACCTCAGCACAGATGCGTGTGATTTCAATTGAATTTTGACGGACAGTGAGTTGGGTCTAGAGTTTGTTGCGACTCTCTAGTATAACATGCGCTTTCTTCCTCTTTCTGTCTCGTTTTCTCTCAGTCTCACTATCGGTTGTGTGCGTGTGTCTTTCTCTTTCTCTTTCTCTTTCTCTTCGCTTCAACTTTTGGCAGTTTCGTTTTTTGTGTATTGGGAGCGCAGGTGCGTGTGTGAGTGTGACCCGGAGTTGGTTATGGAGTTTCCGGGAAGTTTAGTCGTTTTAGTTTGACATGAGGGTGAGGAAGATTACAAACGAGATCTCCATTCGACAAAATCTTCTCCAGTCCAGAACCCTCCATTTTTGTCACAACTTTAGATCTCTCTCGGTTTCCTTACTGGTTCGCCAAAATACATTTGTCTTGGGTCTGATTTATTTTTTGACCAGATATATGGATCTTTCTTTCTTTTGGGTGGATCTTGACTCGACTTCTGATGTTTTTTTGACATGAACTGTCACCCTGCAACGCAGCCCCGAGGGACTCGGAGGTCACGGTACCGTGACCCATGAATGGTGCGCACTTAGCGATTGAAACTTATCATACTGTATTTCAAAATAAAGTACCAAGGAGATTTCTTTCTTTCCTTCTTTCTTTGAGAGTAAAGTTTTGATTGAAAAACGATATTGGGTATCCCGAGGACACGGGGGTTATTGTTTGTTGAAGAAGGGGACTCCTGGAAGAAATATGTTTTTTTCTGGAATGTCTTTGTCACAAACCTTTGTGAGATCATTTTAGATTTTTCTTTCTTTCGATAATTGGGGGGGGGTACCGAGGACCGGAGGTTCTCGTTTTATCAAACTCGAATCGTTACGGTACCGGACTTTCTTTCTTTTTTATTTTTTTCCTTTCTTTTATTAAACCGAAATTGGGGATCCGTTACGGTCCCGTGTGTTCGTTCGTTCTCACAGTTTTTATTTTCAAGGCACCGAATTAATGTTGGCCCGGACCCTTACCGAGTGTGTTGCTTTCTGTTTTGGTTTTCGCCACGCAGCTAGCGCGCTAATGACAGCAGGAACGAACACACAGTGTTTTATTGTTGTGTGTGTTGGTTTGTTTTTTTAAACCAATATTGGGGAAACGTTATGTACGGTCCCGGGGCTTCATCGTAAGCGAGCCAAGGGAGACACACACACGATCAGGGCCGAGATCGCTAACATCCCAATCTCACCTTGTCCCCTCTTAGATCACCTGGGGTGTCTGGATCCTCATCCTTCACCTTAACTACGTCGCTGGCTACCCCGATCCCTCCTCTTCCTCTCCGAACGGACCTACAAGTACTACGTTGACAACCAGTGGCTTGTGCTCTGGTGGCTCCGTCGTGTGGGCAAGTACAAAGTTCGTTCGGCCTCATAGGTGAGGGTCCCAAGTGATGATGAGATTTCTTGAGATCCAAGTTCCCAATTTTCGTGAAATCCTCCACCGCCCAATACCAAAGCAAAGCAACACCTGTTTGTTAAAAAGCACAAGAAGAAAAAACCTGAAGAAAAATGCGCACCTGCACCAGGAAAAACGAGTCTTTCCCATTTCCATTATGGAAACAGTACTGAACTGGGTGCTGCTGGCCAGTTTATGACGAGTTAAGACTCATCTGCTACTTTGTTTTTGGTTTGTTATGCCGACACACAGCTAGCAACTCAATTACAACAGAGATTCACACAAGTGGTGTGCAGTAGTAAGGAAGCCCAGATCTCCCGCCGAAATGGTCGATTCCTAAAAAAAGATGGCGCCACGTGCGTTGGTCGAAGGGAACCCAAGAAGCGGAGCCAAGCTGCTGAACGTCTGAGC
>Ga0105051_10004504_pt1 | contig 16051 bp, 14 predicted proteins | sample FRY02_FD_78383 | JGI IMG/M metagenome (GOLD analysis project Ga0105051, IMG submission 78383) | Freshwater microbial communities from Lake Fryxell liftoff mats and glacier meltwater in Antarctica - FRY-02 (megahit assembly) | ecosystem: Environmental > Aquatic > Freshwater > Ice > Glacier... | reverse complement strand
GGCAGTCTCGACGAACGTTGCTCCGCCGAGACTGCTTTTTGGACTCCCATTGGACGCAGGAGTAGATGCCTCAAAAAATCCCCCATGCTGGACAGATGCCACTAAAATCCGAGAAGAACCATCTGGTATCGCGACACCTGGGCAGTTTGCGTTTTTGTTTCGCCCCTCGTCAGCGGCCTTGGCAAGTTCCGGAATACCTTTGTCGATAACCTTCTTCGCGTAATCAACCGACTTGCCGGACACACCGAACGCTTTACCGGTTGCGGTTCGGGCGGAGACGGTTGCGGATGTGGGGAATGTGGGAATGTGGGGAATGTGGGGGTTAAGCATTTCTCCCATTTACGCGTGATTGTCGTGACACGTCGGCGATTCGCTGCGAAACTTTATCGCCACACACATTGGCGTAAACGCTTCGGACGGGTTACCGTCAGCAAATGTTCGACACCGCCCTTGTTTCCGTTGTGGCACAGCGAAAAAGTAAATTTGTAGCAGTCATGAAATCAGTCGGTTCAAAACACAGCTTCATCCTCATTCTGAATAGTCGTGTACGCAGCCCGAAAATACATTTCGCGACGGGCCCGTGGCTTGAAGGTTTAAATGCCATGTGCCGCTTTCTGTTCCTTCTTTTATTTTCCGCTGCAGCGTCGACCGCAGACGCGCAGAATCTGCTGCCTGAAACGCACGTGCTTCGTCGCGAAGGTCTGCAATCCGACTTTCCGTCGTTGTGTGTTGATGGCAGCGGCACGCCGCATTTGGCCTATGTGCAATGGGATGGCAACGAGGACACACTGCACCTCGCGAAGCTCAGCAGCGGTGCCTTGACCGACGTGCTGACCATCGGACAGCCCGGCATCATTCATCAGCCAGCACTCGCGGCCGATGGCAGCGGCACGCTGCATGTCGTGTGGTCGCAGGTCAATGAAGCTGACATCATGGATCTCCACGCCGCGCAGATCCGCGGTGGCAAAGCGGAGGTGATGAAACTCGCCAGTTCGCAGCAGGGTGGGAATGCGTTTGCCAAGGCCGTAACGGATGAGTCAGGCAGAGTGTGGGTCGTCTGGCAGGGAATGCGTGGCGGTTTGAGCGATGTCTTTTGCCGGGTTTTCGATCCCGCTAAAAAAGCCTGGTCCGCTGAAATTCAAGTCACCACGGACGCTGGCGGTGATTGGGAGCCGTGCATAGTGTTCGCTGGCAGTAATACCTGGCTTCTCTTTGACGGATCACGCGGCAACGAGTTCAACCTCTACGCCACGAAAGTCAGCGCCGAACTTCAAGTAGGCCAGACGAAGCGGCTGATCGCGACCGATCGCTACGAAGGCCGTGTATCTGCGATCTGCGCCAAGGATGGTAAAGGTGTCTGGATCACCTGTGAACGAGGCAATCAGCAATGGGGTCTCGACATGCGGGCCGAATCCCACCCGATGGGACTCAATGGCCGCAAAGACACCGTGTTCGCCTATTGGGACTTCGATGCGGACACGGTCGGAGAACTGCCGACTCCCGACGGATTGTTCGAGGATATTCCCGGCCCGCCGACACCGCAGCCAGTGCCGCGTAGCAACACCCCCGAGGGATTGGCGAAAGCAAAAGCCCAGGCCGAGGCGAGACTCAAAGCACAGACGGAGAGCGCCCGAAAAAAGAGACTGCTGGCACCCAACGATCTCGGTGCGCTCAACCTGCCACACCTCATGCTCGATGCCGCAGGGCACCCGTGGCTCACCGTGCGTTACTACAAAACGTTCTGCTGGAGCATCGCACTCACCCGCTTCGATTCCGTCACCCAGCGCTGGACCGAGCCCTTTGTCATCCCCGACAGCACCTACTGCCAAGACCGCCAAACCAGCCACGCATTGGGCCAAGACGGCAGCCTGTGGATCACCTGGCCGAGTGATCTGCGCGCCACCAAGCTGCAACAAAGCTCCGGCATTCATCTCGCCAAGGTAGCGACCGATCTAGAACTGCCGCTCGTGGCCGCCCCCGCGGCAAAATTGCGTGAACCTTTCGCCGACTACATCATGGCGAGCACGCCCGAGCGGGCGCGGGATGACCGCCACACGATGACGCACGACGGCATCACCTACCACCTTTACTGGGCGGACTATCACCGCCACACCGACATCTCTAACTGCGTCACCGCGAACGATGGTTGTATACAGGAGCAGTATCGTTACGCCATCGACATGGGCAAGCTCGACTCCCTCGGGATCAGCGACCACACCGACATTGCGAAGATCTACACGCCTTACGAATGGTGGCTGAACCAAAAAATGGTCGATGTTTTCCACTCGCCCGACTTCTTCGTCGGCATGTATGCCTATGAGCGGGAGCAGGAATGGCCTCATGGTCACCGCAACATGATCTTCGCCCAGCGTGGCGGCCCAATCGTCTACATCAAACGCCAGAACTACTTGGCATCGCCGTGGCAAAAAACGTTTCCCGTGGCGAAGGAAGGCGACGCTGAACTGACGCCGCAGGAGTTGTGGGATGTCTTGGTGCGTTATGACAAGCCGGTCAGCGTCATCAGCCACACGGGCGCTGCGAACGGAGGCACCAATTGGAATTTGATCAAAGCCGTCGATCATCGCGTGGAAAACATCATCGAGATCTTTCAAGGCGCACGGGTCAGCTACGAGGGACAGGGAACGCCGCAACCGACCGTCGGTATGCGGGAGGGTGAGAGATCCCAGGCCCCTCTCGGACGCCCCATCGCAAGCTTTGGCGACTACAACAACGGTGCCTATCAGAACGCGCTCGGCCGCGGGCACAAACTCGGCGTTTGGGCGGACAGCGACCACATTTCGACGCACACCAGCTATGGTGGCGTGTACGTCAAGGAGTTCACTCGCGAAGGGATCATCGAGGGCTTGAATGCTCGACGTACGATTGCAGCGACCGACAAGATTTTTGTCGAGTTCACCTGCAATGGTCATTTGCTAGGGACTGAAATTGAACTCGCAGGTCGACCGACTCTGGAATGGAAGATCGATGGAACCGATGAAATTAAACAGGTAACATTGATCCGCAACGAAGAGAACTACCAACAATGGAAACCCGCTTCCAACCTATTTTCGCAAACCTTCGTCGACGAATCACCGATCACGGGCGAGAATCGTTACTATCTCCGCGTCGAACAAATCGACGGCAATATGGCATGGAGTTCGCCGGTTTGGGTTCAGGTAAAGTGAACGAGCACTCGCCGTTGCAAGCTCAAATCGGCATCCAGCCCAGCGCGAAAGCTCGGTCGAGAAACCAGCCGAATCCGCAGAGAGCGATAGTGCCTGAAATCGCATTCTGAACGAGAAGTCCATGCTTCCATTTTGTCAGTGCGACGATCCACGGATAGAGCACTAACACTATAACGACCTGGCCAACTTCGACTCCCACATTAAACGAAACCAACGAGCGAACTAAACCCACGGCGGGCAACCCCAATTCTTTTAAAACTCCGGCAAAGCCGAACCCGTGAATCAAACCAAAGGCAAACGTCAAGATCCATCGACGTGAGGTATCTCTGATCCAAAAATTCTCGACGGCCACATAAACAATCGTTGCCGCAATTGCCGTTTCGACAAGTCGCCCCGGGACAGCGATGACATCCAGCGTTGCCAGAATCAAAGTGATGGTATGTGCGATGGTAAACGACGTGACGATTTTCAAGAGCTCTCGGAACTTGCAAACGACTAATAGCGATAGCAGAAATAAGATATGGTCGATGCCGATGAAGATGTGCTCGACGCCCAACCAAAAAAAGCTAACGAGTTGTTGCCAGACGGTCCCGTCGAGATTGTGACGCGTACCCGGCTTGTTGGGTGTGAGAGTGGGTGTGACGGTGGATGGCAGCCCGTCAACGATAGTCATCTCGGATGGTTTTTTGACGGCTGGTTCCACTCCATAACCGGTGTCGAATAAATAGTCGGGTTCATAGTATCGAAAGAGCACTTCAAAACCTTGATCGTCCTGCTCGATCACACTGATGACGGTATGGGCAGCGCCAAAGATGCCAAAGAAATTGAACAAGATCCAAACGTCAGCCGGCGGTTGATCGAGCAATCGACGAAACTTAAAATGAACAAGCGATGTCGCCGCATGGTAATCCTGTTCAGGAATTGCCGTGCCCACGTCGGAAGGAAACTCAACGGGACGAGAATCGCCAAATTCCGCCGTCACCCCGCCAATTTCCAATAGCACGTTGTTTCGGATAAAATCATGAATTGCTGCCGATCTAGCCGCAAGCTCGACGTCGGTGACCTGTCGATCAGAATTGGCATCGAGGTCGGGTACGATTCGAACCAAAGTAATGAAATCATACGTGAACTCACACTCCAGAGAATCTCGGCCAATCTTAATCCGAGCATAGCTCGTATCGGGCTGATGGGCCTGAACGGTTAGAGCGATGGTTGACGCAATCATTAAAATCGCGGCAGCCGTTTGAACTTTGAATCGCATCGACACTTCCAGGGCCTGTTTGAAAACTGGTATTGCTGAAATTTGATCGATCGAACACGCTGTCTGTTGACACGAACGGCACAAGGAGGAAACGATGCCACGTCACCAGATTACCGACGATCAATGGGAATGTATCAAAGACCTTTTTCCGGCTCCCGCTAAGACCGGCAGGCCTCCGAGTAGTCCAAGAACCGTTTTCAATGCCATTCTTTGGATCTTGCGGACCGGTTCGCCATGGCGGGATGTTCCTCCGGAGTATGGCAATTGGCGAACGATTTATGGATTGTTCAACGACTGGACCAGTGATGGCACGCTCGATTCGCTCTTGGATCGACTTCGTACGGCTCACGTTGATGCTGAGCAGATTGATAGCGAGCTTTGGTGTGTTGACGGAACCGTCGATCGAGCTCATCGATGCGCCGCTGGCGGTGGAAAAAAAACGACCCGAATGAGCCCACTGATCACGCATTAGGCCGCTCACGCGGCGGTTTTTCAACAAAACTTCATATCCTGTGTGATCCGCCTGGGACATCCGCTGGCGTTCGCTTTGACGGCAGGCCAGGCTCCATGAGACCACGGCGTTCAAAGCCATCCTGCAGCGTGTTGATGCGGACTTGACTGACTGCGACGGCAACGCAGTGGCTACCGTCGTCGGTGATCGGCGTTCAACCACTCGACGGAAACCCGCTTCTCTTTGATTTTCGATTTTGCCGATCGCTTTATCGAAACCCGCTTGACCGGCTCGGCCAATTTTTCCTTGATGTTGGCAAAGTCCATCGGGGTGAGGTCGGCGGTTTTACATTCTCGACCAACGATCTCAATAAATCGCTTGAGAGTGGGTGTGTAGTCATCCACGGATCGCTGAGCCATTTCGCCGGATGCCACCCGATTTTTGCAACGGGCAGCAAACAGGTTTGCCAACTCAACCACGGTCGGAGCCTTGGCGTTTGATGAATGCTGCCTCGCCCGTGGAACCCTACCAGCCAAGAGGTGATCTTTCTCGTCTAACCACTTGTCCAGTGCTTCGTTTTCATTGGTCCCAAAATAGACCGGCTTGCCAAGTACCTTTTTGCACCATTGGCCGTTGGGGTGCTTGAAAAGGGGTGATGCTGTCTTCTTTGCCATCGATCGGAAACTCCAGGTTTAAGGAGTCCGATTCTACGCTTGGGTGTCGTAAACGGGTGTCGTGAGCAAAAAATGTAATGAGGGCGCTGGGGTTCGAACCCAGGACCAACGGATTAAAAGTCCGTTGCTCTACCGACTGAGCTACGCCCTCCGGTGATTTGGCGTGAAACAACGTCGCTAATCACTAGCGACCTGTTACCCACATTCCGGAGAAAACCGAGGAAACGCGATGTGATTAACCGCGTTTCAGGAGGATGTTCGTGATGGCAAGAGCTTGGATGGGGATGATGATTTCATAGTAACGATGAAAACGGAGAGGACAGGATTCGAACCTGCGGACCAGTTTTACCCGATCGCGTCTTTAGCAAAGACGTGCTTTCGACCACTCAGCCACCTCTCCAGGGTCCGCGATTGTTGCGACTTCGCCCTTTTCTGGCAAGCCACTTCACGGAAACATTGAGACGACCTTTTCGATTGACGGTTCACTTACAATGCTGCTCTGTCCTGCTTCGCTCTGTTTTAAACGCTGTCTGCATAGAATTTTTGATGACCGCCCCCATTTTATCTGAGTTTAGCCGCCGAGCGATGGCGACGAACTTTGTGATGATGATACCGGGGATATTTGGAAAAAACACCGAAACCGCCGTCTCCGCACTCGCCGAAGTCGACCGAATCGAGTCGCTTCTGAGTGTTTATCGCCCAGACAGCGACATCTCTCGACTTAATCGTGCCGCTGGCCAGAGCCCGGTGCCGATCTCTCCTGACACTTTCCAAGTGCTACAACGAGCAACCGAGCTGTCTCATTTAACCGGCGGAGCTTTCGACATCACGGCCGGCCCGCTCGTCGACGCCTGGGGTTTTACAAAACGCCAAGGAGCCAAACCTTCCCAAGAAATCCTCCTCCGGGCCCAAAAAAAAGTTGATTTTACGAAGCTAGTCTTGAACCAGGAAATGGGAACGGCGGAACTGCGGGAGTCCGAAATGACAATCAATCTTGGGGCGATCGGGAAAGGTTTTGCTCTCGACTTCATCGCCGAGCGCCTCGAATCGGCTGGCTTGTCGAATTTTTTGATCCACGGTGGCAAAAGTAGTGTGCTGGTACGCGGTGATGATGTGCCGGGCAGCGGTCAGGGATGGAAAATCGCCCTTGAGCATCCGCAAATTCCGGGAAAGCGACTGGGTGGACTGCGGCTGAAGAATGAATCGATCGGCACCAGCGGCTCAGGGACGCAGTTCTTCCATCATCAAGGCAAACGTCTCGGTCATGTGATCGATCCACGCACTGGCTGGCCAGCGGGAGATTTGCTTTCGCTAACTGCCGTGGCTCGGTCTGCGATGGATGCGGATGCTCTTGCGACGGCGATGTTTGTGATGGGATGCGCCGAAGCGATCGCATTTGCCGAAAGACTTTCTGCAACCAGCAACGCAAGTCAGGCGTTCCAAGAGATTCCTGTGCTCGATGATGCGATGTGGCGGACGGGACCGCTGGGCGTGGTTGCCATCGTGCCCACAGGAAGGCAGGCCGAAGTGACAGTTCGGCGTTCAGGGCTTCGCGATGATTTGTGGATTGACGAGTAAACGAATTGCTCCACGATCACAACGCGGTTGGCAGCAAACGTCGCGCTACATCAAACGTCCGGGGGCAACAGGTCGTCGGATTCGACGTTGATGTCTTCCAGGTCCAAATCACGCAATTTATCACCTTTTGGAGATCGATCCGATGGTGAGGGCGGCTTATCACCGTCGGCATCAAGCTCTTTCGGATCATCCGATGGAGCCGCTTGGTCATCCACGCCCGGGCCGGTTTGAGCTTTCGGACTGATGGTCGATGGGTCTTCGCTGTCTGAATCACGATCCGACAACGTCGCTGTCCGAGCACCCGCGGGATCAAAGATGCTGCCCACGCGGCCTGAATCACGACGGGTTCGTTGCCACGCTCCGCCATAGGTTGGATAATCCAAGTCGCCGCAATCTTGGCAAAGCGTGCAACCAGTAAAAGTCGCAGCGAAGATCACCACCAGCCACATGAACGCAATGGGCTGGGGATTTAGTTGTGAAGGCAGCTTGTTGGAATCCATGGCACCAGTCCAATAGAGCGATAATTCAGGCCGAGGGCCTGCTTGAATTTATCGCCCGTTTCTCGACGGCACTTTAGGCTGACTTTGCCGAATCCAACGACTTTGCCACCCCCTAAAGGGAGCCTGCGGCTCATGCATCGGCCGCGTCATTTTACACTGGCAAACTCGGCTCACACCTCGCTAAGCTCGCAGGTCCGTATTGGCAAGCGCGATTTCGGCGAGCGGTTGCCACTGCGTCTCATCGCTCGCGATGGAATCACAGAGCACCTTCGCGTTGTCCCAATCTCGCTCGTTCTCGATGGTGAAACGCAAATCTTCTCGATCCAGTTCGGTTGGAACCGGAATGAATCGCATTTGATAAACCCCCGGAGCGTCCTGAAACCACGCCGAGAGGCTCATGTTGTCGGTCGTGCAACGCATTCGGTCGAGGTTTCGTCGCAATCGGCGAAGCGCGTCCGCGTGGCAGATTTCGCCCGCGAGTCCGAGTTGTTGCATCCGTTGCCATCCACCGCGTGGGGAGAAAAAACCCACGTAGTCGCAATCGGTCGCTCGCCCCGCTTCGCTGAGCAGACGATCAATGAGAACCGGATCCACAAACGGTCGATTGCCAGGCAGGAACACGACCCAGTCCGCATCGGTGCGATCTGCAGCCGCTGCTAAGCGCTCAATCACATGCGTGCTGGGCAAGTCGAGCACGACCGCTCCGGGAATTCCCGATGTCAAAATCGTGGATGGGAGTTGCTCCCCGCTGATCACGATATGCTCGACGATCGGCGAATCGCTCAAACGCCTAACCATCCGGCTGATCAACGATTGGCCCTTCAAATTCCGCTCGGCAAACTTGGCGGCAGGGTGTGAATGTTCGGTTTGGCGACAATCCCCCAGTTCAATCACCGCAACGGCTCGAATCGACTTTGACATCGCTCACTCCCTTAGTTGGCCTGCGATGGCCCTAAAGTTATCCCGACAAACCGCCTAAGCGGCATAGTCAGCCACAGCGGCCGATTATGGGAAGACCATCAAACGCTCATTGTCTGTTTTTTGTCGGCGGGGTAAAGAGAAAAATGGTCTTCATCGCGAGAATTATCAAGAACAATTCCGAAAGAAATATTTAAGAACTGAGCTTTCGGTGCCGGGGTACTTTTGACACTGTTCTCTGGCAGCCATGCGAGAGCCTCGACTCGGGATGTGAGACGGCTCTCAATTTCGCTTGTCTGCGCAGATCACTTTTCTTCTCGTTCGAAGGGACTCGAACATGCCGACTTGGATGCTACTTTTCTCCGCCATTGAGTTTTTTTCGCTTCCCCTCATCGGGTCATTCGCGCTTGCACTGAGCAAAATGACAGCGGGTGAGAACGCTCGCATCGCCGAACGATGGTTTCTCGGCATCTTGCTTGCGGTCACGCTGATCACCTGCCGGACGGTGATTGTGCTGGGGCCGTGCTGGTTCACGCACACAGCGACACTCGGCATGATGATTGTCGGTTCATTGTTTCTGCCCAACCGCGAAACGATTGATCAGCGACGATTTGTGGCGAACTGGCGATAGGCCCGGTTTCTTGGATGCTCTCCGGCCGCGACAAAATCTTTCGCGATCACCGAGCAGGTCCATTCCGAGTTATCATGCGACTTTGGCGACGGGCCAAATTCGCTTATATCATTCGGAATGAATAAACATGCTTCGACAAAATCCTCAAGCCGCGACTTCGCGGCGAATCGCCTCGGTCATGTTTGCGATTGCATTCGCCTTCCTCAGCATCAGCCGAGGTGTGGCCCAAGACGCAGCGTCGCTCTCCAAGGACGTGGCGATTATTAAGCAGATTGGTCCTGACGCGGCGGGCTACGAAGCCGCGACGGCGGCCGCAAAGCGATTGGCCATTGAATCATCCTCCAGTGCCGCGGGCATCTTGGCATCGATGAAGGACGCCTCGCCTCTGGCCAAGAACTGGCTGCGAATCATTGCGGCGGATGTGGCCGACAACGGTGCCTTTCCCAGCGAAACCTTGCTCGCGTTCTTCGCGGATCGTTCGCAGGACAACGACGCTCGCCATGCCGCTTATCAAATGCTCATCACCCACGATCCATCGATGAAGGCGAAGTTACTCGACGGTGCCGCCGATGATCCAAGCCTTCCCATTCGCCACCAAGCGATCGCCATGATTTTGGACGAAGCGAATCGGGTGAAGGACACCGATGAGAAAGATCTCGCAAAACAGCTTTATCGTTTGATCGTCGCCGAAGGCCGCAACCCCGATCAATTGCAAGCCGCGGTGAAGGCGCTCGACACGCTTGGTGATAAGGTTGAGCTTGCTGATGAGCTTGGCTTGATCCGCAGATGGTGGGCGATCGGCACCTTTGACAACATAGACTCAGCAAACTTTGCGACGGTTTATCCACCGGAGCAAACTTATGTTGAGCAGGGACGCTTGCCAGAAGCTTGGTTGAAGGCCGAAGCGGAAATCCCGGTCGCTGATGGTGCCAAGAAATTTGCGAAAACGAAGCTTGTCGTGAGCGATGATTCATTCGGCATCGTGAGCATCAATCCCGCGTTTGACAAAGCGAAGGACGCGATTGCTTATTGCTACGTGGAGTTCGAAGTTGCCGACAGTATCGATGCCGTCGTCAAGCTCGGTTGCATCACCGCCAGCAAGGTTTGGGTCAACGGTAAAGAAGTGATGGCGAATGAGGTTTATCACTCCGGCACTCGAATCGATCAATACATCGGTGACTGCCCATTGGTGCCCGGAGTCAACTCGGTGCTGATGAAGATTTGCCAGAATGCTCAGACAGAATCATGGGCACAAGATTGGCAATTCCAATTCCGCTTAACGGATCAGTTCGGTGGCGCTATCAAGCCGACCAAGATTGTTGAACCGAATCCGTAACGGTTCCTTCTCCCATTCAAAGTCTGAATCTCCAAAGAGCAATACCATGTTTTCAAAATGGACTCAAGCAAGTTTGCACGCTGTTGCCATCGGCTTCGGTTTGATCGCGATGACGGCGGCGCCATCGACGGCGGCCGAATCGGATTGGCTTACCTTTCGTGGTGAAGGCGGACGCGGTGATGCCAGCCAGGCATCCGTGCCGATTGATTTCGATGTCAGCAGCGGCAAAAACGTCGCTTGGAAAACGGCAACCACGGGCCGAGGCATTGGTGGACCTTTGGTGATCGGTGATCTTGTCGTGGTCACGGGATGTGACGGTGAAGATCAACGCGACATTCACATCGAAGCCTTCGATCGCGAAACTGGAGAACGCCGTTGGTTACGGTCGTTGAGAAGCACCGGTCGACCGTATACGCATCCGACCAGCGCCAACGCGTCGCCTTCCCCTGTGAGCGACGGGCAACGGATCATCGCCCTGTTTAGCTCTTGCGACTTGGTTTGCGTCGATCTTGAGGGGCAACTTCAATGGGTGCGAGGCTTGGCGATCGACCATCCCAAAGCGGGCAACGATATCAGCATGAGCAGCTCGCCAGCACTCGTCGATGGTGTCGTCTGTGTCCAGTTAGAAAACCAAGGCGACTCTTTCGCTGCGGGTATTGACGCGGAAACAGGCAAGACACTTTGGCTCAACAACCGACCACGTGACAGCAATTGGTCGACACCGCAACCGATCGAACTTGGCGATGGCACGATTGCTTTTGTGATGCAAGACTCGTCTTCGATCGCGATTGTTAAAGCGAGAACGGGCGAGGCGATCCACAAGTTCGATGTGAAGTGCGATACGACGGCATCGAGCACCTACGCGCCGCCTCTGATCATTGTGCCCGGCGAAGAAACCACGGCACTGCGAATCGATTCGACCAGCGTCGAAGTCCTTTGGCAAAACAACCGCCTGCGACCTCAGCGATGCAGCCCTGTCGTTCATGGCGAACGCGTCTACATGGGCAAAGGCTCAGTACTGATCGCGGGAAACGTCGGTGATGGAGAAGTCCTTTGGCAGCAGCGATTGCCAGGAATCAACACGGTTTGGGCATCGCCGCTTTATACCGCTTCAGGAATCTTTGTATTTGATGCGACGGGCAATGTGGCGGTCGTGAAAGATAACGGCGACGATGCCGAAGTCATTGGGGAGCCAAAAATTGGTGAAGCGATTTTGGCCACGCCGGCTGCGGTGGGCGATTCGCTTTACCTGCGTACCGATCTTGCCGTTGTCCGCATCAAACAATCGTCGTAGGCCCGCTTCGTGAGTTTCATGACGATACAAAGTTGCGTTGAAGTCGTTCCCGGCGGACCGATCACGGGATCGATCCGGCCACCGGGTTCGAAAAGCTTAACCAACCGAGCGCTCGTTTGTGCCGCGTTCGCGCGCGGCCAATCTCGCTTGGGCGGCGCGCTGCAAAGCGATGACACGCACGTGATGATCGAGGCCCTGCGGCAAATCGGTATCGTCGTTACGGACGAAGATTCTGGTCGTACGTTGCTCGTCGATGGTGCCCCTCAAAGTAAAAATTTGTTGCCCGATGCGAAGCCTCACAGTCTGTTCATCGGCAACAGCGGCACAACGATTCGGTTTCTCACCGCCGCGTTGTCGGCTTACGGCGGCAGTTATCGATTGCACGGGGTCCCGCGGATGCATGAGCGACCGATTGGCGATCTTGTGGATGCACTTGCGCCGGCGTGTGAAGGCACGATCGCTTGCGAATCAACAGGTGGCTACCCGCCGATCGTGATCGAAACCCGCGGATGGTCAGGCACAAAGTTGCAAGTCGCGGGCAACGTCAGCAGCCAATACCTGAGCGGTTTGATGATGGCGGTTCCGATCGCGAAGAAGTCCGTTGAAATCGGTGTCTTAGGCGAGCTCGTATCGCGTCCCTATGTCGAGATGACCGCAAGGATCATGTGTGACTTCGGCGCCGAGGTGCATTGGATTGACGCGACCGATAACGAGGGTCCGCTGCTCTGCCGAATCGATGGAACCACCGGGTACGATGGTTGCGACTATGAGATTGAACCCGATGCGTCCGCAGCGAGTTACTTTTGGGCTGCGGCGGCAATCAGCGGTGGTGAAGTCACTGTCGAAGGGCTCGGTCCCGATGCGATGCAGGGTGACGTCGCATTTGTCGATTGCCTCGAAGAGATGGGCTGCGAGGTGTTGCGGGAAGCGAACCAAATCACGGTGAAAGGCGTGGACGCGCTGCGGGGAATCGACATCGATATGAACGCCATCAGCGACACCGTGCAAACGCTCTGCGTGGTCGCCTTGTTCGCCAACGGTCCGACTCGCATTCGAGGCGTCGCGCACAACCGGTTCAAAGAGACTGATCGCATCGGTGATCTCGCGGTTGAACTTCGCAGACTTGGCGCGGTTGTTATCGAGCATGAGGACGGCATGACGGTCGAGCCGATCGCAGATGTGATTGCATTTGCGGGTGCCACGCTTGAGACGTACGACGATCACCGGATGGCGATGAGCTTGTCGTTGGCCGGACTGCGATTGCCTGGCGTTCGGATCACCAATCCCGCGTGCACAGCGAAAACGTATCCTGAATTCTTTGCCGATTTGGAATCGCTGATCGGCAGACCGCATCGCTGGCAAACCATTTAGCCTGCGTCGAAATGCTTAAACTCGCAAGCAAATCCTAACCCCCGCCACAACCGCCGCCACACGAACTGCAACCGCTGCCGGAATCTCCTCCGTCGCTGTCGCCGCCGAACCCAAAAGAGTCGAGCCAACTGGACCCGCTGGCGCCGTCGTCACCGCCGGAAAAACCAGACATTCGCGAAGTCGCATCATCCCCCAAACCACCGGCGGTTGGGTCGAACAGGGATGCATCGGACTCTTCAAACGGCGTGCTCGGATCAAGTGCCGTACTTTCACCCGCGTTAAAACCCTCTTCACCGACCGTCATCAAACGCTGGCCCTGCTCATCGACAATCGTTGCATCCTGCACATGCGTCCCGTGCGAATGCATCATGCTGGACCACAGCCAACAGTACGCAAACGCATCCGAACCGGAGTGGTATCTCTGGAAAACGGGATCGGAGTTTGTCGACGATTGATCATCCGAAGTCTGGCTGGAGAAATTCGATGCCGGTGACAGTTTGTCTTCGCTGCGAGGCCGCACGATGTTGAGCTGCGTCGATCGCCGTGCATCATCAATCGACATCTTCTGGCGAACGGTCAGCTCCAGCTGCAACATGAAATTATCAAATTGTGTTCGCAGATCGTTTTCGAACGTCTCATAAGATTCCTGATCCGCAAAGGTTTGCTCGAGGCGATCCTTGAGCGACAAGTCGTCCGACTGCGATTGAAACTGCGTCGACAATCCGTTCACAGCGATTCGAATGGGATAGCCACCGACAAAATGCGTGCGGTTGATGCGCACTTCAATGATCAACGTGATCTCAGAAAGATGATGCTCCAGGAGCAGCGACATCGATTTAAAAACAGACGATTTCCCCAGCCCTGATTCGCGTTTCAGCTTCTCTAGCACGATCCCCATGTCATCACTGCTCTCGCCGTCCGAATCGTCGTAGATGATCACATCGTCTTTGGTGAACCGAACCACATCGGTAATACCAAGCGTGCGCATCGCGACGTTGATTTCCTGCAAAATCGCGAGTGCCGTAAAGGTTTCCTGCTCTTCTTGCTGCGACAGTGCACCTCCGGTCAGAATCTCAGCGAATCGTCGAAAACCTTTGGTCGGCTTTCGACGAATTTCAGTCGCGTGACTGGGATCGATGTCCACATAACCGTTCATATACATTGATCACTCTCCCTTGGTTTCGCAGGTTCCACAGGCCGCCGTTGTCTCTTCGTGCGATCCCCAAAAATCTTGAGGCGGCGCTCCGAAGGCGTCTTGATAGAGACGCAGCGTCTTCGCAAATTGTTGTCGGTTCTCATGCACCGCTCCACCTGGCTGGTGGTGCACAAACTTACCAAACTGCTGATCACAAAACTCGTGATAAGCACGAGTGAAAAGGATCAGCTCATGCCACGCGAGATCCACTCGGTGGGAAGGTGTCAATTTTCCATCATCGTTGCTTGCCGCTAACCAAACGAATTTAATCGCTTCCGCAATCGCACGCCGAGCATCCTCGGCACTGCACATCAACGCGCGGCGAATCTTCTTGCCTAATTCTGGCTGATCGATAAGCACGGAGGCCGCCAAGTCGTTCACACGCAGACAATTTTCCTGAATCTTCGGTTCAAGCACCAAAAAGCTGCGCCGATTTTCCACTGTGTTTCTTATTCCTTAGTCTTGAGCGACTTCGGCGATGCAGCGGTTGGTCAATGTACCAATACCTTCGACTTCAACTGCGCACAGATCGCCATCTCGCAAATAACGCGGAGGCTTCCGCGCCGCACCCACGCCCGGGGGCGTGCCGGTGTAAATCAAGTCACCCGCTTTAAGCGTCATGATGTTTGACAGATGCGAAATCAGCGTCGGGATGTCGAAGATCAACTGCGCCGTCGTGCTCGACTGCATCACTTCCTCGCCCAGACGCATCGTAACCGATAACGAACCGGGGGCCTCAATTTCATCAGCCGTCACAAAGCATGGCCCCAGCGGCGCGAATGTGTCGAACGACTTGCCAAGCAACCACTGTCCGCCCGGCCGACCCTTCTGCCAATCTCTCGCCGAGACATCGTGGCCGCACGAATAACCCAGCACGTGTGACATCGCATCGCCAGCGCTGACATGCCTCGCCGTCGATCCGAGGATCACCACCAACTCCGCTTCGTAGTCAACTTCATGGCTCAGACTTGGCAGAATGATCGACTCGCCATCGCCAATCAGCGCCGTGTTGAATTTGCTGAATACGATCGGCTCCGTCGGCGGCTCGGCACCGGTTTCAATCGCGTGGTCCAGATAGTTCAGCCCGATGCAAATGATCTTTTCCGGAGCAGGGACCGGGGGAAGCAACGTCCGAGGCCTTGATTCCCAAACAAGCTTGTCTTCGCCGAGCAATAAAAGTGTGGCCGCGACTTCGCCCAGTCGGCCCAAAACGGTTTCATCGCTGGGTGCGTCGCCCATGATGTTTCGCAGCGGCGAGATTTGCGATTCCCGATACAAGGCGTACTCGGCCCGACGATTTTTCCCAAGAAAACGACAAATCTTCATCTGCAAACACTCCAAGAACTCGCTCTGAATCCAATGGCGAAAAGATAGCTGACCGCTGGCCCGCGTGCACCCGTCAGACCAGTCGATCGAACAACTTGTCGCCCGATGTTATCATGAACGTCTAAACTTTTCAGTTTGGTCTAGGCTTTGTCTGAAAAGGGGTCTGACCCTGGGATGGTGAAACGATGTTAAACCTTTAAAAATCTTGTTTTGGTTAGCTTGGTTGCAGGGCTTGCATTCGACGTGCTTGAGTCGAGTTCGATAATCCGGCGGCCTTCACCCAAACTGCGAGGTCTTTGTTTCGCACCCGCAACAGTCGGTCCCGAATCTT
>Ga0105051_10004502_pt1 | contig 16057 bp, 12 predicted proteins | sample FRY02_FD_78383 | JGI IMG/M metagenome (GOLD analysis project Ga0105051, IMG submission 78383) | Freshwater microbial communities from Lake Fryxell liftoff mats and glacier meltwater in Antarctica - FRY-02 (megahit assembly) | ecosystem: Environmental > Aquatic > Freshwater > Ice > Glacier... | reverse complement strand
TTTTTATCGATGTTGTATAAAAAGCTGGTATCGCCTTTTTCACTAATAATTTCTTTTACCCCATTGTGCTTTTCACTCCACCAACGATTATAAATAGCATTATCATGATTACCTGCAGATGAAACTGCAACTTTAAAAAAATCAGGATAAACCAATACAGCAGCAGTGCTCATAAATCCACCACCAGAATGTCCATGAATACCAACTTTGTTAATGTCTAAATACTTAAATCTATCAGCTAATTGTTCGGCTACTGCTTTTTTATCTGCTAGTCCATAATCACGCAAGTTGCCATATCCATAATTATGGTACCATTTGCTTCTGCTTGGGTGGCCACCTCTGTTTCCTAGGGTTATTACCACTACCCCAATTTGAGCAAGCCGATCTGTTCTATCAAACCCTTTGCTAAAACTAGTATTCATTGCTTCAGTTTGTGGGCCTGGATAAACATACTCTACTATTGGGTATTTTTTTGTGCTATCAAAATCAAAAGGCTTATACATTACGCCAAATAAATCTGTAATTCCATCGTCGGCTTTTGCTTTAAATATTTCTGGAAACTTATAGCCAGCAGCAAAAAGGTTGGTTAAATCTGCAGTTTCTAAATCCATTATTTTTCTTCCGTCGGCAGCATACAAAATAGATTTAGGTACAGTATTTACTCGAGAGAAATTATTGACAAAGTACTTTTTATTATCATCCATAGAACCACTGTTATCAAAGTCTCCAGGATTTAATAATTTTAGACCAGTACCATCAAAATTAATTCTGTAGAAATGCAAATAGTAAGGGTTTTCACCTGCTTCTTTACCATTTGCTGAAAAGTACAATACCCTGTTTTTATCATCAATACCTAAAATATCTTCTGCATGCCATGACCCAGAAGTAATTTGATTCTTAAGCTTACCAATTTCATCGTATAAATAAAAATGTCCCCATCCATCATCTTCACTCCATTGTATTAACTCCTTTCCTTCATTTACTAACCCAATTCTTCTGATTTCAATATAGGTATTTAATTTTTCTTCGATCAAGGTTTTAGCGGTTACCAATTTTACATCTACAACACCTACATCAATTCTTTTTAAATCGCGACTGGTTCTGCTAAAATAAAATTTATCGGCAGTACCTAACCAAGTGGTTGATCTAAACTCATCGTCTCTTGTATTAACTTTAGCGGGTTGGCTCCAAACATTTACTGTTTGGTCTCTATACATTCCTGTAGTAATTTCTTTGCTCGTTTTAGTAGACCAATCAAATAATAATAAATGTTCAACTGGTGATTCTTTTTCGCCTGGCATCCAATATTTATAGGTTTCTAAAGTAGGTCGTGGATCTGCAATACTATTGATTACCCAAAGGTCTTTAACTTTTCTATTATCTGTAAGATCAATTACAAAGTATTTTGAATCGGGCGACCATAAAACAAATGCAGGCCTTCTAATTCCTTTGTTTTTTTCTCTTTCTACATTTGTTTCTCCATTTCCATTGCTATGATACCCGAAATTTTCTTGGCCATCTTTAGTTAGTTGCGTTTCTACAATAGTGCTGTCCTTATCATTAACTAAAGCCTTTGCATAATTGACTTTATCCATCCAATAGAGATTATTGTTTTTACCAAATATTACGATATTGCTATCAGGCGAAAGGCTTGCCCAAGATGGTCTGCGTTTTGGCTTTTTAAACTCATTTAGTTGATTTAATTCACCAGTAATAATATTGTACTCAAAGAAAAATATTTTCTTTTCTTTTACTGCTGTTGTAGTTCCCTTTTTTGTAGTTGTATCTTTTTTGTCATCATCCTTGGTACTTTTTACTTCAAAATGAATCCAGTTTTCATCTTTAATAAAACGCATACTATCAATATTCAAATGCTGAGCATCCATAGGGTCATCTGTTATTCGAGTTAGTTTTGCAGCAAGTGCAGCATGATCAAACAACAATTTTTTCTCTCCTTTTGATGCGTCTACCATATACCATTTTTTCCCTTCACTGGTTTCAAACATATACCAAAATCGGTCGGTTTTTTTAAGCCAATGTGGATCTACGCCTTGACTAAAAATCATTTTCTCCAGTTTTTTCGGCGCAAATCTTGCGGCTAATGCATAATTAGCTTTAGGTGCTGGCGATTGCTGTGAGTAGATAATAGAACTGAAAAACAATGCAATTAGCAACTGTAAAAATCTCATAGTTAAAATTTTGAGTGCTGAAAATACTAGATTCCAATTTATAAAATCATAATTTCTATATGAAAGGTGGAAAATGTATTTTAATCGAGGTTTTTGTTTTAAATGAAAGAGATTAACTTGCAAGAAATTGATAGCATGGCTTTTGAATTTGAAACTGGACTAGATTTTGCATTAAAATGGGATAATAATGATGCTTTAGGAAGTTATAAAAGTCAGTTTTATTTTCCCAAACATAATGGAAAAGATGTCATCTATTTTTGTGGTAATTCTTTGGGATTACAGCCAAAAACTGTGGAACTATGTATTCAAACCGAATTAAGTTCTTGGAGAGAAAATGCAGTTGGCGGCTATTTTAAAGGCGAAAATCCATGGTTAACTTATCAGGATGCCTTAAGAAATTCATTGGGGAAAATTGTTGGAGCAACCGAGAATGAAATTACGGTAATGAATGCATTAACTGTAAACCTTCATTTACTGATGATGAGCTTTTATCATCCAACAAAAGAGCGATTTAAAATTTTGATGGAAGCAGGCGCATTCCCTTCAGATCAATATGCAGTTGAAACGCTGGTAAAACATTTTAATTTAAATCCAGCAGATACAATTATAGAGATAGCCCCTAAAAAAGGCGAAAAAATATTACATACAAATGATATCATTCAAATTATTGAAGACAATAAAGATTCATTAGCAATGGTAATGTTTGGTGGAATTAATTATTACACTGGTCAATTTTTTGATCTTAAAACTATTACCCAAAAGGCACATGAAGTTGGCGCTATTGCTGGGTTTGATTTAGCGCATGTTGTAGGCAATATTCCACTTCAACTACACGATTGGGATGTTGATTTTGCAGCATGGTGTAGTTATAAATATTTGAACGCCGGTCCGGGCGCAGTTGCAGGAGCATTTATTCATACTAAGCATAGTAGCAATATTAATACTCCGCGTTTAGCTGGATGGTGGGGCAATGAAGAAAAAGAAAGATTTAAAATGGAAAAAGGTTTTATTCCAAAAGCAAATGCAAGTGGTTGGAGTTTAAGTACATCTCCCGTTTTTAATACCGCTGCATTAAAAGCTTCCTTAGCAATATTTGATGAAGCAGGTATTGATCATATACGAGAAAAAAGTTTGCAATTAACTGCTTATCTCGAATACTTATTAAATCAACTAAATAACATTTCATTTGAAATTATAACTCCAGCTGATCCATTACAAAGAGGCAGTCAATTATCGTTGTACTTTAAAGAGAAAGGAAAAGAAATTCATACTAAAATGATTGAAAGTGGAATTATTGTTGATTTCAGAGAACCCGGAGTAATTAGATTAGCCCCTGCCCCATTGTATTGTAGCTTTGTAGATGTATATCGGTTTTACGAGATTCTAAAAAATAATTTTTAGCTATGACACATTATTCTACTTATTTAGCATTAGGTGATTCCTATACAATTGGAGAAAGTGTACCTCTATTTGAAAACTTTTCATATCAGGCAGTTCAATTAATGCGAAAAGCTAAACATCACTTTCAAGCACCAGAAATTGTTGCTAAAACTGGGTGGACTAGTAATGAATTAGCGGAAAATATTTTACACACGGTGCTTAATGATCAATACGACTTTGTAACCCTATTAGTTGGCGTTAACAATCAATATAGAGGGTTAGCAATTAATGACTTTGAAAATGATTTTAATTTTCTAGTTAATAAAGCAATTCATCTTGCTGGCAATAAATCTAATCGTGTGATGGTACTATCTATTCCTGATTGGGGATATACACCTTTTGCGAAAGGAAAAGATATTCAAAAGATTAGCAAAGAAATTGATGAATACAATAAAATGTGTTCGAGCATTGCAAAAAAGATGAAGACACATTTTATTAATATTACTGATGAAACGAGAGCAGAAAAAAATAATTTACAAGCACTTGCAATTGATCGTTTGCACTATTCGAATACAACTTATTTAAGGTGGGCAGAAAAAGTTGCAATGATTATGAAACAAGAATTAAAAAAATAATTATGGCTATAATTTCGCTTTTTTATCATCTTCCTCAATTAAGTGCTTAAGCAAATGCTTCCAACGTCACGTAATACCAATATATTTAAATGGGGAATGAACTTATATCCTATGTTCTTTGGAACTGGTGGAAAAATAATGCATATTAGTAAAGACTGGAAAAAAGTTACTATTAAATTACGTAAGAATATTTGGAGTAATAATTATGTAGGAACCATTTTTGGAGGGAGTATGTTTTCGGCAGCTGATCCTTTTTATATGCTCATGTGTATGCATATTTTGGGCAGAAAAGATTTTGTAGTTTGGGATAAAAGTGCATCCATTAAATTTATAGCCCCAGCCAAAAACACATTGTATACTTCTCTTCAATTAACTAATGATGAAATAAATGAGATTCGAAATAGTATAAATGAAAATGGTTTTACCACATTTGATAAAACAATTGAGTGGAAAGACGCATCAGGTAAAGTTCATGCCGTAATTACAAGAACAATCTATGCGGCTTCTAAAGAATATTATAATAATCACAAAAAAACAAGTTAATTACAATCTCTTGCAAGTGTTATCACCTGCTTCACTGATTCACTGCTTTTTATCATGCATTTTGATTTAAATTCACTTAAATAGAACTTTTGTATAAGTTTTTTGTTCTTAGTAACTCATTTACATAGAACAAATAATATGGTTAAAGCGTATAATTTTCTGGCTAGTTGGCAATTATTTCCAGAAAAGTGCAATTTCGAACTAGGTATAACACCCAAAAGCGGTAATTATAAAATTGAGAGTCAAAACGATTCAAAAGAGCTTTCGATTGGGATAAATTGGGTAAGTTTTGATAATGAAGCCTTTTATAGTCAGTATGCTATTACACCTGATGATACTATAAGAGCTTTAGACAATAATGAATTGGCGGAATCATATCAAGCTAATATTATTAATACAATACAATTACAAATAACATTTTTTAAAGAAAATGAAGTTAGTTTAAAGGTACTTCATGAAATAATGCCTAATGGGTATTTGAAGATAACTCAGGAAGGAATAAAAAATGGCAATACCCCTTTTAAAAATATTGAGATTTACCATAAACAAATGAGCGTGTTACCTTATTCATCTTCAGTTGCAGGAGTTGCAATACGCCCAACTAAAGAAGGTGTAATTAAACACAAAGCCTTGAGTGCAATGGAAGATCAAACAAATATGCAACTAGATCAAATAAGGCAACAGGTTGAACTCTTAGCAAAGCAGGCTCAAGAAATTAGAAAGAGGAAGGAATTAAGTATGATGATTTATGAAACAAGGTTAACATTTAAACCACAGATTGGACATACTTATCATTTATATGAGAAGAATAATGGCGATAATATGCTTTCCATGGTTGCACCTAATGAATGGGGGAAGTCTGGACCATTCAAACAATTTATATCTTCTATAAAACTATTAGCAGATCATACCTGGATTGAGGTATAGAATTACTTAGATAATTGCTTATTTAATTCTGTATCTATAGCATCCAAAAACTCTTCTGTATATAAATAATGTTCGCCATGTTTAACTTTATTTCCATGTATACAAACGGCTAAATCTTTGGTCATTTTACCGCTCTCTACTACTTCAACACACACTTTTTCTAAGGTCAAACAGAAATCAATAAGCGCTTGATTATTGTCTAATTTACCACGAAATTCCAATCCTCTAGTCCACGCAAAAATAGATGCAATCGGATTGGTAGATGTAGGATTTCCTTTTTGATGTTCTCTAAAATGCCTTGTCACTGTACCATGAGCAGCTTCTGCTTCCATCACTGTTCCGTCGGGAGTAACCAATGTTGATGTCATCAATCCCAAAGAACCAAATCCTTGAGCTACTGTATCGCTTTGAACATCTCCATCATAATTTTTACAAGCCCAAACAAAATTTCCATTCCATTTTAAAGCACTAGCTACCATATCATCTATTAAACGATGCTCATAAGTAATTCCTGCTTCTACATAAAGTTGCTTAAACTCTTGCTGATAAATCTCTTCAAAAATGTCTTTAAATCGACCATCATATTTCTTTAAAATTGTATTTTTTGTTGATAGATATAAAGGCCATTTTTTTGATAACGCCTGATTAAAACAGCTTCTTGCAAATCCTTTGATGCTTTCGTCTGTATTATACATAGCTAATGCTACTCCATCCCCTTTAAAATTATACACTTCAAATTCTTGAGTGGTTCCATCTTCACCTTCAAATTTAATAGTTAGCTTACCTTTTCCTTTAGTTACAAAATCGGTAGCTCTATACTGATCTCCAAATGCATGGCGACCAATACATATAGGAGCTGTCCAGTTAGGCACTAAACGAGGTACATTATCACATACAATTGGTTCTCTGAAAACTGTTCCATCTAAAATATTTCTAATAGTGCCATTAGGGCTCTTCCACATTTGCTTTAACTTAAATTCTATCACTCTATCTTCATCTGGAGTTATTGTAGCACATTTAATTCCAACACCATATTGTTTTATAGCATTTGCAGCATCAATAGTAACTTGGTCATTTGTTTCATCACGGTATTCCATTCCCAAATCATAATATTTAATATCAAGTTCTAGGTAAGGCAAAATCAGTTTTTCCTTAATAAACTTCCAAATGATTCTTGTCATTTCATCTCCATCTAACTCAACAACCGGATTTGTAACCTTAATTTTTTGTATCATTAATTCTATTTTATTGGTTCAAGGGTTACAAACATATTACTTTATTTCAAAATTATATAGAGCTAAACATTCACAATTAAGACTGGTATTGATAATTGATGCCTAACATCTTCTATAGTTTCTCCAAATATATAATCCTTAAGACCTGAATGTCGGTGAGCCCCCATAACTAACATACCTGCATCACAGTCTTTAACTATACGAACAATCTCACTTACCCTATTGTGATAACCTAATATTCCAGTTGCAGTATATCCCATATTCTGCAGTTGTTCAACATAAGAAGATAAACGCTCTTTGTCTTTTCTAGTTTCAGCATCATCACTTGCAGCTTCGAGGTATTTAGCTGATACGCTTTCAACTATATGCAATAATGTATAAGATACCCTGTATTCTCCTTGTGCAAGAGCATAGGCTATTAGTTTTTCATCGGCAGGAGAAAACTCTAAAGAAATAGCAATATTGGTTAATTGGTTTATTGCTAAATTTTTTAACTGCATTACTTCTCCATGCATTATTGCCAGTCTAGATACTTTCCTTTTCTTAATAATTGGGTAAAAAGTCATGGCAAAAAATAGCCCAACAAAACAAAGAATAGCAAGAATGATCAATAATTTTAAAAAAATACTAATATCAGCACTTAAAAAAACAATGGCTTCGTTTGAAACTAGGTTTACATTAAGAATTACTAAAATTGCAGCAATAAGCCAGGCAAAAATTTTGGTGGTTTTGCTAATTGCAAATTCCCCCATTGCTTTTTTGTCACTTACAAAATGAATGAGTGGTATTACTGCAAAACCTAATTGTAGGCTTAATATAACTTGACTAAACACCAATAAATCATCCACTTTATCTTCTCCATATATTAGAATAACAAATACAGCTGGAACTATAGCGATAATACGAGTTAATAACCGTCTCAACCAAGGATTAATTCTTAATTGCAGGTAACCTTCCATAACTATCTGACCAGCAAGTGTTCCAGTAAGAGTTGAACTTTGTCCGGCTGCAATTAATGCAACTGCAAATAATATTGGCGCAAGTGCAGTTCCTAATAACGGTTGGAGTAAACGATGTGCATCTTCAATTTTAGCAACTTGGGTATTTCCTGTTTTAAAGAAGACGGTTGCAGCTAAAACTAATATGGCTGTATTTACTAAGAAAGCTGCATTAAGTGCAATTGTGCTATCAATTAAGTTGTATTTAAGTGCTTTTTTAATACCTATTCTATCACGCGATATTTTTCTGGTTTGCACCAAAGCTGAATGGAGGTATAAATTATGAGGCATTACAGTAGCACCAATAATACCTACTGCAATATATAACGACTCTTTTGATAATGATGTAGGAATAAGCCCTTTAGCAACCTCAAGCATTGGGGGTTGGGCCAATAATATTTGAACCAAGAATGAAGCGCCAATTAAAACAACCAAGCCAATAATGAACGCTTCCATTTTTCGAATTCCGTAACGCTGCAAAAAGAGAAACAGAAAGGTATCAAGAACAGTAATTACAGTACCCCACACAATTGGAATTCCTGTTAATAAATGTATACCTATTGCCATTCCTAATACCTCTGCCAAATCACAAGCAGCGATTGCTAATTCGGCCAAAATGTATAGACAAAAGTTAATGAATGGGGGATAAACCTCTCTATTTGCTTGGGCCAAGTCCCTTCTTCGAACAATTCCAAGCCTAGCACTTAAACTTTGCAATAAGAGCGCCATCAAATTGCTCATTAGCAAAACCCAAATAAGCTGATACCCAAATTTTGCTCCACCCTGAAGATCAGTAGCCCAATTACCTGGATCCATATAACCCACACTAACAAGATAGGCTGGTCCAATATATGCCAAAATCCTTTTAAACCCCTTACGCGGCAAAGTTGTATCTACCGTTTCATGAACTTCGCTTAATGAGTTTTCGGGATGTATTCTTTGTACCATGATAATTTGGGTTAAATTTAAAATTATTCGCCCGTCTTAACAAACAAATAATTAACCCGTACAGTTTATAGCTTATTTTTAATGCAAATATTCATATATGAATAAATGGGTTTTCACTATTTTTATTTTTTTTGTTTTTAGCTGTAAAGAAAAGCAATTAGATCTATCTGGAGAAGTGCCTATTAAACAAAATGACTTTTTTGGGATATTTAAGCCAATGACCCTTCCCTTCAATGTTTCTGATACCAATATAGAAAAATCATCAGACACCATTACAATTGGGCTAAAAGCATTTCTTCAATTCTTTCCAGATAGTGCTTTTAAAAACCTTACAGGTAATAATCGAAATTTAATCATTCATCCTATTGGTAAAATTGAAAAAGAAAATGAACAATACTTTATTATATTAATCACAGAAAAAAAGAAAAAGCAATTAGCTGTATTTATAACTACTAAAAAGAACAAATTTTTAGGCTCAAAAGAGCTATTAAATAATGACCAACAAGATGAATACTTTCATTCGTTATTAATTAATAAAGAACCCACTTTTTTATTGAGTAAAGAAAAAATGGGGAAAGATGGGCAATTATTGTTTTCGAGAACCGGATGGGTGTATAGTGATCTTGGAATTTTCATGGTGGTAATTAATGATTCAAATGAAGATCCAAAAAAATTGGAAATAATTAATCCAATTGATACCCTAGCCAAAAAAAATAAATACAGCGGAGATTATATAAAAGACAAGAAAAATTATGTTTCAATACGCGATGGGAAAAACGCTAATAGCTATCAATTTTTTATTCATTTTGAAAGAAATGAAGGAAGCTGTACAGGTGAATTAAAAGGAGAATTGAAAATGAAAACAAATAATACAGGAATATTTAATGAAAATGGTGACCCGTGTATTATTGACTTTGCATTTGAAGGCAATGAGATCTCAATAAAAGAACAAGGAACTTGTGGAAATCACCGAGGTATAAAATGTTTCTTTAATGACCAGTTTATCAAGAAAAAAGAGCCTAAATCTAAAAAGATTAAAAAGCTTAAATAGATTGAAATAATTTTAGTTATCCACTGATGTTAATGTGTATTAAATACATTATCCGAAATTTCACATATATTGCGCGCAGCATTGTTCACCAAACAAAAAAACATGAGCTTTAGAAATTACCAGGTTCCTTATCCAATTAACGATCAGTATGCCAAAAAAGCCGCTTACTTTTCAATGGAGTTTGCAATTCATCAACCTTTAAAAATTTACAGTGGCGGTCTAGGATTCTTAGCTGGATCTCATCTTAGAAGTGCTTATGAATTACGTCAGAATATGATTGGCGTAGGTATACTTTGGAAATATGGTTATTATGATCAAGCAAGAAATCAAGACCAGACTTTGCAAGTAACTTGGATGGAAAAGAATTATTCGTTTTTGGAAGATACAAATATCAAGTTCCAAATAATGATTCATGAACATCCTGTTTGGATTAAGGCTTATTATTTAAATCCGTCTACTTTTAATAGTGCTCCGTTGTTTTTATTAAGCACCGATTTACCAGAAAACGATTATGTTTCACAAACCATAACTCATCGTTTATACGATGCAAATGTTGCAACAAAAGTTGCACAATTTATTTTGTTAGGAGTAGGTGGTGCAAAACTAATTGATGAATTAGGATTTAATCCTGACGTATATCATTTAAATGAAGCTCACGGAATTTCATCTGCTTTTTATTTACTCAATAAATTTAAGAGCTTAGCAAAAGTTAAAGAGCACCTTGTCTTTACAACACATACACCTGAAGAAGCAGGTAATGAAAAGCATGATATTTATTTATGCCACAAAATGAGTTATTTCTGTGGTTTAAGTATTGATGAGGTTCGCAAATTAACTGGAATAACTGATGATCAATTCAATCACTCTTTAACAGCATTACGATTTGCAAGAAAAGCAAATGGAGTTTCGGCTTTGCATGGAGTGGTGAGCAGGGAGATGTGGAAAAATTACGAAGGAATTTGTCCGATTACATCAATTACAAATGCGCAGAACTGGACTTATTGGGCCGATAAGCAGATGTATAAAGCAATGGAAGCAAAGGACGATGTTGCGTATGACGACCGCAAAAAATTTCTAAAGAAACGTGCTTTCGAAATAGTTGCAGATCAAACAGGTAAAGTATTTGATCCAAATGTTTTAACAATTGTTTGGGCAAGACGTTTTGCAGGTTATAAGCGTGCAGGAATGTTAACGTACGATATGGATTGTTTCGAAAAAATGTTGAATAATACTAAATATCCAGTTCAAATTATTTGGGCGGGAAAAGCTTATCCAGTAGATCACCCAGCAATTTCTGAATTTAATAATTTAGTACACTTAAGCAAAAATTATAAAAATGTTGCGGTTCTAGTTGGTTACGAATTGGCGCTCAGTAAAAGAATGAAACAGGCTTCAGATGTTTGGCTAAATAACCCACGCGTACCAAGAGAAGCATCTGGAACAAGTGGAATGACTGCCGCAATGAATGGTGCTGTTAATTTTTCTACAGATGACGGTTGGATACCAGAATTTATTAACCATGGTAATAATGGCTTCGTAGTGCCTAAAGCAGATTATGAAAACATGACTCAGCATGAACAAGATGAGTATGATTTAAATAAAGCGTACGAAATTCTTGAGCAACAAATCATTCCAATGTATTATGACAATTTTGATACTTGGCGTCAAATTATGAAAAATGGCATGATGGACGTTCGTTTTCAGTTTGATAGCAATAGAATGGCCCATGAATATTATGAAATAATGTATAAATAAGATTGAATTAGTTTTTTAGAAATACATTAACCTTTCGGCTGTAGCTTTGTTATTATCTAAAATATCTATGCCAAATAAAATAGTTATAGCTATTACAGGTGCCAGTGGGTCGATTTACGCAAAACTGATACTAGATAAACTAGTTCTATTAAATGATCAATATGAAGATGTAGGGATTATTATGAGCAAGAACGCCAAAGATATTTGGCAAACCGAATTAGGTAATGATGCATACAAAAACTACCCTTTCACAATTTATGAAAAATATGATTTTTCTGCTCCATTTGCTTCTGGCTCAGCTAAGTTTAATAGCATGATTGTAGCACCCTGTAGCATGGGTACTTTAGGAAGAATTGCTGGTGGAATTAGTGATGATCTTTTAACTAGATCCGCAGATGTAATATTGAAGGAAAGAAGAAAATTAATTTTAATGGTGCGAGAAACACCTTATAATTTAATTCATATTAAAAATATGGAAACGGTAACATTGGCAGGTGGTATTATTTGTCCCGCTACCCCATCCTACTACAGTTTACCAAAAACAATAGAAGAATTAGCCAGTACTGTGGTTGATAGAGTGTTAGATTTAGCCGGATTAAATATCGATTCTTTTAGATGGGGATCTATAAAATAAAAATACCTCACAAATTTTATAAACTTGTGAGGTATTAAGTTTTCTATCAATTATGATTCTGCTTTTTCTTGTTGCTCCTCAGTTCTTTCTTGAAATGTAAATTCTATTTGACTTGTTTCTTTATTCAAACCTGCTATTAAAATATCACCTTGTTTAATAGTCATTTTCATAATTTCTTCCGCCAAAGGATCTTCTAAGTATTTTTGTATTGCTCTATGCAGTGGTCTTGCACCAAATTGAACGTCATAACCTTTTTCGGCAATAAAATCTTTTGCTTCTGCTGTTAACACAAGTGAGAATCCTAAGCTTTGTAAACGTTTAGATACTCCTGTCATTAAAATATCAATGATGTTAAATATATTCTCTTTTGTTAAAGAATTAAATACAACTACATCATCAATACGATTTAAAAATTCAGGTGAAAATGTACGTTTCAGCGCTTTTTCAATTACAGCTTTGTTGTTCTCTTCAGAATTTTGCATTCTTGTTGCAGTAGCAAATCCAACTCCATCACCAAACTCTTTTAATTGACGAACACCAATATTGGAGGTCATAATTATCATGGTGTTTTTAAAATCTACTTTTCGTCCCAATCCGTCTGTAAGTTGACCATCATCTAATACTTGCAATAAAATATTGTAAATATCTGGATGTGCTTTTTCAATTTCATCCAATAGAATTACGCTATAAGGTTTTCTTCTTACTTTTTCGGTTAATTGACCACCCTCTTCGTAACCAACATACCCAGGAGGTGCTCCTATTAATCTGCTTACTGTAAATTTTTCCATGTATTCGCTCATATCAATACGGATTAACGCATCTTCCGAGTCGAACATATATCGGGCCAATGCACGAGCTAGTTCTGTTTTTCCAACACCAGTAGGTCCCAAGAAAATAAATGTTCCAATTGGTTTTTTGGGATCTTTTAATCCAACACGATTTCGCTGAATGGCTCTTACAACTTTACTAATGGCGTCATCTTGACCAATAACCATTCCACTCATATCTTCACTCATTCTGCGAAGTTTCTCTGTTTCCGCTTGTACCATGCGTTTTACAGGAATGCCAGTCATCATACAAATAACTTCAGCAATATTTTCTTCGGTTATTGGATAACGCCTATGTTTACTATCTTCCTCCCATTTATTTTTTGCTTTTTCTAATTCTTCACCTAATTTTTTTTCTGTATCACGTAGTGAAGCAGCTTCCTCAAAACGTTGACTTTTTACGACTTTATTTTTTTCGTTTTTAACTTCTTCAATCTGTTTTTCAAGCTCAATAATTTCCTCAGGAACATTAATATTTTTCAAATGAACCCTTGCTCCTACTTCGTCTAAAACATCAATAGCTTTATCAGGCAATAACCGATCTGTCATATAACGGTCACTTAATTTTACACATGCGTCAATTGCATCGTCGCCATAAGTTACATTATGAAAATCTTCGTACTTCGATTTGATATTATTGAGAATTAGAATAGTTTCTTCAACACTAGGTGGTTCAATCAACACTTTTTGAAAGCGCCTATCCAATCCACCATCTTTCTCTATATGCATTCTGTATTCATCTAGTGTAGATGCTCCAATACATTGGAGTTCTCCTCTGGCTAATGCTGGTTTAAAAATGTTAGAAGCATCAAGAGATCCACTTGCCCCACCAGCTCCAACAATAGTGTGTATCTCATCAATAAAAAGAATAACATCTCTGTTTTTTTCTAATTCATTCATGATGGCTTTCATTCTTTCTTCGAACTGACCACGGTATTTTGTACCAGCTACTAGAGCGGCAAGATCTAATGAAATCACACGCTTATCAAATAAAACCCTGCTTACTTTTCTTTGTGTAATACGTAGTGCCAATCCTTCTACAATTGCTGTTTTACCCACACCAGGTTCACCAATTAAAATGGGATTATTTTTCTTCCTACGGCTTAAAATCTGACTAACCCTTTCAATTTCTTGCTCTCTTCCAACAATTGGATCAAGTGTTCCTGCCTCAGCCAATTTAGTAATGTCTCTTCCAAAATTATCTAACACTGGAGTTTTACTTTTTGCAGCACCGGGTGCTTGCTTTCCAGCTTTAGATTGCTGGTATCCTGCGCCTTTCTTTTCTTCGTCAAAATCATCGTCATTATCATCCGGAAATTCGGATCTTGGAGGAGGGTTAGTAGTACCTACCATTCCAAGTTCGTTACGAAACAAATCATAATCAATATCAAACTGATTAAGAATTTGCGTAGCAATATTTTCCTTGTTTTTTAAGATACTCAGCATCAGGTGCTCTGTTTCTACCAATGGACTTTTTAATGCCTTGGCTTCTAAAACAGTAACTCTGATTACTTTTTCGGCCTGCTTAGTTAGCGGTAAACTATTAATATTGGCAATATTCTTACCAGTTTTGTCTTTTACTGCTAATTCAACCTCCTTGCGTAGTTCATAAAGATCAACGTTGAGTTGCTTTAACACTTTTATGGCTGTGTTGTCTCCGTCCCGTATAAGACCAAGCAAAAGATGCTCGGTGCCAATAAAGTCGTTTCCTAGCCTTAGTGCTTCTTCCCTACTAAAGGATATTATTTCTTTAACTTGAGCTGAAAAATTATTATCCATGATGTTAATTTGGATTTATACAATTATAACGAATATTTTTGAGTGAAGTTGTAAGTCACTTATACACACTTTGTTAATTTATTTATTATTATATGGAGTTCAAAATTGATACCAAAGAGAAATTTACTGTTGTAACACCAATTACGTCTTATTTAACTGCCAATATAGCAGCAGATTTGATGCAAAAATGCGATGATTTGTTGCATCAAACCATAAAAAATGTTGTGTTAAATATGGGTTTAGTTGAAAGAATTGATGAAAATGCAGTTGAGACAATCATGAATTTACAACAACAATTTTATGACAATAGTGCTTCATTTGTAATTTGTAATTTAACAAAACAAGTGGACGATCAATTAGAGGAAATGGAAATTGCAGAAGTTTTAAATATTACCCCAACAGAATCAGAAGCTTGGGATATTGTACAAATGGAAGAGATTGAAAGAGAATTATTAGATGGAGATGATGTTAATTTTGAAAACAATCCTTAATTTTTAGGTGAATGGCTCAATCTAATTGGTATGCAATATTGAATGTATCATCGAATGCAAGTAAGACTGAAATAAAAAAAGCATACAGAAAATTAGCATTGCAATATCATCCAGATAAAAATAATGGCAATAATTTGTATGCGGCAAAATTTCAGTTAATTAAAGAAGCATATGAAGTATTAACCTCTGATTACAAAAGAGTGCTGTTTGATAGATCATATTTTAATTTACAAAACAATTCAACAAAAACAATCTTTCATTCAAGTGAAGAATTACTAGAAGCAGCAAAAAAATTAACTAAAAAAATATCATTAATGAATTTATTTTTTATTGATAGAGATTGGTTAGAAAACGAGTGTACTGTTTTTATTGCACCGCAAAATCAAGAATTACTCAATAATAATTGGGAGTTAAGAAGTAAAATATTTAACGAACAAAAGACAGCAATTCAGCATTTAAAATATATTCAATCAATCAATATAATTGAACATTGGCATGTATTTGCCGAGAAAGATACTCAATTAATTTTCGAAATAAAAAAACTTAAGCAAGAAATATTGATTATTCATTTATGGGGTAGATATAAAATAGTAATTGCTGTTTTGGTTGGGATTATAATTACCTATTGGATTATCAACTCCTGACTATTCAATTATTTTTTCTGC
>Ga0105051_10004501_pt1 | contig 16063 bp, 18 predicted proteins | sample FRY02_FD_78383 | JGI IMG/M metagenome (GOLD analysis project Ga0105051, IMG submission 78383) | Freshwater microbial communities from Lake Fryxell liftoff mats and glacier meltwater in Antarctica - FRY-02 (megahit assembly) | ecosystem: Environmental > Aquatic > Freshwater > Ice > Glacier... | reverse complement strand
TTGGTCCCGTCTCTCATTCGTCGCGAGCCATTTATTGGTACAGGTTATTTGCCTCAAAGTGAAGAAGATTTGTATAAAACACAAGACGGTGAGTATCTCGCGGGGACTTCAGAGGTGGGTGCGATGGCGTACCACATGGACGAAGTACTTGATAAGGGAGAATTTCCGATTAAATTTATATGTTTCTCTCCTTGCTTTAGGCGTGAAGCAGGCAGTCATGGAAAAGATACGAAAGGTCTTATGCGCGTACATGAATTTTTCAAAGTGGAACAAGTCGTCCTTTGTGAAGCGAGTCATGAAGCCTCGGTGAAACTTCACGAAGAGATTTGCGCGAACTCTGAAGCGCTTTTGCAGGCACTCGGCATCCCTCATCACGTGGTGGTGAATTGTGGTGGTGACTTGGGTCTGGGGCAAGTAAAAAAATACGATATTGAGGCATGGGTGCCGAGCGAAAAGCGCTACCGCGAGACACATTCAGCATCATACTTTCATGATTTTCAGACGCGTCGCCTCAACATCCGCTATCGTGATGCAGACGGCAACATGAAGTTTGCTCACTCACTCAACAATACCGCAGCCGCGACCCCTAGACTTCTTATTCCTCTCATTGAAAATAATCAAAGAGAAGATGGTTCCATTGTCATTCCTGAAATATTGCGTCCGTATATGGGAGGACTTAGCGAGATACGATAAGCTTTTGCATGGTTTTTAAACAGAAGAATAATTTTCGTTCGAGGCGGAAAGAAGTTCGCCAGTACCGAGCACACCTACTGTGGTCAAGTCTCAGTGCCTGTATGGTGCTTCTTTTGGGGGTCGGTATATGGTATGGTTCACGTCTCCCAGAGGTGACCATTGCCTCGGTTGTTATTTCTGGCGGAGAAACAGTACCACATGAAGTGGTGCAAAAAAAAGTAGAGATGGCACTCTCTGGTTCCTACGCACTTCTTATTCCACGACGCTTTTCCTACCTTGTGCCGTATCAAGATATTATTACCGCCATTAATTCAATCCCTCGCGTACATGATGCTTCCGTCATACGTTCTTTTCGAAACGAACTCTCTATATCTTTTCAAGAATATGTACCGTATGCGCTCTGGTGTGACCGTGTGCTTACGGGCTCGAGTACTCCTGCGTACTGCCTGTTTGTAGATGAGAATGGATTTGCATATAGCGAGGCACCGCCACTTTTAGGAGAAACATTTGTGCGTTTTGTGGTTGAGGGAAAAAAGCCTGAGGTAGGAGTGCATGTGTATGACACAGAAGCTTTATTGCGGTATCGACTCTTTTCAGATGCTATTTCTAAAAACCACAAGCATCGTCTGCGAGCGATCACAGAAACAAAAGACAGCGACCTCATTTTGCATCTGAGTGGGGAAGTAAACATACTCATGACCAAATCCGCAGACATTGAAGGCATATTTCAAAATATTGAATCTGTGTTCCTAGCGAAAGAATTTAAAGGAAAGAAGCTCGAGTCATTTGAATATATCGATTTGCGTTTTGGAAATAAGGTGTATATAAAAGAACGTGGAGCAGGTGAAGAAGAGGTCATTCCTCCTGCGATACCTGTTGTAAAGCCTGTAGCACAGGAGCCCGAAGCAGAGACACCTGTTTCAGTACCCGCCAGCACTACCTCCTCAGCATCAAGTACCTAACTGTATGTCATTTTGGGAAACCTTAAAAAAGCCGTTTTTTGTATTGGCACCGATGGCAGATGTCACCGATGCATCTTTTAGGCGTCTGATTGCGCGCGAAAGTGCACATATGCGAGGCGATGGAACCATCGGTGGTCCTGACGTCACCTGGACAGAATTTGTTTCTGCAGATGGTCTGGTGCGTGCTCCCGAAGAAGGTAAGAAAAAATTACTCGCCGATCTCATCTATACTGAAGCAGAACGTCCCATTGTGGCGCAACTTTTTTCTTCTGTCCCTGCGCATATGGAAGAGGCGGTGCGCATGGTTGTTGGCCTTGGTTTTGACGGCATCGATATCAATATGGGTTGTCCAGATAAGTCCATTGAAAAACAAGGGTGTGGGGCAGGTATGATAAGAAATCCAGAGAAGGCAATTGCTGTTATTGAGTCTGCATTGCGTGGTGCGCAAGGGAAGATCCCTGTTTCAGTAAAGACGCGTGTTGGGTACAACACAGATGAGATAGAGACCTGGATCCCGACACTTCTTGCGACCGGTATTTCAGCCCTCACCATTCATGCGCGCACACGCAAAGAAATGTCTCTCGTCCCCGCGCGGTGGGAGCGTGTTGCGCGTGCTGTGGCGCTACGAGACGCAATGGGTGTGCGTACCCGTATTATAGGAAACGGAGACGCTCTTTCTTTGGAGGATGCAAAAATAAAAGCTCTGGAGAGCGGGGCAGATGGCGTCATGCTCGGACGTGCCATTTTCGGCAATCCATGGCTTTTTCATCCTGAGAAAGATCTTTCAAATATTTCACTTTCCGAGCGTTTTCGCGTACTCATAGAGCACACACATCTCTTTGAAGAGCTTTTGCCCCACAAAAACTTTGCCCTTATGAAAAAACACTATAAGGCATATGTAAATGGCTTTGACGGCGCAAAAGAGCTTCGTGTACGACTCATGGAAGCAAAGGATGCGAAAGAAGTGGAGGAGGTTGCGAGAGGGTTCCTTGCGTCATAGAACATAGTCTGGTACAAAGTGGGTAGAAAACCTGTGGAGGCTCCGGTGTCAAACGTGGTGTCAAACGTCTTGCGATGGCAGCTCGCGCGATTTGTGGTTGAGGCGGGTATCGTTCGCGTCTCGACCGACTTCCTTTTTCCACATAGAAATGGAGGTTTTGCTCCAATCTACTTCGATTTCAGACTCGTCCAGAGTATCCCTTGGTTACGTGACCTAGTGACCAGTATGCTCGAAGACATAGTGCGTCCGTTGATGCCTCATGGTATTGCTGGGGTGCAAACAGGTATCGTTCCTGTAAGCATCTTGGTTTCCGACAGGCTAGACATTCCTCACTATGGGGTTCGTAAGGATCCTAAGAAGGGCGATCTTCCTTGGATTGACGGCGAAGACCCAAGGGGAAAATCGCTGGTCCTCTTGGAGGACGTGATAACGAGTGGGACATCTGTACGGAATGCACTGAAGCGGTTACGTGACTGTCGTGCCAATATTCTTGCGTGCGGGTGCATCTTTGCCTATCACGTAGCAAGGGTCAAGGACATTCTTCCCAACACCTTTGCGCTCATAACCCTCGATGACTTTGAGGGACCTATGAAGGATGCTGGTATGGTGGACGATGTCTCCTGGGGAAAGATCATTCGCTGGAGAGATGGGCAGCTGGCGGGGGCGTAGTTATTTTAGAAGACATTCAAGTGAACGGAGGGGCGGCACCGAAGGTGCCGCCTCAATTTCATTTCCCCCAGATATCCTGTGCACAGCAGACCCCTTTACTATTTAAATCTGCTACACTATATATATGAGTGAGGTATTACAAACGAATGTGTTCTTTGTCATCACGTCTATTTCAGTGGTGATCCTTACTCTCTTTGCCTGTGTCGCAATGTGGTACATTATTCGGATACTGAGAAATATCCATGATATCACTAATCGCATAAAACGAGGGAGCGACTTACTTGCAGAAGATGCACAGGCGCTTCGCTCATTTGTGCAAGTGGGGATTATAGGACCCATCGTTAAATTTTTTAGCAGGACGACCGCAAAAAAACATTCGCGCACTCAGAAAAAGTCCGATGTCGATATAGAATAATATTGGTAAGTAAACACATATGGCTACAAAAAAAACAGAAGCGGTGGGAAAGACAACGGTAGGTATTGGCGTAGGAGTCACTGCAGCGCTACTCAGTGCTGCGGGTGCATACTTTCTGTATGGAAGTAAAGACGCGGACAAAAATAGAAAGAAGGTAAAGAGCTGGATGCTTAAGGCAAAAGCAGAAGTCCTTGAGGGTATTGAAACCGCAAAAGATATGTCGAAGGAGGATTACGACAAACTCGTTGACACGTCTCTGAAGATGTACGGCAAAGCAAAGACCGCGAGTCTTGAGGAAGTCGCAGTACTTACTAAAGAGCTCAAGTCTCACTGGAAAAGTCTTGAAAAGAAGGGTGAGGCTAAAAAACAGGTGAGTGCAGTAAAAGCAGTTGCAAAGAAAGCAACGTCTGCACCAAAGAAGGTGGCAAAAAAAGCTTAGTTCAACACATACGAAAAATGCTCTCCTCGGAGAGCATTTTTCGTATGTGCTAAATGTGCTATATTCCTATACATGTCACAGCAAAACAGCTCTCCTCGCGAACACATCGCTCTCTATAGAAAGTATAGACCAGCAGATTTTGATGAAATCCGTGGTCAGGAGCAGGTTGTCACGGCTCTTTTGGGCGCAATAGCCAAGAAACACATTCCGCATGCACTTCTTTTTTCTGGCCCGCGCGGTACTGGGAAAACGAGTGTGGCGCGGATTTTTGCACGGGCTATTGGCACCACAGAGATTGATACCTATGAAATAGACGCAGCCTCAAATCGTGGTATCGACGATGTGCGTATGCTCCGCGAGGCAGTGCTGACGCTTCCATACGAGTCCGAGAGAAAAGTGTACATCATCGATGAAGTCCATATGCTCACAAAAGAAGCCTTTAATGCGCTTCTAAAGACTCTTGAAGAGCCACCCGCGCATGTCATCTTTATTTTAGCGACGACAGAAGCAGAAAAATTACTCGAGACCATCACCTCACGTTGTCAGGTGTACCGCTTCCGCGCACCCACTCGCGACATTTTACGAGAGACCATTTTAGATGTTGCAAAAAAAGAAAACTTTACACTTTCCCCTGACGGAGCTGATCTCATTGCTATTTCGGCAGACGGCTCTTTTCGTGATGCGCTCGGTATTACCCAAAAGGTCATTGCCGCCTCTCCCGACACCAAGGCAAATGCCGATGAGGTTGCAGGTATTGTGGGCGCACCGCGTGGCTCACTCATTATGGATGTCATTGTCGGTATTCACGAAGGTGCGCCAGAAAAAGCACTCAAAGCATTGCGCACGGTAGGGGAGGCGTCTATTGATATGAAATTATTTTCCAGACTTCTTCTCGAGCGCATGCGGGCAATTATTCTTGTCAGGAATGCGCCGAATGATGCAGGGGCGTATGTGGGTACCTATACGAATGAAGATAAAGCACTTCTTGTCACAATTTCAAAAGACCCAAAGACGCGTATCAATTCCCGCACGCTTCTGCGTTTTCTGGATGCCGTAGAGATGGTGGGACATACACACATTCCCCAGCTTCCCTTGGAGCTTGCCGTGATAGATGTCTGTGGCATTGAAAAATAAAAAAATATGAAACGTGTTTATTTTGTACGTCATGGAGAAAGTGTGTCAAACGCCGAAGGGACAGTGCAAGGGCTCACCGACCCACTTTCTCTAGAGGGAGAAAAGCAAGTGCTTCGTATTGCCGAGCGTGCTCGAAACCTAGGTTTTACCGAGCTATTTTCAAGCGACGCACTTCGCGCACGCATGACCGCAGAAGCAATTTCGCAAGCAACAAAGATTCCCATAGAAGAATCAACTCTTTTTCGTGAAGCAAAGAATCCTACATCACTCATAGGGTGTGCAGCGCTTTCTCAAGAGTTTTTAGATTTTCTTGCACTTCAGAAAGCACACGCTGACGAAGCAGATTGGCATTTTGAAGATGAAGAAAACTACCACGATCTTGTGACGCGCGCCAACAAAGCACTACAATTTCTTCTTACGCGCGAGGCTGACGAGGTGTGTGTGGTCACGCACGGTCATTTTTTACGCTTTCTGCTTGCAACCATGGTTTTAGGAGATGAACTTACACCTAAAAGTTGGAACTCTTTCGCTCGGCACTTTGGTATTACTAATACCGGTGTCACTGTATGTGCGTATCAAGGAACGTACCATCATCCAGAAGAAAAAATCTGGCGCATCCTCACCTGGAACGACCACGCCCACTTTGCAGAGTAAAGACAAAGCGAGGACTCTCCCTTGATTCAAAACCAAAAAACAGGCACTATAGAGCACACACGAGTCACACTCGTAGACATTGGGATATCGTCTAATGGTAGGACAGAGGCCTTTGAAGCCTTTAATTGGGGTTCGAATCCCTGTATCCCAGCACGTACTAAAACACTGGCTTTATGCCAGTTTTTTAGTACGTAGGCGGAAGGATGCATGGTGAGAAAAGGTTGCCTAGTATTTTAGGAATACTTGGACTAAAATACTGACAACCTGTACAGATTCTGTAAGAATCGAATCCCTGTATCCCAGCAAACTTGAACTAGGTTATCGCGCGCGAGACGCCTCATTTAGTAAAGCAAATGAATGCGGTATAATTAAATTATGAATGAGATCGTATATGTATTAATAAATGAAGCGATGCCTGGTTACGTCAAGATAGGCTTGACTAACGGTTCGCTTGAAGAAAGAATTCCTTCACTCGACACTACGAGTGTGCCCCTGCCTTTTGAGTGTTTCTACGCGGCTCGAGTTAAAAGTGCTAGAGAAGTTGAAAAACTTTTGCACGATACTTTTCTGGATCATCGTGTGCGCTCCAGCAGAGAATTTTTTGAAATTTCTCCAGAAAGAGTTGTTTCTGCAATGCGCCTTGCTGAAATTGAAAATGTCACACCAAAGAAAGATTATATTGAAACAGAGGAAGATCAAAAAGCACTTAACCAGGCAAGAGAAAAACGATCGGCATTTAATTTTGGCATGGTAAGTATTCCCGTTGGGTCAGAGATTTCATTTATTGATGATGAAAATATTAAAGCGAAAGTTGTAAAATTAAGTGGGAAGAGAAATATTGAGTTAGGCGGTGAGCTCACAAGCGTTTCATCAGCAGCTCAAAAACTTCGTGGTTACCCATATCAGGTTCAAGGAACTATCTATTGGATGTATGAAGGGGAGACACTAGATGAGCGTAGAAAGAGAATGCAGGAAGCTGAGTAGCCTTCGGAAGCTCCGCCAAGGCAACGCCTCGGCGGAAAATTGATGATATGCTTTAAGTAATGAATATATTTTTACTTAGTATGACTGACAATCTTGACTTGAGTCTTGCTCAAGAGCTCAAGACTGAAATAGAAAAAAGAGGGAATAGGGTGGCTTACATTTCCTCAGAGCCTCAGGTTGGTGATCGGCCGTATTACCTTTCTACCATTGAGGACTATCATGCAATAAATGAAAAAATCCAAGTAGATTACTTTGACCTCTCGGAGAACTTTTCCGATGAACAATTACTTGAATTAGTACAGTACGGAACTATATACTTATCAGGGGGCAACACGTACACTTTTATGGATTCGGCAAACAAGAGAAATCTTTTTTCAATTCTTAAAAAACATTTAGACAACGACGGCCTAATGGTCGGAGCTAGTGCAGGGTCTATTATGATGACGCAATCTATTGATTTAGCTGAATATGGAGATGAAAACAATATACTACTGAAAAACACTGCAGGGTTTGGTTTTGTAGATTTTGAGTTTTGGCCGCATTTTTCTAATACTGTAGAAGAACAGAAGTGCTTGGCTGATTATAAAAAAAGAAAAAATATAAAAGTGTATGTGTGTGAAGATGGTGGGGGTGTATTTGTTAGGAACGGCAAAATAGACTTATTTGGTGCCACCACAGAATTCCCTGGACATCTTTCTATATAATGAAGTTGTCATGCCAGATTTAAAAAACTTAATAGAGATCATATCTGAATCCAATAAAACATTATTTATTTTATGCGGTTTCCCATATGCAGGTAAATCCTACGTGGCGAATCAATTACTCACACAAACAAATATAGTGTTTGTGGGTATCGACGATATTTTCCATACTCATGGGTTCGATTGGAATACTAATAAACTACCAGACACAGAAAAGTGGCAAGGTATATTTGAGGAGTCTTACGAACGAGTGAGGGTGGCACTTAAAGAGGGGAAGAATGTACTTTATGATTCAACAAATCAGACGCTTGCCAGTAGGGATAAACTGCGCGAAGTAGCGCAGTCATTTGACGCTGTCTCTAAGGTGATCTACATCAAATCACCTACAGAAACTGTATGGAAGCGGTGGGAGGAGAATCAAAATAATCTAAGTCGATCGGTTGTGAGTAGAGAGCTGGTGCAAATGACTATAGATATGTTTGAAGAGCCAATTGAGAGTGAGAATGTAATCGTGATTTATAATTGATCACTTAAGTAAGATGGTTCGTTTTAGCATTGCTTTAGGGTCAACTATGGATGGCAGTAGGTAACTAATTTTCTAAAAACCTGTGCTAACATACTCCTATGCAGACATATCAAGAAAGAATAGGGGTATTCAAAAAGCACAAAAGTGACGCTCATCAATCCCGCTTTCAAAATTATTTTAAGGAGGTTATCTACGGCGGAATAGACGGCATTATTACTACCTTTGCAGTGGTAGCCGGATTCTCTGGTGCGGCACTGGCACAAGATACAGCCACACAATTAACCTTTCTGGTGGTATTGCTCTTTGGGCTGGCAAACCTCTTTGCTGATGGTGTGTCTATGGGGCTCGGGAATTATCTTTCGGTAAAGTCAAATCAAGATTTGTATGGTATTGCTCGGAAGGCAGAAGAAAAAGAAGTGCGTGATAACTTTCAATTTGAGTTTGATGAGACCGTCACTATTTTAGAAGATAAGGGATACAGTGAAAGCGATGCGAGAGCGTTGGCACTTCTCTATGCAAAAAATGAGACATTTTGGGTTGATTTTATGATGGAGCATGAGCTCGCAATGCCCGATCCACGAGGAGACAATCCAATCTTAACCGGACTCGCGACGCTCAGCTCTTTTTTAGTTTTTGGTTCAATTCCTTTACTACCGTTTATATTTTTAGGTGAAGCTCACGCCGACACTCTTTTTATGTACTCAATAGCAGGAACAGCCTGCGCTCTGGTTGCCTTGGGATTTCTTAAGTTTAAGGTAGTGGGGTCAGGTTTGGTCGCGTCGCTCTTTGAGGTGACGGCTGTGGGCGGAAGCGCTGCTACCATTGCCTTTTTTGTCGGTACTTTTTTTAGTATATAATCAGTAAATTCTGCCGAGGCAACGCCTCGGCAGAAAGATGTTACCCATGGTAGATCTTGTTATATAAAGTAGTAAATTGTTGAAACTGATATATTAACGCCATGCAAAAGATTTCCAAATTATCAAAAGGAGACAAGGTCGCCATTCTCTCACCGAGTTTTGCGGCTCCGGGCAAATGGCCCCATGTGTACGAATTGGGTCTTAAGCGCGTGCGAGGAGTTTTTGAATTAGAGCCCGTAGCGTTTCCCTCCACAGCAAAACTCGGTGCTTCAAAAGAAGAACGAGCGACAGACTTAATAGCAGCTTTTGAGGATCCAGAAATTAAAGCGGTTATTACCTCAATAGGCGGAGACGATCAAGTGACGTATGTTAAAAATCTGCCTGCTGAGCCTTTTGTTAATAATCCCAAGCCGTTTTTTGGATACAGCGATAACTCACACTTCTGTAATTTTCTTTTTTTAAACGGCATCCCTTCATTTTATGGCGGATCACTCTTTACTCAATTTGCCATGCAAGGTGAAATGGATGAGTATACCGTCAAATATATTAAGCATGCATTATTCGACGAGAGTGAGTTTGAACTCACTGCATCAGAGACGTATAATGATCAGAGTTTGAGTTGGGAGGATACAAGTCTTTTGGAAACACGTCGCACACATTGGCCTAATGATGGATTTGTTTGGAATGGTGAAAATAGCACGGAAGGTTTGCTGTGGGGCGGTTGTGTTGAATCGGTAGATGAGATGCTACGTCATGGCGTGCCCATCCCCACACTTGAGCAGTTTAAAGATATTGTTTTGATGCTCGAGACCTCAGAAGAGATGCCGAGCGCTGGCTATGTATACAGAGTCATGCGAGCACTGGGCGAGCGAGGAATACTCGAAAAAGTACAAGGTGTCTTGATCGGTAGGGCAAAGGCATGGGAGTTTGATAAACAGAATACTTCTGAAGAGAAAGATATCTATCGCAAAGCACAGCAAGAAACTATTTTAAAAGCTGTACGGCAGTACAATACCAAAATTCCTATCGTGCAGAATATGAACTTTGGTCATACTGACCCGCAAATTCCCATGCCGTATGGAAATAAAGTGAGGCTTGAAAGTGACAACAAGAGAATCTTCGCCAGTTTCTAAAGCTGACCAGGCAGGGGCGACCGAGACGGTTCAAATCCTAGCTCAGTCATAATTTGCTATACTCAATGTGTGAATAGAGAAGTCGAAGCAAAATTTCTCCGTACCTTCTTTTGAAGATACGATTACAGTACTTACTTCAGTTGGACTGACTGTCGTCTCTTTACAAGAATCAAAACGCGAGACTTGGAAACTAAACGAGTGCGAAATTGTGTTAGATGAATGGCCATGGTTAGACCCATATATAGAAATTGAAGCATCTGCAGAAGCAGAGATAAAGAGTGCTGCATCACAGCTAGGGCTAACTTGGTCTGATGCAGTATTCGGCGATGTTATGGTTGCCTATCGTGCTCAGTATCCATATTTGACTGAAAATCAGACCGTTGGGAAATTGCCCGAAGTTTTATTTGAAGCACCATTTCCAGAAATCTTGAAAGAAGAAGGTGGTGGATAATTTTATGAGAATTTTCGTCGTGGCAACGCCTCTGCGGAAAAAGAACACGGGGGAAGTTGGGACAGTGCCTAGGGTAACCCTAGGTAACGTCGTACTAGACAGCCACCCACAGTAGGTTAGACTAGTAACCATGGAAGCATTACGCGAGCCGGGGACGATTCATGTTAAAGCAATGTGTGTCATTGCTCATGAAGGAAAGATTTTAGCTACAAGAGGTTTTGACGATGTGAAGGGTGAGGAATTCTTCCGCCTCATTGGCGGCGGAGTTCATGTTTGTGAACTTGCTGCGGATGCACTGAAGCGAGAGATACAAGAAGAATTAGAGACCGAGCTTGAAAACATTAAGTTTTTAGGGGTGGAGGAAAATGTATTCACGTATCTAGGTAAACCAGGTCATGAGATTATTTTCCTCTATTCAGTTGACATGGTTCGTAAAAATTTGTATGAAAAAGAGGAAATCTCTATTGCTGATCACCTAGAAACGATTGCAGTATGGGTTTCCATTTCTGACGTTCTTTCAGGTAGTGTAAGATTGTTTCCAGCTATTGATTACTCGCTGTATTCGAAAGTTTCATAAAGGTTCCAAAGTAATTTTTCAACGATGCTGTAAAAAACCACCGCCGGAGCCATGTTAGGATCCATGACCACTCTCCTTGTAAGTTGTAAATCGGATGGCAATTGGCCATATAGACAGGGTGGATAGTACACAATTATATTTGGTATACTCTGGTATACTAAAAGCCTATGGAAAATATATCTACAGATAGCAAGACTCCTACACACTACATCTGCCTCGGTGGATGCAAGGGTGTGTCAAAAGTACCCGGTGTGTGTGGTGCGCCTGATTGCGCCAATCACGCGCACGAGCTTGTGCCTTGCGACTGCACCGATGAGAAACACCACGACTTTAAAAAAACCGCGGAGAGGGCTACATCTGACACCCACACACTACTCACTGAACAAAAATGCATGTCCTGCGAGGGCGGTGGGACTCCTTTTTCAAAGGCAGAGGCAGATATAATGCGCAAGCAAATTCCTGGTTGGGCTATTTCTCTTGATGCTAAAAGCATCTTTAGGCGTTACGATTTCAAAAACTTCAAAGAAGCTCTTGCTTTTGTAAACAAGGTTGGTGCTTTGGCCGAATCGGAAGGGCATCATCCTGATATATATCTGAAAGACTATAAATTTGTAGAGCTTACACTTTCTACCCATGCAATCGGTGGACTCTCTCAAAATGATTTTATTCTCGCTGCAAAAATAGACGCGTAATACACCAGTATATTTCCCTGTAGAGATGGTGGATAACCACGTTTTTTCCATTTCACCAATACAAAACACATGAAAAAAACTATTGAGCAATTTCATTTTTTGAAAGTCGCGTTTCGTGATTATAAGGTGGGGGCATGGAGTCCCAGTTCACGATATCTCGTAAAGAGAGTGCTGAAAAATGTGGGGAAGGATCTCAAAGTTGTGGTGGAGTTTGGTCCTGGTGAGGGCGCGATGACGCGTGCGGTGCTCGACCACCTTGCTCCTGACGGTATCCTTATAGCCATTGAGTCAAATGCAACATTTGTCACTGTGCTCTCAAAGATCCCCGACAAACGCCTCCGTGTGATACAGGGGACTGCGGAGCAGGTGATGATGGAGTGGAAGCAGTATCACATTCCAGAAGCAGATTTGATATTGTCTAGTATTCCGTTTTCGTTTCTAAAGCCGAAGGATCAGGAAGTTCTCGTCGCGTTTGCGTATGCTCACCTCAAGAAAGGTGGGTCGTGCATCGTCTTTCATCAGTATTATCCAATGGCTAAAAAAGTTTTAGAAAAAGTATTTAAACATGCAATAACGACCTACGAGTGGCGCAACTTCCTCCCATGCTTCGTGTTTGTCGCAAAGAAATGACAACTTCAAGGTTCGACCTTGAAGGAAACGTACTTTGCAGGTCCTGTGTCTCCGTGGAAGCCTCCTGCCGAGGCAACGCCTCGGCAGGAAAAGAAAAAATATCGGACTCCTTATTTTCTTGTGGTACTATTCATCCGTGAAGACTGCAGTCCGCATCAAATATGTCATTGGTTTTCTGGCACTACTTTTAGTGCTTAGTTTTTCGTATGTCTTGGCTAATAGGACACTAGGGACGGTGACCTATACGAGTGATGGGTATGCTCGTGAACAACAAAGTAGGGCGGGGTCATCTACTAGTACTGTCGCAAAGATCTCTGCTGAAAATGTGGCTGAAACACCGAAACTCGATACGGCTGATTATGATACACGCCTATTGCATCTGGCGCGCTATACACCACCCGTACCGATTTTAGTGTTGAGCACGAGTACTAATGCCAGCGGTACGGTGGTTACGAGTTATGCAACGACCACGCCACCGTCGCCGCTCGTGTATAGCTCGAGCACGAACGTTACGATTAACGGAAAACTGTGGCCAAAGGCTCAGCCCTATCCATTACCTGGCGCAATCCTTCCGTTTAAGCGAATTGTGGCGTACTACGGAAACTTTTACTCACGGAAAATGGGTATCTTGGGGGAGCTCGAGCCAGAAGCGGTGCTCGAGCATCTGGCTGACATCCAAGCTAAATGGGAGGCAGCTGACCCCTCTACTCCAGTCATGCCCGCCATTGAATACATCGCGATGGTGGCGCAGGCTGACGCAGGAGCTGATGGTATGTACCGGGCAATGATGCCTGATAAGGAAATTGAAAAAGCCTACGCCATGGCCCAAAAAATTAAAGGGATGCTCATTTTGGATATTCAGGTGGGGCTCAGCACTTTGTCGGTCGAGTTGCCAAAGTTTAAAAAGTTTCTTGAGCGACCAGAGGTGCACCTTGCCCTTGATCCAGAATTTTCTATGAAGAGTGGTAATAAGCCGGGCACTATTATCGGGACGTTTAACGCGGATGATATAAATTACACTATTGAGTATATGAGTAAGGTCGTGAGAGATAATAACTTACCGCCCAAAGTTCTGCTCGTGCATCGGTTTACGCAGAAAATGATGACTGGCGCGGAGCAGATACAAGCCACCCCGGAGGTACAGGTCGTGATCGTCATGGATGGTTGGGGTTCCAAAGATCTCAAGCGCGGTACCTACAGAGCAGTCATCACGCCAGAACCAGTGCAGTTTGCCGGTATAAAAATCTTTTATAAAAACGACCTGAAGACGCCAAGTACGGGCATCTTCACTCCAGCGGAAGTGCTCGAGCTTAATCCACGTCCAATTTACGTACAGTATCAATAGAAGTGTGGAAATGGGGGACAGTCAACGATTGCTTTTAAATACCACATGGCATACTTAACGTATGTTCCTAGGGAAAATCATAAATCGTAATTGCCCCTGTTTTAACATACTTATGGTGATACTTGGAGTAATAGTAATTGCTGGAGTTCTTTTGCATGTCTTTCGCGTGCACATTTTTTGTCAATTCTACAAACCCACCGAAACTTCGCTTCAGCAGGGAATAACAGTGGGGAAAGATATTGAAATTATTGCAGAAAATCTTAAAATACCATGGGAAATAGCTTTTTTACCTGATGGCGACTTATTAGTAACCGAACGATCGGGAACACTCAAACGCATTGGCAAAGAAGGGCGTATGTATGCTATTGATGGAGTGGAACATGTTGGTGAAGGTGGGCTTTTGGGAATAGCGCTCCATCCGCGATTTTCAGAGAATCAATGGGTCTATCTTTACTTCACGACAAAAAGTGAAGGTGGTTTAACAAACAGAGTTGAGCGTTACCGTTTCGCTGGAGGGTACCTTTCTGAAAAGAAAACTATTATCGGCAACATTCCAGGCGCGGCATACCACGATGGAGGAAGAATAGCCTTCGGCCCCGCCCTTGCTCTTGATGGAGCTACGTCGGACAAGACTGACCAGTATCTGTATATCACTACTGGAGATGCAGGGAACCCGAACCTCGCGCAAGACATCAAATCTCTTGCCGGCAAAATTTTGCGCCTAAAAGATGACGGGTCAATTCCGTCCGATAATCCATTCGGAAATGCGATATGGTCTTACGGCCACAGAAATTCACAAGGGCTTGCCTGGGATGACAAAGGAAGACTTTGGGCAACGGAGCACGGACGGTCTGGAGTTCTTTCTGGATTAGATGAATTGAATCTTATTGAAAAAGGTAAAAACTACGGCTGGCCGGTGATTCAAGGAAATGAGACAAGAGTAGATATGGACAGCCCCATCACTCAATCGGGACCAGACGAAACTTGGGCACCGGCTGGAGTAGCATTTTTGAATGGTTCTATTTTCTTTGGAGGTCTTCGTGGAGAATCGCTCTACGAAGCTAAAATTCTGGAGGGCAACAAAGTCTCTCTCAAGGCTCACTTCCGACAAGAATTCGGACGCATCCGAGCTGTGGCTTTGGGTCCCGATAAGTATCTTTACATCACCACTTCCAACACTGATGATCGAGGTACTCCAAAACAGAATGATGACAAAATTATCCGAATCAACCCCCTCATATTTCTCAAGTAGAATTTTATTTAGTTGCGTGCGTAGGTGGTAGTAAGTGCTATACTTATCGGTATGAATAAACTAATTTTTGCAGGTGTTTTGGGAATGCTTGTTTTCTGGGGTGTTTTTAGTTCGGCTTTACCAGTGCACGCGGAAACGGTAAAGCCTATTGCAGGTACCGAAGTGGGATTAGATCACTGCCCGCCGGATTGTCCTATCATTGCTCCAGCTGATCTGGGCGTCTCAGATGTCGGTACTTTGCCGACCAGTCGATGGTATTTTTTCAAAGAATGGAAGCGGGGAATTACGCGCATCTTCACTTTCGGTGCTATAGCCAAAGCCGAACTGGAATTAAAAATCACCAATCAAAAAGCAGCTGAAATTATTGAGGTAGAAAAAGTAAATCCGGACGATACTAAGGCGATTGCAAAAGCCATTGAAAATTACACCAAGGCGCAAGAGAGGCTCAAGGCGCGACTTGCTAAGCTCACAGAAAATTCTGAAAATCCGAATATCGCGAAACTGATTGAAAATGTAGACGAAAAGATGGGAAAGCATCTGGCGGTGTTGAGCGAGCGTGCACTCAAGAGTGGTGGAGAGTGCGATAATACATCTGAAACTCCGTCAAAAGACGACGATTGTGATAGAATTAATCTTGCTGTAGAGAATGCACAAGCAAAAATCCATGCCACAGTGGTCGTATCCAGTGCCTTGAGAGTCATCGTGCAAGATATTGGAACTCCTCAAACAGCACCCGCCCCCATAGGTGAAGTGCAGGCTTCCACGAGCGACCCTGTTGATAGGTCTAGGAAAATAGAGAATAGTGTATGCACGCAGGAGGTAATGGTATGTCCTGACGGAAGTGCGGTGGGGAGAACAGGTCCGAAGTGTGAGTTTGCGAAGTGTCCGAGCGCTGGAAGTGTAGAAGAAGTGATAAAAAGTAAGCCCGCTCCGCCAGAAGAACCGTTGG
>Ga0105051_10004495_pt1 | contig 16075 bp, 8 predicted proteins | sample FRY02_FD_78383 | JGI IMG/M metagenome (GOLD analysis project Ga0105051, IMG submission 78383) | Freshwater microbial communities from Lake Fryxell liftoff mats and glacier meltwater in Antarctica - FRY-02 (megahit assembly) | ecosystem: Environmental > Aquatic > Freshwater > Ice > Glacier... | reverse complement strand
TCAACGTCTGCTGCCAAATCATTGGACGCAGGAGCGGATGCCTGCAAAAATCCACCGCCCTGTTCCGAGGTCGAAAGACCGAAATCGAACCTCACCCTTGCCACTAAAATCCAAGCAGAACCCCTTCACGAACGGTGCATTTGTTTCCTCCGGTGGTAAGACTATACCTTCTCGAAACGCACGCGATAAACCGGAATCGAATGCTGCACGCTGCGGCGTTCGAAATGAGTTCGAAACGCAACCGCATCCGTCTCTTCTTCCTCGTCTGCTTCTTCGGGCAGCGGTGGACCGAATTTTGGAATGTGCTCAGCGATGATTTCAATCGCCGATTCAAAGTACTCCAACACATCCGTCCAAAAATGCAGCGTTCCGCCGCTAGATAACGCTCGATAGATCTCTTCGATAGTTGTCGCATTCACCACTCGGCGTTTCTTGTGTTTTTTCTTCCACCACGGATCGGGAAAGTAGATGTGAGCCGCGGCCAACGATTGATCAGGGATCGCCGCCAACATTTTCTGAGCATCGCCGCTGACCATGATCGCATTGTTTAAACCATGCTTGGCGAGTCTTGATGCGGCATACGCTGCGTACATCTTTGCAATCTCGACGCCCACAAAATTGTGATGGGGTCTCGCGGTCGCCGCATTCTGAATGAACAGTCCCTTGCCAGACCCGATCTCAAACTCAAGTGGTTTGTCGTTGCCAAACAGAGTTTCGCTCGTCAACGATTCGGGCAACTGATCCGCTTCTCGCAAGTGCGCATCGAGCACCAATGACGGGTCAGGTTTGGGAAGTTGGCCACGAGGCATGAAGCACCAGAAGGTTATTTCGCGTCAAAAGTAAAGCAGCTTTGCATCAAATCCGTCGATCGGCAACCCGCGGGGGTTTCTTTGAGAATTTTCTTGACCTAGTGGTTCGTACACCGCGACAATCAAGAAGGCCCAGCATCTGGCCCTCTTCCCTTTTCTAAAACTAGTTCTTAAGGAACGCGACATGTTGCCAGCCACCATTACGGCCCGAGACATGATGGTCTCCAACCTCATCACACTTTCTCCGGACATGGACGTCGTCGATGCGATTGACGTTCTGCTGCGTCACCGGATCAGTGGAGCTCCTGTCGTTGATCGCGATGGGTATTTCATGGGTGTTTTTTCCGAGCGATCCTGCATGCAATTTGTCGTCGACGCGGCTTATGAGCAATTGCCATCCAACACGTTGATGGCCTTTGTCGATACCAAGCCACCGACCATTGATGAGGAAACCGATTTGCTTTCCATCGCGCAAACCTTTTTGGATTCGTCATGTCGTCGGTTGCCTGTGATCGATCAAAACGGTCGACTCCGCGGTCAAATCAGTCGGCGGGACATCATGCGTGCGTTTAGACAGCAAATGCGTTGTATGCAACCCGTTGTGGTCGCCGCGGGCTTGTACCTTAGCGCTCTGCACGGCTCCGACGAACGGCGAATCTAAGTCGCCAATAACACCGCAGCACAATCGTCCCCCATGAAAACTTCATACGAGGATGTCGTTCACGACGTGACCATGCACGTCGGTGAGCCGATAGTCTCGGCCTTGGAAGCGATACGTCAGCCGTTCGTGATCGAAGCCAAGAAGATGCATGATCGTGGCTTGCAGGTCGTGGACATGGACTTTGTTTTCCACACCCGCGAAGCCCATGTCATCAGTGCTGCCGTAATCAAAACCAGATTTCACGCCGCCTCCGGCCATCATGATTGAAAAACAATCGGGATAATGATCGCGACCAAGCACCTCGCCACCTGAGGTGCGGCCTTCGCGGAATGGCGTTCGACCAAACTCACCACCCCATACGACAAGCGTGTCCTCCAGAAGCCCTCGCTGCTTAAGTTCTCTGATCAATGCGGCGGCGGGTTTGTCGGTGACTGCCATCTTCTTAGTCAACCCACCGCGAATGTCTTCGTTGGGCCCGGTGCCGTGGAAGTCCCAGCCCCAGTCAAACAGATGCACAAAACGAACGCCTTGCTCGACAAGCCGGCGGGCGAGCAGGCAGTTGTTGGCGAAGCTCGACTCACCGGGCATCGCTCCGTAATCATCCAGAACCGTCTGTGGTTCTTTGGAGATATCCATCACCTCGGGCACACTGGTCTGCATGCGAAAAGCTAACTCATACTGGGCGATGCGAGTCAGCGTTTCGGCATGACCAAGTTCCGCCATCTGCCGCTCGTTGATCTCGCGCATCGCATCGAGCGTTGCGCGGCGCAGTTCACGTGTCATGCCGGGAGGATCGCCAGCGAACAACACTGGGTCTCCTTTGCTTCGGCACTGCACGCCTTGGAAAACCGAAGGCATGAATCCACTGCCCCAGCACCCCTGTCCGCCGCTGGGCTGCGTGCCGCTGGAGATCAGCGTGACGAAACCCGGCAGGTCTTGGTTCTCTGTCCCCAGACCGTAAGTCGCCCACGAGCCCATCGACGGACGACCTTGGCGTGTGTGACCTGTGAAAAGCAGCAGCTCCGCCGGCGCGTGATTGAATTGATCCGTGTGCATGGCGCGGACCAGCGTGATGTCATCGGCGATGCCGTGAAAGTTTGGCACCGCGTCGCTCATCCACATGCCCGCGTTACCGTATTGTTTGAACGTCCGCGGTGTGCCCATCAACTTCGGCACACCGCTTGTGAAAGCGAACTCGCGGCCCGCAAGAAACGAATCCGGGCAGGGCTCACCGCTGTGCTTCACCAGTTCCGGCTTGTAGTCGAAGATGTCGAGATTCGGTGGCCCGCCGGACATGTGCATATAGATGACACGTTTAGCTTTCGCGGTTTGTGGCGGCAGACGCGGTGCCAAGGGATTGTCATTTGACATTGGTGACGCCTTAGCATCGCTCTGCGAGAGCGAGTGCAGAGCAATGGCTCCGAGACTGAATTGCCCGGCGCTGCCGAGAAACTGGCGTCGAGTTTGGAGCTGAAGTTGATTGAGGCGAAGGGAGTTCATGGCGTTGGTTGTCAAAGGCGGAAACACGCTTTACCGGCGCATCAGAAATTCATCAAGATTCATCACGATACTTGCCAAGGCCGTCCATGCGGCCAGGGTTGGCAAGTCGACGTCGTTCGCAGTGGCGACAAGGGGATCGGTTGCCATCTTTATCGCAAGCTCGGGCTCGGTTTGATAGAAAGCGAGTGCCTTATCAAACATCGCCGTCAAGGTTTCGAGATCCTTTGCATCGGGTTCGCGGGCAAGACAAACTCGATAGGCAAATTTAATTCTCGACGCAGTAGCACCTCTGCCTTCGCTCATGATGCGACGAGCGAGTGCCTGGTGCGTTTCGACAAAGACAGGATCATTGAGTGTGACGAAGGCTTGCAGCGGTGTATTGGATCGTCCACGTCGGATCGTACAAACCTCGCGGTTGGGTGCATCAAAGGTGGTGAAGCTTGGATACGGGCTGTTGCGACGAACTTCGGTGTAGATACTTCGGCGATGCCGATCGTCACCTTTGCTTGTCTCCCAATCGCCGCCGCCTTTGCCGCCGAATGCAACGCTGAGACCAAGGTTCGGTCGTTGCGGACGCACGGGAGTCCCAAACATTTTATCGCTGAGCAAGCCGCTGACCGCCAACGCCTGATCTCGCAGCATTTCACCCGACGGCCGAAATCGCGGGCCGCGGGCGAGTAGCCGGTTGTCAGGATCAAGTTCGTTAAGTTCCGAAGTGCTGTTGGAGTCTTGGCGATAGGCACGCGAGTTAAAGATTAACGTCAGCAGGTGCTTCGTGTCCCAACCGCTTTCCATGAATTCGGCGGCGAGCCAATCGAGCAGTTCTGGGTGCACCGGTGCATCGCCTTGGCTACCGAATTCTTCACTGCTGCGCACAATCCCGACGCCAAAGATCGACTCCCACATTCGGTTCACCGCGACACGAGCCGTCAGCGGGTTTTCAGGATTGACGATCCACTTCGCAAGACTCAGCCGGTTGCGCGGCGCGTCTTCGGGCAACGCATGCCAAGCGGCGGGCACATCTTCGCTGACTTCATCGCCAAGCGACTGCCAATTGCCTCGCAGTTGCACCTGAGTCTTGCGACGCTTTTCAGCATCAAGATCGTGCATGATCGGCACCGTCACCGGTTTGCTGTCGGCGAGTTGTTTTTTAAACGCAGCTAACGCATCTCGTTGCGGCTTGGGCTCTTTGGCCACCGAGCGGACGTAGTGATTCGTCATCGCCTTCTGTTGGTCCGGAGTCCGTGACGCGGCAGGTGTCGTGATTGCGGCGAGGACAATCGTAGGTAGTTCAGCGACTTTCTGGACCCGTAGATCCTCCGTCGTGAGCACGCGGAAGCGGCCGAACGTGTGCTGCTTGTGTTTCGATTTTTGTTCCAATGTTAATGACAAGCGAGAACCGGATGGGATCATGACAGGCGCCTTGCAAACAAGCGTCAGCGAGTGCGGTTGGTCTGTCTGTCCGCCCACGCCCCAGCCTTGGTTCGATTTGTCCTTTGGCAGCAGTACCGACGCCGCTGTAAAACCATCTTGCTCGTAGTCTGCCAGCGCGGTTAAGAATGTAATGCTGACCGGGCCGCCAATCGTAAATTCTTTATCAGCCGATGGAGCAGGCGTTGAATCGCTTTTCCAAATCGTCTGGCGTTTGGTATCGAGTAGCACCACTTGAAAACCATCTAACCGCTTACCGACATCACCATCGGTGCGATTCCAGACCAACACACGCTCGATCGGAAGATCATCCAAGAGTTCCACTTCCCACCATGCGTCGCTTTCGGTACCGCTTGTGTGTGACACACTGCCTTTCGCGTACATACCATCGGTGTTGCCATCGACGGCATGACTTGCTGCACCGTCCACATAGGTACTGCTCTGTTTAGCCGGACGGCCAAGGGCTACGTTTTTGTCACCGCTAAAAACTTGCACTTCAGCGAGCTGAAGCATTTTCCCAGCTCCCGGCAACTCCACTCGCACGAACCTTGCGCTGGGCGCAGGCTGGTCATTCGGTGGAATGACTTGTGCGTTGATGCCGGTGAGCACAAAGTTTCCGTTTTCAGGCGAAGGGAAAGTCTCGATGCGAATCGCGGTGATTTTTTCGGAAGACAACGGCAACTCAATCGTCTGACTGTCGATGTCGCGTCGTTCAGCAATCGTGACCGTCGCGTCTGCATCAACCGATGCTTCTTGTCCGCTTTCCGTCATCACTTTCGTGGGAGGCTCAGCGTGCCAAGCAAGCTCACGACGGAATTCCTGTTGCCATTTATCCAGTCCCCCAAGCCAGTTCGCCGGCGGACGATCAAACTGCGACTCCAATTTCGCGATCTTGATTTCCAGTTGTTCGCGCTGCTCTTTCAATTCCGAAGTGTAAAACTGATGCAGCGGTGATTCGTCACGTTTATCGGCGTCGGCGCTTTGATTGAAGAAAGCGTAGAGCTTGAAGTACTCATTGATCGTGATGGGATCATACTTGTGCGTGTGGCATTGAGCACAGGCCATCGTGGTCCCCATCCAAACCGCAAACGTTGTATTCACGCGATCAATCACCGCAGCGTTGCGGAATTCCTCATCATTGGTGCCGCCTTCGTTGTTCGTCATCGTGTTGCGGTGAAAAGCGGTCGCGATGAGCTGATCGTCTGTGGGACTGGACAGCAGGTCGCCCGCGATTTGTTCGATGGTGAATTGGTCGAAGGGCATGTTCGAATTCAATGCGCGAATCACCCAGTCGCGATAAGCCCAGATCTCGCGCCCAGGATCGCTTGGATAACCCGCGCTGTCGGCGTAGCGAGCAAGGTCAAGCCACATTTGTCCCCAGTGCTCGCCATAAGCAGGTTTGTCAATGAACTGAGCTACGATCTGTTCATGTGACAATGTCGACAAGGATTCCAGTTCCTCCAAACTCGGAGGCAACCCCGTTAGGTCTAACGCCAGGCGACGAATCAGCGTCGCCTTCTCCGCCTCCTTCGAGAAGCTGTGCTTTTCAATCGCAAGACGATTGGCAAGAAACGCGTCGATCGCGTTTGGTTCTCCCACAGTTGGCACATTGGGACGGCGCACGGATTCATAAGACCAGTGGTTGCCCCAGGGAGCACCCTCGTTGATCCATTGCTTTAGAATCGCGACTTGCTGCGGCGAGATGGCCTTATGCATTTTTGGCGGCGGCATGACAACATCCGCATCGGTGCTTTCGATTCGTTCGATCAGCGTGCTCTCATCTGCCTTGCCAGGAACCACTGGTGCGAATCGCTCACCGTGTCCTTTCGCGTCGGCTTCAAGATCAAGCCGCAACCCAGCCTCGCGGGCTTTCTCGTCCGGGCCGTGACAGGTGAAACAGTTCTCTGACAGGATCGGGCGAATATCGCGACTGAAGGAAATCTCATCCGCACCGGCGAGCGTCGCGAACCAAAAGCACAGAACGACGGGGATGATTTTAACGGCGTGGGTCATGAATTCATTATTCGATAGTTTTGATCCGGCGTGCATCACTTCAACATTCTGACGTGATGTCTCAAGACAGAATTCCATGAACCACTTCGCCATGGATATCCGTCAATCGGAAATCACGACCCTGGTATTTGTAGGTAAGGCGTTCATGATTGACACCCAGCAGATGCATGATGGTGGCATTTAAATCATGGACGTGAACAGGATCGCGAACAATATTGTAACAGTAATCATCGGTTTCACCCAAAACGGTCCCTGCTTTGATTCCCGCTCCGGCAAGCAGCACGGTGAAACAGCGGGGATGATGGTCCCGACCATAATTCGTTGTCGTCAGACTGCCTTGGGAATAGATCGTTCGTCCGAATTCCCCGCCCCAGACGATCAACGTGTCTTCCAACAAGCCATGTTCATCCAAGTCTTCAATCAATGCCGCGGTCGCTTGATCCGTGTCACTGCATTGGCCACGAATCGCTTTGGGCAAGCCACCATGGTGATCCCAGCCCATGTGAAATAACTGCACGCAGCGAACATCTCGCTCTGCCAGACGGCGGGCGAGCAGGCAGTTCGATGCATACGTCCCAGGTTTCTTAACGTCAGGACCATACTTATCAATGACGTGTGCCGGTTCGTCAGAAATGTCAAGTAAATCCGGCACGCTGCTCTGCATCCGAAACGCCATTTCGTACTGCGCGATCCGCGTTTGAATTTCGGGATCACCCACCAACGCTCTTCGTTGTCCGTTTAACGCGGCAAGTCGATCCAATGTGCTGCGGCGAGCTTCGGAGGTCACACCTGGAGGATTGGAAAGGTACAAAACCGCGTCCCCTTGGTTGCGGAACTTGACGCCTTGATGTTGCGTCGGCAAGAAGCCCGCGCCCCAAAGACGATCGTACAGCGGTTGGTCGTCAGGACGTCCAGTGCCGAAGGATGTAAGCACGATGTAAGCGGGTAGCTCTTGATTCTCGCTTCCAAGCCCATAGCTGACCCAAGACCCAATACTGGGGCGACCGGCGAGTTGGTTGCCGGTCTGACAAAACGTAATTGCGGGATCATGATTGATCGCTTCGGTGTGCATCGATCGAACCATCGCAAAACGATCAGCGATTTTTGACATATGAGGCAACAGTTCGCTCATCCACATCCCGCTCTCGCCATGCTGCGCAAACTTGAAGATGGAGGGCGCGACGGGAAACGTCTTTTGGCCCGATGTCATCGTCGTCAAACGTTGCCCCTGCCGAATCGACTCGGGCAGGTCTTCTTTAAAATGTTTTTCCATCTGAGGCTTTGGATCGAACAGATCCATTTGCGATGGCGCGCCTGACTGGAACAGATAAATGATCCGTTTTGCTTTGGGCGCATAATGCGGCAGGCCTGGTAAGCCGGCGTGTGTAGGTGGCGTGGATTGGCTCTCGGTTTGCAAAAGCATCGACAACGCCGCCGAACCGGCAAAGGATGCGCCGCCTTGCAAGAAGAGACGACGGTTCAGTGCGTGTTGCAGGCAGAGTAGGTTGTGTTTCATTTTTGTTATTCCTAGACGTGTAACCATTTCGTGAAGCTATCGCCTTAGCGCATTATTCTTTGGTCACAAATTCATCAAGGTTCAGGAGGACGTTTGCCGTGAGTGTGTAGGCAGCGAGTTCTTTTACGTCGAGGCCGTCGCCGAGATTCGAATCGCCAAAGCCAATCAATTGTTTTGCGGCGTCCTCGTCACTCGCGTAACGCACGAGGTCTTCGCCAAGCCCACAGGTGAGCACCTGCAATTCGTCGGCTGTCGCATCTCTGGAAACCACTAATCGGAATGCAAACGCAATTCGTGACTCCGTCGATGCACCTCCTTCGGTGAGCATTCGAACTGCGAGGCCTCGCGAAGCTTCCACAAACGTAACTTCGTTGAGCAGCGACAAAGCTTGCAGCGGCGTATTGGTGTTCGATCGCTTTACGGTGCATGTTTCGCGAGAAGGAGCATCGAACATCAGCATCGTGGGAGGTGCCGCAGTGCGTTTCCAGATCGTGTACATCGTTCGTCGGTGCAGGCCATCATTTTTGTCGTGTTGATAATTCCGAAGATTGCCATACTTGCTCGTTTCGTCCCAAACACCCGCGGGCATGTAAGGACGCGCACTCGGCCCGCCCACTTTCGTGACCAACAGCCCGCTGGCGGCCAGAGCCGAATCGCGAATTAATTCTCCAGCCAAACGGAAACGCGGACCGCGAGCGAGCAAGCGGTTCTCCGGATCACGCGTGATCAACGCTTCGGTAACGTGCGATGATTGGCGATACGTTGCGCTCATCACGATCATCTTCTGAAACGCCTTCATGTCCCAAGGCACCGCAGGCTTGCCATTTACGTCCGGCATCACACTCGGTCTCATGAACTCGACCGCCATCCAATCGAGTAATTGAGGGTGCGAGGGAAATTCCGCCTGCGAGCCGAAGTTCTCCGAAGTCTTCACAATGCCGGTACCGAAAAATCGTTCCCACGTTCGGTTGACCCAAACACGAGCGGTAAGCGGATTGGCCGGGTCGGCGATCCAGCGTGCAAGCTCAAGCCGATCTTGGGGTGGCGTGGGGCTGGCCACAACCGCGGGAATCCCTCGCTGCACCTTATCACCAGGTTGGTCATACTCGCCTCGATTAAGGATGAACGCATCGCGAGGTTTCGCTTCACTCATCACCATCGTGGAGAGATAACTATTTTGATGAGAGGTGAGCGATTTCTCATGCTTCGTTCGTTCGGTTTCCACTTCCTTCAGCGGATTAGGAATCTGCTCGTGATAGAACTTATTCAGATCCTTGACCTCCGCTTCAGTTCGCTCGTCCATATTTTTGTTGATCACATTGACGAAGCTATCGGGCAGCCAAGCCGATGACAGCTTTATATCGGCGATCGGCTGCGAGGTGGTGGACCAGCGGAACCGCCCGACATTGTGATTCGCAAACTCGGCATCGTGACGCATGGTGATCGTGAGCGTTGCATCCTCAGGCAGTTTCATGGGCTTGTCGCTCAGAAACATCACCTTGCGCGGAACGCGATTTTCTGGCTTAAGGCCCTCGATGGCCCAGCCTTTCCGATTCTTGCCAAGCTGGCCCGGCTTCGGGTCATCGCCAAAGATTGATTGCGATGGCCAACCCGACTGAGCAAAATCAGCGCTGGCGGTTTGGATAAAGAAATCGACAGGCTTCTCCAGGGACGGAGCGCGAATTTGCGCAACGACTCCGGTGAGCACGAAGTTGCCGTTGAAGGCGCGACCGAGACTTTTTGTCGGCAAGCTTTCATCCGTCATGACGTCCAAAGCCAAACCACTAATTGAACCGGAGACCGGTGCCGTAATCTCGTAGACGTCGTGGTCGGGATTCACTCCCGAAGCTAAGTAGCTGCCGTCTTCCAAACGACTCAGCGTTGATCCCTCCAGCGACTTAACGGAGGTCGCGGCAAGCGGTTGCCATGATTCGGTGGGATCGTTGGTTTCAAACTCGAGGCGTTTCTGATCGGCCCAAGCACTGGCAAGTTCAGGGAGCTTTGGAGCCAGTTCCGCTACTCGGAGCTTCCAATCTTCTGCAACCTGCTTCAGTCTCGCTTCTTCAGCAACCTGTTGGTCGGTAGGAAGTTCAATGACCGGTGGCGTGTTGTCACCATTCTTGCCGTTGGGAGCGAGAACTCCCGACTCATCATTGGAATTGAAGTAGGCAAACATCTGATAGAACTCGCGCTGCGAGATCGGATCGTATTTGTGGTCATGGCAGCGGCAGCAGTTAAACGTCAGCCCTAGCCAAGTCATGCCCGTCGTTTCGACGCGATCAATCACCGTCTCCACAAACCACTCATCGACGATGCGACCGCCCTCACCGTTAAGACGATGGTTGCGATTGAATCCAGTCGCAATGACCTGGTCCCTGGTCGGATCAGGAAGCATATCGCCGGCAAGCTGCTCGACGGTGAACTGGTCAAACGGCATGTTGGCGTTGTACGCATTAATTACCCAGTCACGCCAAACCCACATGTCACGACTGCCGTCGCTCTGGTAGCCATTGCTGTCGGCATAGCGAGCTTGATCAAGCCAGGGGATCGCCATCCGTTCACCAAAATGCGGTGACGCCAATAAACGATCGATGACTTTTTCATAAGCGCCCGTTGAACTGTCATTCAAGAAGTTCTCATACTCTTGCGGAGTCGGTGGCAAACCTGTCAGGTCAAGCGTGACGCGGCGAAGCAACGTTTCTCGATCCGTCTCTTTTGCTGGCGACAAACCTTCTTTCAATAGTCTTGCGTGGATGAAGTGATCGATGGGACCGCGGGACCATGAGCCTGTTTCAGGAACGTCAGGACGCTGAGGAGCAACAAACGCCCAGTGCTTTTCATACTCGGCTCCCTCATCGATCCACTTCTTGATCAGCTCGATTTGCTCAGCGTTGAGATATTTGTCTACTTCCGCAGGAGGCATTCGCAGGTCAGCGTCGGTCGAGATAAGTCTCGCGATCACCTCACTTGTCGATGAGTGATTTGGCACGATCGGCAACGCTCCTGAATCGGCTTCCGCGATCGCCGATTCTCGCTGGTCCAATCGAAATCCGCCCTCGCGCTGTGCCACATCCGGGCCGTGACAGGTGTAGCAGTACTCCGACAGAATCGGGTTGATGTCTCGATTGAACGAAACCTCATCCGCAGCATGCAGTGAAATGAACGGCGCAAGTGACACCGTAAAAAGCAACATTACTGGTTTCATAATACGGTCCTGCGCATCATCGCTTATCGAAATGCGCCGTTGGCCCGCAAGAGACGCTAAATAACACTTCCCCATCTTACCTCGCGGGGCGTGAAACAGCAGCGTCCTTGTGGGTCGGGGAGGGTGCGAATGGACGACAAAAGACGCCGGAAATTTTCATTTTTCCGTTTGCTGCTTAAGAACGATTCATGACATTTGCCAAGTTGTCAGAAAAAACGCTGCCAAAAAAGTACGGGAGATAAATTTCATCCAAGCAACGCTTTTACAACGCGGGCCTCTTCGACCCCGGTGAGCCGGAAATCGAGTCCCTGGAATTTGAAACTTAGCCGATGGTGGTCGATGCCAAGCATGTGCAACATCGTGGCGTGGAAATCTCGCACGTGCACTTTGTTTTCAACCGCGTTGTATCCGAATTCGTCGGTCGCACCGTAGGTCGTTCCTCCGGGTATGCCACCTCCGGCCATCCATAACGAGAAGCCTTTGATGTGGTGGTCACGACCGCTGCCTTGAGCCATCGGCGTCCTGCCGAATTCGCCACCCCACACGATCAACGTGTCGTCGAGCATGCCACGTTGCTTCAGATCCAAAACCAGTGCCGTCGTCGCTCGATCGACCAATTTCGCTGTCGTCGCGACGCCAGCTTTGACACCGCCATGGTGATCCCAACCTCGATGGTAGAGCTGGATGAAACGGACGCCACGTTCGGCCAATCGCCGCGCTAGTAGGCAGTTGCTCGCGAATGATCCGTCGCCCGGGTTGCAGCCATACTTATCGATAACATGCTGCGGTTCATCTGACATGTCGGTCAGTTCCGGCACCGACGCTTGCATGCGAAACGCCATCTCGTAACCGGCTAAACGAGTTGTGATCTCGGGATCCTGAAGCTCTTGATTTCGAATGGAGTTGATTCGTGAAACCGCATCGACAATGTCGCGCTGTTGCGACAAACCAACTCCCGCCGGATTGCCAACATAATGAACGGGGCTGCCTGTCGCGTGCATCTGGACGCCCTGATATCGGCTGGGCAAGAATCCAGAATGCCATTGTCGTGAGCTGATTGGTTGAGCCTGGCCACCACCTTCGCTCGTCAACACAATGTAACCCGGCAGGTCCTGCGTCTCGGACCCAAGGCCATAAAGAACCCACGCGCCCATCGACGGGCGGCCGCTGATCGCGGTTCCGGTATTGAAGAACGTGTGCGCGGGATCATGGTTGATCTGTTCAGTGTGCATCGACTTCACAACGCACATGTCATCCGCCACGGCACCGAGATGCTCGAACACGCTCGACATCAGCAAGCCGCTTTTGCCGCGCGGCGTGAAATCATGCTGCGGACCCATGACGTTCAACTCTTTGCCTTGAAGCTGGGCAATCGGTTGCCCGGCGGTCACCGATTCTGGCATCGGCTTCCCATTCAGCTCCGCGAGCATCGGTTTGTAATCAAACGTTTCCAAATGGCTGGGGCCACCGGCCATGCACAAGTGAATGATCCGTTTAACGCGAGGCGGATGATGCGTCGTTTTCATCATGCCAGCGGTGCCACGGTTCGCATCGATGGAAGATGTCAGAGGAGCTGCCCACAGCAGGCTCCCCATGTCCGTCTTCAGCATCGACGCAAGCGCGATCGAGCCGATACCGGTGCGCCGCAAAAACGTGCGACGGGCAAGTTGGCTTTGAAGCGGTGTCATGACGTGCTCAATATCGAGTGATGGTTTCGTGCAAGTTCAGCAGGACGCGGGCAACGCTTGTCCACGCGGCAAGTTCTTCCGCTGGCAGTTGCGTGTTTAGCGGTGCGTCACCCGAGGAGATCAACGCTTTGGCGGATTCGAATTCTTTGCGATAATGTTCGAGATGCTTTAGATGAATCGCAAGCAGTTCCTTGGTCACTTCGTCCGACGGTGGTCGTGAAACCGCGGTTCGGTAACCCCACAGGAGTCTTGCTTCATTGGTCGAGCCCCCCTCGGTCATGATCCGCTGCGCAAAGACTCTCGCCGCTTCCACAAAGGTTGGATCGTTCAATAACGCAAGTGCTTGCAGCGGCGTGTTGGACTTGGCCCGCTTGGCCGTACACTCTTCGCGACTAGGCGCATCGAATGCCTTGAGCATGGGATGCAAAAACGTTCTTTGCCAATGCGTATAGAGCCCGCGTCGATACTGGGCGTCTCCCGAATCAGCGGCATAGGTTCGTCTTGGGAAATTTAATTGCGCGTAGTAACCGTCTGGCTGATAAGGATGCACGCTCTCACCGCCAACCTCTTCGACCAGCAAGCCACTGATCGCTAACGCCGTGTCTCGGACCATCTCCGCGTCGATACAAAATCGTTCCTGACGCGCGAACAGATCGTTGTACGGGTCGCGTTCGAGCAGACCCTCGCTTGGCGTCGAAGCGCGGCGATAAGTTTCGCTCATCACGATCGTCCGCATCATGTGCTTGACATTCCAACCCGAGTCGACAAATTCGATTGCCAGTGCGTCGAGCAATTCGGGATAAGACGGATAACGACCTTGACCACCGAAGTCGTCGACGCTTGCGCAGATCCCGCGTCCAAAAAGCAGACTCCACAATCGATTCACCATCGTGCGAGCCGTCAACGGATTGTCCGCTCGACACAACCAGTCGGCTAGGTCGGATCTTGTTGCCTGACGGTCGCCTACCGAAAGCGTTCCCAAAAATTCAGGAATCGCGGGCTTCACAATCTCACCCGAATCATCCATCCAGTTGCCGCGTGGCAAAATGCGAATCGTTCGAGGCTCAACTGCATTGGAAACCACGGTCTGTGGTGCGGACTCGTAAGTCTCTTTACGTTTAACCTTTAGCGTCTCAATCTGATCGCGCAGCTCAACCATGGAATCGGCATGGTCGAGGTAATATTCGGTGACCGCCTTGGATTGTTCGGCGGAGCGATCTTGCTGTGGAATCAAAATCGCATTCGCCACGTCATCGGGTATCCCTTTGGAAAGGATCGCACCAGCTTTATCCCAGTATGCTAGGCCACCGAATTGCGTGAATGCCATGCCGCTTACCTTTGCGTCTTTGGCAAGGCCGACTTCGGCAGCGTTCACCTCCAGACGCACCCATTTCCCAAGTTCAGGAAGTTCGCCAGCACGACGATAGGCATCACTGCTTTCCGGAGTGCGACCGTAGCTGATCTCGTCACTGCCCCAAACTTTCCGATGCCCCCAATCGCCATCGTTGAATTGCAACATGACCGCTCGGGGAGGGTTTTTTTCGTCTAAATATAACCACGCATAAAAGCGTGACTCCGGTGTCACCGTATGCTTCGTGTCCGCGGCTTGAAACAGATGTTGAATCAAGCCGTCACTTCGTTGGCGTCGTGACTTTTCACCGCTGTAAACCTGCCCTTTTTTTGCGGTTACAAAATCCCAATCGCTGTCCTTGTTGCCCGCGATCTCCAGGTCATCATCGATCCAAACCGCTTCCACTTCACTTGGTTTGTCGAGCTGCTCTCGCACGATCGCTTCCCAAGAATCCCGAGTGGAAAGCAGTTGTTCGCGAAGCGGCGCGACTCGAGATTCCTCCTTTACTATTTGTTGATCCAGTGCCTCCAAGGTGCTCTGCAGCGATTCGTCAGGAACGTAAATCATTGGCGGGCGACTGCGAGCGCCATAAACACCTCGCTCTTCGAGATCCGCAAAGAAAGCGCCCAGCGAATAAAAATCTTTCGCGGTGTAAGGGTCATACTTGTGATCGTGGCATTGGGCACATCCGACGGTCGCTCCCATGAACACCTGCGAGACGTTACGCACTCGATCGGCGAAGTAAATCGCAAGATATTCTTTCGCCTGTGAGCCGCCCTCTTCGGTGGTTTGGTTCAATCGGTTGTAACCCGAAGCGATTCTTTGCGAGAGCGTTGCGCCGGGTAACAAATCACCCGCCAATTGCTCTCGCGTGAATTGGTCGTACGGCATGTTATCGTTGAAGGCGTTGATGACGTAATCACGATAGGGCGATTGAGAAATGTTTTGATCGCCGTGGTAGCCGACGGTGTCCGCGTAACGCACCAGGTCCAACCAATAGACCGCCATGCGTTCGCCGTAGCGTTTGGACTCAAGCAATCGATTTACCAACTTGCCATAAGCATCTGCGGAGTCGTCTTCCACAAACTGATCGACTTCTTCAATCGTCGGTGGCATCCCGGTCAAGTCGAATGACAAGCGACGAATCAATGTCACGCGATCGGTTGCGGATGCTGGCTTGACGGCCTCGGCTGCCAATCTTGCTGCGACGATCGTATCGATCACTTGTGAAGCTGTATCAATGGTGGTCGTGTCAACTCGCTCGGGACGGCGCATCGGAGCATACGCCCAATGCGGCTCATACTCCGCCCCTTCATCGATCCAGCGGCGCAGTATTTCCTTCTCCGATGGCGTCAATGCTTTGTGCAACTCCGGAGGCGGCATCACTTCAAGCTCATCAGCCGCGAAAATACGTCGCACCAATTCACTTGCGCTGGAATCACCTGGAACGATCGCCTGAGACTCTTTGACCGCGTGGTCGCGCAAGTCGAGACGCAAACCACCTTCGATGGTCTCCGCGTCTGGGCCGTGACAAGCGAAGCACTTATCGCTCAGGATTGAACGCACGTCTCGATTGAAACGAATCGGTGAATCCGTTGCTTGGCAAACGCGAGTGGCGCAAACAAGACAGAGAGCTAGCAGTAGACAACGAAACATCGAGTGTTTCCGATCGAAGAGCGGTGGAAATGGGGCGGGATGACGTTCAGTTGATAACGAGACGACCTCGTCGTCGACGTGGCCATTGGTCACTGCGACGCTTCCTAAACGTCATTCACGGTTTCTTCTCGGATTTTAGTGGCATCTGTCCAGCATGGGGGATTTTTTGAGGCATCTACTCCTGCGTCCAATGGGAGTCCAAAAAGCAGTCTCGGCGGAGCAACGTTCGTCGAGACTGCCCGCAC